>JAEEGL012658037.1_pt1 | contig 27438 bp, 29 predicted proteins | sample 9134231 | NCBI WGS metagenome assembly JAEEGL01 (sample SAMN16246548, study PRJNA631951) | gut metagenome | biome: gut microbiome; feature: rumen; material: fiber-attached | host: Bos | place: Iran: Karaj | collected 2018-10
AAAGATTGAAAAACACAAGGTATTCACCTTTTGAGGTTCTGGTCCCGAATCCACTTACGACATTCGTTGTATATTCCAACGATGCGTACAGGGATCCTGTTCTTGGATGCACCTACTCTGTTTGTAAGGACGGAACCGTAAGACTTACGGCCTATTCCGAAAATCTCTGTTTTGAGGTTGAGAGAGACATTAAGCAGGCAGATGGATTCAAACTGAAAGAAAAGATCAAGCCGAATGTGTTAAAGAGGATTCCAATAATCGAGTTCTCTTTAAGTGACAGGATGGGTGTGTTTGAAAAGGCAATACCTATCCTTGATGCGATCAACATGATTGACTCTGACCGCATCAACGACATTATGCAGCACGTACAGTCGCTTTTGTGGATGCACAACTGCTCTGTGGATAGTGACGGAAAGAAGAAACTCGCAGATGGTGACGGCATCATAATGACAAAATCATCCGGCGACGGCAGAGAGGCAAAGATCACTTACCTTAGTCAGACATTGGATGAGGCCCAGGTACAGACCCTTGTGGAACATCTGACCGAGGCGTTAGAACAGATTACCGCAACACCATCTTGGAAAGAGGCAAGCGGTGGATCCACAACAGGAGCAATGCAGCTATCAAATGGTTGGCAATGCCTTGAAATATCGGCAAAGACCGTTGAACAGCTCTTTATTGAGCCTGAGTTAAAGATGATTGAGGTTGCCATTGAGATTATCAAGGCAGACAAGCGTGAGTATGAGGGATTAAAGGATATAGAGATTGCAGACATTGAAGTAAGGTTCTGCCGTACAAAGACCTACGACCTGGTATCAAAGACAAATGCCCTCGTTTCGCTTATCAATGCCGGTGTCGATGGACTTACCGCATTTAACACAGTCGGACTCTTTACTGATTCACAGCAGGCATGGCTTGACAGCTCAAAGATAATCAACGGCATCCAAAAGAAACTTGTTGCCACGGAAGAGAAAAAAGAAGAGAAACAGGATTCTGGGAATGTGATTATTGATGCCAATGCCTATAAGGACAAAGAGGGCAATGGTGGCAAAGAGAACAACAAGAAAGATAAAACAGAGGAATCGTTGCAGCCCTCCAAAGTGAGCGGCGTAACAGAATAAAGAAAATGGAGGAAAAGAAAGATGACATTACAGGCGTTTTTAAGTTCATGTTCAACAGCAAAGATGGCGGTAACAATCTCTGATTCAAAAGGTGAAATCATTACTTTCAATTCTGAGGGCTTTGCCGGAGTTGAGAATGATGTCCTTGCAAGAGAGGTCGTAACATGGGGCATAACCACACAGAGAACGCTTACAATTACCATCGCTGATGTTCCAAAGGAGGCAGGAAGTATCACACTTTCAGCCAATGTAGCATCCCTCACAAGCATAGGTGATAGCGCCGAGATCACTGTTACAGCAGCAACTGGCGCAGTAACAGCAGAGTCATCCGATACTGACATTGCAACTGTAGAGGTTGACACAACCGGAACAGACCCTGTTATCACAATCGAAGAGGTTGCAGCAGGTGAGGCAACGATTACTGTTACAGCTGCCGAGACTGACACCCATACATCAGCAACAGCCACCGTTGCAGTTACCTGTACGGCAGATTGATTATGAGGAAATCTTATGAGCAATGTTATGGCAGATTCACCTCAGTATGATTCAGTGATTGCATACTTTGATGAGATGAACCTGTTGCCATCAGAAAAGAAAAAAAGGATAGCAACAGCGAAAAAGTTTCAAAGTAAAGCACATGAATGGTTTCTGAGAGTTTACGACGATATCAAGTCGGGATATTTTATGCATGAGAAAACTGACGGTGATTACATAGATGATCTGATTGCCATGTATATCGCTATGGTTGAAAGCGTTGATAAAACTGCGATGTATGACACTGATGTAAATGCAAAGGCAATGAGGTTTGCCACACAGGTACATCAGACAAACCAAAACGCAGTAAATAGCATTGAATCAGACGATATCCAGGTTAAAAGTTCTATCATGCTTGGCATCAAAATAGCCGATGAGCTTATGCCGCAATATCTTAAGTATTCTTTTGGCGGTGATAAGTGGGGCGATTACAGATCCGAGCAGATAGCGGAGTATGAGACGAACTGGATTTACAACTATCTGACACACAAAAAGAAGGTTGAAAAGGGCCAGCTTACTCATACCTGGGAAACGATGAAGGATGAGAGAGTAAGAGGGACACACGCAATAGCGGATGGTCAGACAGTTCCTATAAATCAGCCTTTTGTTGTAGGCGGTTATAAGATGCTTTTCCCTTGTGATGATAGTCTCGGGGCACCGGCAAGCGAAATATTAGGGTGTAGGTGCCTGGAAATATAAAACAAAATAAATCAGAGCCATTGAGCCGGATATAAGCCTTTTTAGGTTTATCTCCGGCTTTTTGCATAGCAACACACTCAGAGAAGAGTTTAATCGCAAGCTCACAGAGAAGTGAGGATAAATAAACGCAAAATAACATTGTCGGAAAGAACCGACACAAAACCAAATGCAACCCTGAGAAAACAGGGGCATACCAAACAAGGAGGTCAACCTATGAAACAGAAAGAAGTAACAAAGAAAATCCCGATGAACTTACAGTTTTTTGCGGAGGAACCAGCTCAGAATGCACAGGCGAGCCAGGGGCAGGAAACCGAAGCAAATAAATCAAGCCAGCTGGAAAATCAGAATCCCGGAAATGGCGGAGGTAATTCGCAGGGTGAGGAATACACGGTTGAGGGGCTTTTGGCACAGCTTACTCAGGAAAGAGCCGACAAAGCCCGTATGAAAACCGAGTACGACAAACTCTGTACGTCCGAGGGCAATCTCCGCAAGCAACTTAGGGCAAAGCAGACGGCAGAGGAACAGGCAGCCGAGGCAGAGGCCGAGGCAAAGAGGGCGCAGGAAGAACATACAAAAGAGGTTGAAAGAGAACTCGCAACCATGAAAGCCACAAACCGTTACCTTGAATTAGGTTTTGGCAAGGATGAGGCGGCAAAGATCGCAGCCGATGAGGTCAATGGCGATATGGATGCGTGGAAAGCCGGAGTAGAGGTATTCCTTGCGAATACAACGAAAAACGCTTATGCACAGGCGAGGGCAGACTTAATGAAAGATATGCCTATTCCACAGTCGGGAAATTCAACAGAGGTTGACTACTCTCAGCGATTTAATGAAGCAATAAACGGCGGTGACTCCCAGGCAGCTGTGCGTGCTCTGTTAGAACAGGCAAAGGCCAATGGGGTCATATAAGCATAAAAAAATAAGGAGGTATTCATTATGGCAGTAGGAACCGCTACATCTTTCGCAACTCCCAATTTCAGCGGAATGCTTTTCCGCAAAGGAAGAGTAAACACACCTTTTTCAATAATGATCGGCTCAAGACCCCTTGTAACCAACCATGTTGAGTTCACTTGCGGTCAGTATTACAACACAGAGCAGGGCGAGCAGCCCGCAATCTCTGAGAATGCATCCCTGACAGCTCCCGCACCGGAAGTTGTTACACGCAGCCAGCTCACCAACGTTACTCAGATTTTCCAGAAAACGGTTGCTATCTCTTATGGTAAGCAGTCCAATATGGGAACTCTGCAGGGTATCAATGCAGCGAATCAGCAGGCTAATCCCATAGACGAGCTTGCGTTCCAGGTTGACCGCAGAATGGATAAGATCGCTGCGGACATTGAGTACACATTCCTTAACGGTGTGTACAACAAGGCAACCACAGACTCAGAGGTCAACAAGACAAGAGGACTTCTGACAGCGACCACAACGAATGTCCTTGATATGAACAGCAAGCCTCTTACATATTGGCTTGTTGCAGAGGGCTTAAAGTGCATTCACGATCAGGGCGCAAGAACTGACGGTATCGTTCTCGGCGTTGACGCAACAACTCTGTTGCAGCTCAACCTTGACGCTCAGAAGAACAAGCTCACTATCGTACCTGCAGGCAGAGATATTAACGGTATCAAGATCACAACCGTTGTTACCCCTCTCGGCGAGGTAGGCGTAGCACTTCTTGATAGTCTGCCTGCCGGAACAGCAACACTCTTTGACCCGTCCATCATGGCTCCTGTTCATCAGCCGGTTCCCGGCAAGGGCAATTTCTTCCTGGAACCACTCTCGAAGACAGGCGCAGGTGAGACATATCAGATCTTCGGCCAGATAGGCCTCGATTCTGGACCCGAATGGATGAGTGCGAAGTTCACCAACATTTCCACAGATATGCCGAGTGTACTGGGGGAATGACGGAGAGTAGTCCTGGTGGAAACTCAAAGTACACAGAAACTCAGCTCAACGCAATGACAAAGGCTGAGATTCTTGCACTTGCTCAGAGTTTGGGCTACTCGATGACAACCACCGATTCAGATACAAAGGCTGATATAATCGCTGACTTCTTAGTTCAGCAGGGATAAGTAGAAAGGAGGCGCAGATATGGATTTGAAAACGGCAAGAACAATCATCGGAGATAGTTCTATGTCTGACGATGAAGTGTCTGCGCTTATTTTGAAAGCCCAGAAATTAGCGAAGAATCAGCACTTTTGGCATCCCGAAGACAACCCGACAGATGATGAACTCAATGGATTCTACGACCGGTACGAGTTTGAGATTTACGACATAGCCAAAAGCATCCAACAGTCGGATGCAAGGGGCGGTCTTACTGAATTTTCGGAACTCGGAGTGATCCGCAAGTGGGGCAAGACCGGAACGGAAAGTATCAATGCGTCAGTCGCAGCGATACCGCCAAAGACGTATATCGGATAGGGAGGAAGTCAGGATGAAGATTCAGGACTTGCCCGAAAACCAGGTGCCATTTTGGTATCAGGTATACGAGGGAGAACAGGACGAGATTGACGGCAAAGGGCGAAGAACAGGCGACAAGGTAAAGGTCTATTCCAATCCAGTGAGAGAGATGGCGAGAATAAGTGCCAATACCGGGGATGCCTACGGTTCACCGTTCGGACAGAGCATCGCTTATGACAAGTCAATTTCAACCGTGAAAAAATTACCTATAGATGAGTACACATTGTTATTCATCGACAGGGAGCCTGTATTGGAAGAGGACGGTTCCACATTGACTGAGCCTGATTACAGCTGCGTTTGCGTCAAGAACGGCCTCATACAGAATGTTTGGGCGATTAAAAAGATAAGGGGGTCAACAGAGAATGAAAATAAAAGTTAATCCGCTTGACCCTGACAGTATAGACAAGGCCATAGCCGAGGTTGAAAAGTACGAGAAGTTTGTTGCTGAAAAGGCGCAGGAGCTTGTCAGATTACTCAAAGAACTCGGCGTTGAAAAGGCAAAGGAGCTTGTGCCTGTTGATACCGGCGTGGCGCAGGAATCGATCATCGGTTACATGGATGATGAGGCGGGACGCGGAATTATAATGGCGGGCGGTTACTGCAAGTACATCGAGTTTGGAACCGGTGTAAAAGGACAGAACAGCCCGCATCCGAGTCAGGAATATCTTGCGATCATGCAATGGGCGTACAACTCAGGCGCAATGATCTTCACGACCAAAGACGGACGGGAGGGGTGGTATTACCCTACGGACGATGGAAGCTACAGATTTACAGAGGGTATGCCGTCAAGACCATTCATGTTTGAAACGGCGCAATACCTGAAACGTGAAGCGCCAAGGCTCGCAAAGGAGGCGTTCATAAATGGTGAAGGATAAGATACCGGATTATTTTGATGAGCTTGTAGATGAGCTTATAGCCGAATATGGCGATGGCAATGTGTCTTATTCCAGGACTTACAATGAGTCGCCGCCTAAATTCCCCCATGTCTATTTCAAGAGATTGGATAGTTCGGATGCGTTGTCAACGTTATCCGGTGAAACAAAGGGGATAAACAACAGCGTGGAAATACGCACTTACCACAATAAAGGAATCGCAAAGGCTGAGGACTTTGCTTTATTCGTAAAGAACACCATGAAAGAAAAGATGGGGCTTAGATGTACTTATTTCAATCAGGTGGATAACATAGCGGATTCAAAGATCATTCAGTTCATTATGCGATTTTCGGCACTCGAAACAGAAACAGAATAAATAACCATATAAGGAGGTAATCAGAAATGGCTAAATGCACACATATTACTTATCTGATGCACAAAGGAGCCAGTGAATCCGCATTCTCAAAGCTTGTGGATATCACGCAGTATCCGGATCTCGGCGGCGAAAAAGAAAAAATAGATACGACTACTCTTTCTGACAGAAAGAAGAGGACAATCAATGGCGTTGAAGAAAGCGCTGATCTTAATTTCTCTGCCTGGTATGAGAAATCTGACTACGAGAAGCTTCTTGCAATTCAGGAAGCAGGAACAATTGACGACTATCAGCTTTGGTTCGGTGAGAACGGAGAGGATGGAATCTGGGAGTGGTCAGGAAAAATGGCAGTATATCCATCAAGCGGCGGTACAAACGCTGCTCGCGAAATGTCGTTCAGTATCACTGATGAGGGTGATGAAGCTCTGCATTACGTGAATTAATAAAAATATTTGGCGGTAGGGGTTGAGTTTCCCTGCCGCCTTAAACCTATAAGCGGACGCAAAAAATACGAAAGGACGGTATTTATTATGGTACTACACACAGAAAACGGAACAAAGGAATACACGATTAAGGATTTGGATTTCACCAATGTTATGTGCGATCTTGAGGATCGTGGCGTTGACATTATGGGAATGATGAACAACGGATTATCGGGCGGCAAGGTGTTTACAACTATGAGGGTTATATTGGCTGCCCTTATTGGTGAAGAAGATTTGAAGAAAACGGGACACATCTTATCCATACATCTTAAAAACGGCGGCGAAATGAATGAGATTTTTGACGCTTTCACAGAGGTAATGGAAACCGCGGGTTTTGGGGGAGCCTCCGAGACAGAGGAGACAACCGAGACGGTAGCGGAGGCATAAATAACCTCGGCGAGAATATTGATATATCAGAATACAACTCTTTTACAGAGATCATAAATAAAGTCTGGTTGCCATATGCACTTTCATATGGATGTCCTTATGAATCATTTTGGCATTTAAACCCACGCAAGCTGGAACCTTTTAGAAAAAAGAGGGAAATAGAAGCCAGGCAGCAATATGATGATTTGGATTTCCTTGCATGGCGTATCGGATATTACGATGCACAAGCGATGGGATTATGGTGGGGCAAAAACACCACATATCCAGAAAGCCCGCTTGGAAGAAGCGAGGACGATGGGCGGGTGCCACCGCCAGGAAAAGGCGGTCCGATGTCAGACGGTGCAAAGTTTGCAGCATTCGCTGTAGCACATCGAAAGGCAATAGCGGAACGCAAAAAGAAAGCAGAAACCACGGGGATAGGATGACGATCTGAAAGGCACAAGTCCGGTGCTTGCCTCGTGTTTTCATAATAAATACGGACGCGCCGCCTTACGGACAAAGGTATTAAAAATGAGAGGTGGCTTTAATGGCTGATAACACAGTTGACAGCATTCTGATAGAGATTGAAGCCCCTGCGGAAAAAGCGAAAGGCGGCTTAGAACAAATAAAGAAGTCCTTACAGTCAATGAAAGATGCCACACAGGGCATCAACATTGAAAAGCTAAAGGACACCGCAAACGCGATAGAAAAGATTTCACAAGCCGGGGAAGGTGCGAAGAATGCCGGGCAGGGTATCAGGAGCATTATAGGTTCCGTAAAATCCCTGGAGGGCATCAGCAGCAACCGGCTTAAAAAGGTTGCTGATGCAATTCAGAAAATAAGCAGTTCCCTTGGCAACATGGGGAACAACAATAAAATCAGCATCAAGATTGACTCTGAAGGTATTCAGAAAGCAATCACTCCGCTGGAAAATGTCAAAGACGCAATGCAGAAGAGCATCCTCGAACCATATGAACAGTTTGAGGCAAAGCTACAGAATGTAGGCAAGGGCTTTACGTTCAGTGGAACAGGCACGGCCCTGGCATCCGAAATTGAAAAAGCGGAGGCTAAGTTAGATTCGCTGCTTGCTAAAGAGCAGAAAATGCAGACGATGGGAACGGCAGATAAGGACTCATCGACATATCGCAACTTGCAGTACGACATTGCAGAAATCTGCAATAAGCTTGAAACTCTGTATTCTAAACAGCAGGCAGAGGCAGAGGTGGCCGCCAATGTAGCAACAGCAATAGAGGATGAGGGTAACTCTGCAAAGAAGGCGGCAAATACCACAACAAAACTGTCAGATGAAGAAGAAAATGCAGCGCAAAGCGCAAACAAGGCTGCGGACGCACAGGAAAACCTAAATGACTCACTGAAAAATGGGAATGGTGCGAAAACAGCAACCTCAAGGATTGAGGAACTTATAAAAAAGATCAATCAGTATAAAGCCACCATTTCCAACATGGAAAATGGAAAACTGCCATTCAATTTTGACGCTTATAAAGAGGCAGTACAGGGGCTACAGAGTGCCAAGATTGAATTTGATCGCTTCAAGAAAAGCCTACAGGATTCTCAGGGCTTTATTAATAGTGTTGCAAATTATCTTGAAAGAGTGGGCCAGGCAGCACGGGACACCGGACTTGAACATTATGGGAATGTCTTAACAAACATTTCAAAAAAGCTATCAGAAGTAGAGTCAGGGAGCGCAGGAGCAAGCGCAGAGATGAGAAGCATGGGAACAAGTCTGCCAGGGTTCCTCCAGGTGGTATCATCTGTCATCAGCGCCGCCGCAAGAGCAATCAAATCGCTCATAAGCACCATAAAAAAAGTTGAAGATGCCACGAAAAAAACGATAAAAAATATCGTTTCAAAAGTAAAATCGGGCATTTCAAAGGTCAGGTCAGCTCTGGCAGGGCTAAAGAACTGGCTTGCTGGTTTTTTCAAGAATATTAAACAGAACCTTGGCATACAGGATAAGTCAATAGGCGATCTGACAAAGAAACTAAAATCATTTATGCGCCTATTTTCTTTCATGGCGTTAAGGAAAGCTTTTACAGCTCTGTTTTCAAATATTGGTAATTCATTCAATCTCTTGGCGAAGTATTCAGATATGATGGGTACTCGTTTCAACAAGAATGTTTCATTAATTGTGTCAGATGCGAAGTGGCTGAGTAATTCGGTTATTGCTGCATTTGAACCTCTCATCAACGCGATAACTCCTCTTATAGATGCGCTCATCACTAAATTGGTAAGCGCTATTGATGTTGCAAATCAATTCTTCTCAGCTCTTACGGGATCTAAGACTTGGACTAAGGCAAAGAAAAACGTCGAAAACTACGCAGCCGGATTAGACAAGACAACAGATTCGGCAAAGAAAGTAAAGAAAGAAATAAAGGAAATAAAAGACCTCACTACCGACCTGGATGAATTGAACATCTTGCGCCAGGAGGATGAAGATGAGGACGATGATTATAACACAGGAATTGATACCGGTGACAATGCCGTAAACCCTGCAGATTACTTCGAGACTAAAGATGTCGATCAGAAGTGGAAAGACCTTGCCGACTGGATCAAGGATATGTGGAAGGACGGTGATTTTACTGCGCTCGGCAAATTCTTAGGTGATAAGCTGGCAGAAGCCCTCGCAAACATCCCGTGGGATAAGATCAAGCAGAACGCAAGGAAACTAGGAAAGGCCCTTGCAACCCTGCTCAATGGGTTTATTCAGGGCGAGTTTGACGGCAAATCGGTATCGTGGTGGTTGGGGCACACTCTCGCTGAGGCCGTCAACACGGCGTTTGAGTTCCTTAACTCATTTATATCTCATTTCGATTGGGCTGCGCACGGTAAAGCGCTTACAGATTTTGTAAAAGGGTTCCTTGAATCAATTGACTGGGCTCTGATATTTGATACTCTCATTAAACTCGGAGAAGGCATTGCTGACTATCTCAATGCAGTATTCAGTGATTATGAGATGTGGTTAGAAGTCGGACAAGCTTTTGCAAATGCTATAAATGCAATCATACTCTTCGCGAAAGCTTTTGTAGATAAGTTCAACTTTGGCCAGTTTGGAACGGCTATTGCGCTTGGTCTCGGAAGAGCGCTTGTCAATATTAGTTGGAGTGATCTGTTCACGACTCTAACAAGTCTGCTGAATGGATTATTTGAAGCACTTGGAAAATTTGCGGAAACATTCCCATGGATGCTATTTGCAAAAAACATTGCTAATGGCATAAATGATGGTCTGAATAATCTTAACTGGGAGACTATCGAAAATGGCTTGAAAAAATTCTGCGAGGGATTAGGACGGTTTATCAATACATTTTTAAAAGAATTAGACTTCACTCAGTTGGCACTCACGATTGTGAAGGGTATAAATGTCGGGTTTAAGGCCATTGATAGTCTGCTGGATGAGATACAGTTTGAAGAGATTGCACAAAAGGTTGTTGATGCCCTGAATGCAGCAATAAGCTATTTTGCAGAGCACGCAAGCCAATGGGGCAGAACAGCCAATAAACTAATCAAGGGGCTCTGTACCGTAATCAACAAAGTGATTGATGAAACAGACTGGGTAACTCTGTTTAAGGCTGTATCTGATGCCTTGGAAGAAATTGATTGGTCGCCACTTCTAAAAACGGTGTTCAAGGCATTTGCCGGACAATGGACCTTTAAGAATTTATTCAGGGGTGTTATATGGAGTGAAATCGGAAAAGGTACGCTGGATGCTCTTGGCGAAACTCTTAATGAGGATTTTGGCAAAAAAATCGGAACAAAGATAGGTGATGCTTTTAATTACATAAATTGGGCCGGAATAAAAACCCGTTTGGTAAAAGTTGCCAACGGCCTGTTTGAAACACTAAAAGGCATCTTCGCCTTGATCGACTGGAAACAATACGGAAAAGATGTTGTCAATGGTATTGGTATATTATTTGAAAACATCGACTGGTCAAATATATCCCGTTCGCTATCTGTATTTATAAGGGCACTACAACGGTTCGTGATAGATGTGATAAAGACTATAGACTGGCAAGAACTTCCACGCCAAATTATTGAAGGGATAAAAGAGTTCTTTTCCGGCATAGATGTTGAAGGACTTGCCAAAGGTTTCGGTGAATTTTTCGCCACATTAGTGAAGATAAACGGCGATCTCGTTATAGGTCTTTTCAAGGATTTTCTCGCGGATATATGGAAACAGATTAGTGATTATTTTTCTGATAGAACCCATGACTACGGCGACATTGCTCTTGGGTTTTTTATCGGAATACGAGATGCGTTTGGGAATCTTGCAGCCTGGGTTATAGAGCATATCGTAGTTCCTTTTATTGATGGATTCAAAAAAGGTTTCGGCATCGCCTCTCCCTCTAAAGTAATGGCTAAAATTGGCGGTTACATCATAGACGGACTATGGGAGGGTATAAAAGCGGCTTGGAGCGTTTTCTGGTCCAAATTGGTCGAGAAGATTGCCAGCCTGAAAGATGTCTTTTCAGCATTCGATGATATAAGGAGTATTACAAAAGAAAAATTCGACTTAGTAAAGAGTGTAATTAGCGAAAAGCTTTCATTGGCAAGAGATAAAGCCAGTGAGGTTGTAGAGAGCATCAAAACCAATCTCGGCAATGCTTGGAATGCTATAAAAACCAATACTTTAACAAATTGGGATGGTATCAAAAATGCGGTTTCAAACAGAATGACCGAGGTAAAGGACAGTGCAATCACATCGGCATTCAGCCTTTGCGAAAAAGTCAGTACCGAATGGAAGAATCTGAAAACAAGTACAACTACCGTTGCTGGTGAAATGGTTGAAAGCTTTAAGAACAAGATTGCGAGCAGCTATATAAACACACGGTCAGCTATGACAACCTGGGCTGAAAAAATACGCGAGTGGTTCAGCAGTGATTCTATCGGAGCTATAAATACTCGTACATGGTCTAATTTTGCGCAGACAATTGTTTCGTCATTTGCTAATAAGATTACCAATAATCATGGTGAAACACGGTCTCCGATTGGTACATGGGCCACAAATTTGAGAACCTGGTTTACTAACGGTTCATATGGTGCAATCAATGGCTCAAAATGGTCGAACTATGCAGCAGAAATTATAACCGGATTTAAAGACAAAATAACCTCTGGCCATTCTGCAACAAGCTCACCAATTACAACTTGGGCGGCAAACCTGAAAACTTGGTTTTCTAATAGCTCATACGGTTCAATAAATAATTCAAAATGGACCAGCTATGCATCAGAGATCATTAATGGATTCAGGGATAAGATTATCAATGGCCATTCCGTAACAAGTTCTCCCATGACTACTTGGGCTACGAATCTTAAAGAATGGTTTAATGGTGGCTCATACGGCGCAATAAATAATTCAAAATGGACCAGCTATGCATCAGAGATCATTAATGGATTTAAGGACAAAATCACCAATGGGCATAATGCTACTCAGTCGCCAATTACAACTTGGGCGGCAAACATTAAAAATTGGTTCAGTGGTAGCAGTTATGGTGCTATAAATAGCGCGACATGGCAGGGCTATGCGCTTGATCTTATAACCGGATTTAAAAATAAGCTTTCATACGGAGCCAGCACTATTCAGTCAACAATAACATCGTGGGCATCGAATATTAAAAATTGGTTCAGTGGCAATAGTTATGGTGCAATCAACAACAGCACATGGCAGAACTATGCGAACAATCTTATAGAGGGTTTTAAGGATAAGATCAGTAATGGGCACGGCGATTCAAAATCGCCCATAGAAAAATGGGCTTCAAATATCACGTCTTGGTTCAGCGGTAGCGGCTTGATTAACAGCACAACATGGAAAGGCTATGCAAGTGATGTTATCACAGGGTTTAAAGACAAGATCAGCAGCGGAAACAGCGCAGCTCAAGGACCAATGGAAAGCTTTGCAAGCAATGTAAAATCGTGGTTTGAAAGATCTGGAGATCAGACTCTGGTACAAAGATTTAAAGCTATCGGTGTTAACATCGTGCAGGGATTTATTGATGGTGTCAATTCTCTATGGGACATGGCAATGAAGAGGATTAAGGAGTTTGGTGAGTCTGTCATTGCAGAAGGTAAAAAGGGAACACAGGAAAAATCACCATCCAGAGCTTTCCGTCAAATTGGTTCGTTTGTAGTCCAGGGCTTCAATCTCGGATTGGACGATGAAATGGCATCCACGTTTAACAAGATGGGTGAGTGGCTTAGCGGCATCAATGGTGCACTAACTGTAACGCCACGCATAAAAGTTGACACATCTGATCTTAAAAATTACTCAACAAATTATGGGACAGAGTTTACAGACGCAGCAATCACTCACAAAATTCAGAGAGAAATGGATTTCAACAGCTCAATGCAGGCAGAGATTGATGGCGGTAGATTCTCAGAGGGTATGCGCAAGGTAATTATTGAAGAGCTTGCTCCCTATCTGTCAGACATACGCAGTGATACCAAGAGACAGGCAGACAAGAAAGAGATGGTAAATGTCGAGATAGGTAGACGAACCGTGAAGGATGCAGTCATAGAACAGAGATCAGCAGACGGATTTAACTTTACTCCGTCATTCGCGTAAGGAGGTGATGAAATGGCATATATCACAGTGAATGGATATGACTTTCCACCTCCAAAGCGCGGAGTAAGACCTACAGTAACAACGCTTGTTGATGCCGGCAGAAATGCAAATGGAACTGTTGTAGGGCAACGAGTAGGGCGAGATCAGTATAAGTTAGATACTCTTGAATGGCCCTGGCTCGATGCTGCCACATGGTCAAATATGCTAAGGGTACTCAGCAGCTTTTTTGTCATGGTCACATTTGTTGATCCTGTCAGCAATACCTATAAGACTATAAAGATGTACCCTGGTGACAGGACAGCTGAGCCTTACTGGGTAGATGGTAGTGATAAACCCACGCATTACATGAACTGCAAAGTCAATCTGATAGATTGTGGCGATTGATTAAACAGGGAGACAAGCTGAATGTATAAAGTGTCAAACCTCTACAAAAAGAGCATGAAAGAATCCCTGAGAAATAGGTCCTTTATGATGATCTCATTTGGACTTATCAATCAGGAAGCGCAAGCCAACGCTAAAATAGAGGGGTCAGACTTTGCCTATTTTTCCCGGCAGGATGATATGTTCGGTCAGAGAACGGATGATGTTGTTTATGCCACACTAGAACAGGATTTTACAACGGTTGATGGGAGTATGTACTTCCTCCCTAGAGAGAGTACAGGCAGGTACTACGATACGGGACTTATCAGCAGAGATATAATTCCGGCCGAGGGGTGCTCACTTCTCATCAGTCTTAATGTAGTGGCAACCGACATTAAGGGAATCACAATCAATTTCGGAGAGTCATACGCTGTTGATTTTGATATCTGTACAAGCAACGGCGGTGTCGTAGAGATAAGGGATAACGATAAAAAAACATTTCATACTGAGGAGGTTTTGGAAGAAACAACATCCATTGAGCTTATCTTTTACCGCATGAAATATCCACATACGAGACTGAGAATATACTCTATTCAGCTTGGAATTGGGCTTGTCTATTACAACAACGAAATTCTCGACTCACAGCTCGATAGCTATATATCTCCAATATGCGCAGATGTGCCACAGATAGATTTCATGGTCAAACTCGTGAATTATGACCACTACTTTAATGTTGACAATCCAAAGTCAGCAATCAATTTCTTAGAGACAGGTCAGGAAATGGAAATCTATTACGGTTACAATCTGGATCCTGACGATCTTGAAAACATTGAATGGATTAAGGGCGCAAAACTTTTATGCAGTGAGTGGGAAAGTGACGATTATTCGGCCACCATCCGTTGTCAGGATATATTCAGGAGCATGGATGAAGAATACTACAAGGGAATATATAACCCAACTCCTGTTACATTTTATGAACTGGCACAAACCATATTTGAGGATGCCGGATTTGAGGATTATTACATTGATCCATATCTTAAAAAATTGTCAACAAACAACCCAGTTCCCAGGGTTCGACATAAAGAGGCTTTGCAGGTCATAGCAAATGCCTGCAGGAGCGTTCTATCTCAGGACAGAGACGGAAAACCAAGAATTAAGGTTTCTTTTGAGCCTGATTACGATATCAGATGTAATGGTGAAATGGAATATTCAAATTTATCAAACATCAGGTTCGAGGATGACAAAGATGAATACGGAACATTAAGCACAAACTATACAACAGTAGATGGTAAGATGTATTTCCTGCCAAGAGAACCGAGAGAAACTTCAAAATACACAGGTTATGTGTCAAGACAACAGAGTGGAGAGGACGGGACCTTTACTGAGAACCCCAAACTTCTTATAGATCAGGATTCAGCGTGTATGTATTATGGCTTGAAGATGATATTTGGTCAGGCATTACCTGCAGAGATAATTTTCAGGACATACAATGACGGCACACTAGTAGAAGAGTACACAGTTACAGATGATATCACAAAGAATTATGTTCTTGTGCATAACTTTGATGACTTTGACTACATGGAAGTTGAGTTTACCAGAACAGCAGAACCTTTCAACAACATAGTAATAAACTACTTTTCATTTGGCGATATATCTGAATTTAAAATCGAAAGATCAGACATGACTTCATCGCCAAAAGCAATCAAACAGGAACTTGTAAAACAAGTCCAGGTAGTTTGTTACACATATCAGAAAGGATTGCCGGAAGAAACAATGGTGAGCGAGGAAACTGATGCAACAGAAGGAGAAGTGGTTACTTATTATCTGGGAAATGCTTCTTATGACAGACGGGCTGTATTTGGAGAAAGTTCCAGCGCTGTAACAATCATTGACAGCGGTGCGTATTATGTCACAGTGCGGTTTAATGTGTCGGCGAAGGCACAGCTTGAAGTATTCGGTCATAGATACAACATTGTTGAGAAATACGCAACAAGGCAGTTAAACAATCGAGGAAAGACTATTAAATGGGAAAATCCTCTCGTCAGCAATATGGAAACAGCTAATAAACTTGCGGATTGGCTCGCAGACTATTATAGCGCTGGTATTGAATATGAATACAGCACTAGGGGCAATCCCGAGATTGACGCAAACGACATCATTTTCCAGGAAAATGAGTTCAGACCGGATATGAAAGTATTGGTATATCGTCATACTGTAGGATTCCAGCAGGCTTTATCAGGAAAAATCTCAGCTAGGCGATATATCCACACTTCATAATCATAAAACTATTGTCGTGGTAAAAGAAAAGGAGGTATAAACACATGGCAGTACAATCAGTAAGCGCCGTAATCAACGGCCAGACAGTCAACCTGACTTATAACGCTGAGTCGGGTAAGTATGAGGCAACAATCACCGCACCTACCAACTCGTCATATCCGTTATCAGGTCACTATTATCCGGTTTCCGTAACTGCTACGGATGATGCCGGCAACAGCACGACCGTAGATGATACGGATCAGACACTCGGCGCAGCTCTGCGGCTGCAGGTTGTAGAACACGTTGCACCTGTTATCGCTATAACAGCACCAACAAGCGGATCCTACATTATCAGCAATCAGCCTACTATTCAGTGGACTGTTACAGATGATGATTCCGGCGTAGATGCAAGCTCAATTTCCATTACTCTCGATGGGACAGAGTACACAGATGGTATCACAAAGACTGCTATCACAGGCGGTTACTCTTGCTCGTTCACACCGGCAGCAGCGCTTGATGATGGCTCTCACACAGCATCCTTCGCGGCAGATGATAACGATGGCAACTCGGCAACCGTTAAGACAACAACATTTACCGTTGACACCGTTCCTCCTGTACTTTCAGTTACAGCACCGGAAGATGGCGCAAAGACAAATGTTGCCGCACTTACTGTAACCGGCGTCACCAACGATGTTACATCCAGTCCTGTTACTCTTACCGTGCAGCTTAACAGCGGTACACCGGAAGAGGTTACAGTCAGCCTGGACGGTTCTTTCAGCAAGAGTCTCACTCTCGCTACCGGCGAAAACACCATTACGGTTGTTGCAACCGATATGGCTGGAAAGAGCAGCACTGTTACACGTACTATTACGCTTGACCAGAGCGCACCGGTCATTAGCGCAGTTACCATCACACCGAATCCTGTTGATGCAGGCCAGACCTACATTATCAGCGTGACGGTCAGCGACTGATCGAACATGGTTGTAAAACTCGAAGGTAAGGTTGACGGACAGGCAATCATTTTCGAGCGTGAGATCGAAGGGGGTGCGTGGAAAGCCACCATCCCCCCGCGATCAAATGGTATCTACATTATCGAACTTACAGCTACGGATGATGCCGGTAACGTAGCCTACTGCGCAAAGTATATTGTAACTATTGACATAGCGGCTCTTAAAGTGCGCATCGAGCCGTTTGACAAAGGCGCAATCACAAGAGAAGAAGAATACTCATCAAAGGTAATGACATCAAATTACAAAACAATTATAAAGGCAGGTGGATAGGATGATAGCGTTCAATCTTGGAGAAAAGAAACATGTCACTATAGAGGTTGTGTCGCGCAAAGGCGATGAGTTTGCCATTCTCGATGCTGGCTACGAGTTGATTTATGTTTCCGACTCAACAGTAGAGGATAGTGGTTCTTGCACTGTGGTAGATCATGCAATCGACAGCTTAATATCTCCGAACAAAACCGGCGTGTATCTGTTGAGATATACCTATCACGTTGCAGATGAAATCCTCATCGAGAATATGGAAGTGAGGGTGACGAATGGCGGGCTTAAGAATTGACAATATCAGGATTACCCCAAATCCGGTAGACGCCGGAAATCAACTAAAAATATCGGTTGGGGTAAGTTCTGATGAGGACCTTGCATTTGTGGGGCGTTATGTTGGTGCTTTTGTAAATCCTAAAAAGCATATATATAAGGCAGTCGCTCATGTTAATGACTATGTTAAGAGTAAGTAAAGGAGTATTCCTATGGCTGATTGGATAACACCTAAGACCGATTGGTATGGAGAAAGAGATGAAAATGGTGTATATACTGGCGATAGATTCAACGCAACAGATTTTAACCGTATAAAAAACAACCTTGAATATCTTAGGGATTTTTCAATGTTTATGGTTGATGAGTACACCATCAACGACTTGGGAGCAGATCGGAATCCTGGTGAATACTTCTATGCAGATGAAATCATGATGCTTGAAGAAAATCTGGTAACTATTGTCACACAAACAAAGAATAATTCCTATGGCGTACCACCGGTATATGTTGCAAATGGCCTTGTGATGGATTATGCGGAACTGAATAGGCTTGAGGGCGCAATCCTTGATCTCTATTTAAAACTTCACACCCAGTCAGAGGGTAGGCGATGCTTTACGTGGAACTTCGGGAGGAGAGGAGGAATATTGTAATGGCGTGGAATTTATTACCTACGGATTACACAGATAGAACATGGAACGGATTACAGAGATTTATTGAAGTAGACAATGGCGATGGCACAGTCTCCTTCCAGGATGTCACGTCTTATATAAGTAAAGAAAAATCATTCTTTGGCGCATATGATGCAAACCGAATGAATGAAGCTCTCAATATATTGATGTCGATGGTTGAAAACGGCACAAATTTATATGAGGACTTCCTTAACTACTTCGCAGCTCAGAAGCAGTTGTTTGAAAATGCTGCGAGCAATGATCTTAGCAGTTTTAATACAAATCTGAATAACAAGCAGACAACAGCACAGAGTAACTTTGATGCTTTCATTGCCTATATGCAGGAAAAAGAGGATGGCGCAGATACGCTTATGGCTGCATTTCTGCAGTATGTGAACGATTTCAGGGCTGAGACTGCAACTGTTATACAGGAAATTAAGCATGATTACGAGAGTGACATGGACGATTACAAACGTAATCAGCAGACATATATTGACGTATGGTTTCAGAGTGTCCGGGATCAGTTATCAGATGATGTCGCTTTTCATTTGCAGAATGAGATTGATGATCTCAAAGGCAGCCTGATAAAAATTCATGTTACTGTCAGGGCGGTAATGATAGGAAAAGTCCTGACTTGCACGAATGGAACAGTTACCGAGAGCAAGACGATAGATAATACTCTTGAATGTCTGTTTAAATTCTCGGAGCCAGGAATATATACTCTCACAGATAGTTTTAGCGGTGAATCGCAGACAATAAGGGCGTATCATTATGGTTTATATCCAGCTACAGTCAATGTTTCTGTTGTTACAGTAGAATGCCCAACTGTAATGTCCGGAAAGACAGTATATTTAGCATACATAGGCGATAATTCCGAGCAGGAAGAACCCACAAAAATCCTCTCGCAGACTGTTGACGAGAATGGTAGGGCGGTCTTTGCGGTTACAGACCTCGGAAATTGGCGTGTCTATAATAATTATACCGAAGAAAGCATAACTCTCAATGTTGAGGCGTACGCAGATTACACTGTGACAATGCATATTGCAACCCTTACAGTTACATTTGACGAGGCATACGTAGGAAATGTTTGTACGGTTGTGGGTAACAGCGGCACGATTGCCAAAGCAATTCCTGCAGGAGGTGAAGTATCGTTTATTATCCCGCTGCTGGGTAGTGTAACTATCAGCAATAATCGTACATTTGACACGGCCAACATAAACATGACTGAGTATACCGATTATACCGCAGAGTTTGGCATAGCAACTGTTAAACTCACATTCCTTAAGGATGCTTATGTCGGGCATACAATAACGGCTGTATATGGTTCTAACATAATTACTGCCGAGATTGACGAATCCAAAGAGGTTGAGTTTGAGCTTAAGGGATTGGCTAATTGGCTTATCAGTAATACAAGGAATGACAAGAAAATATTAGTAAACGCAACCGAATATACAGAGTACGCTTATGAACTTGATGATTTTGTATATGTTGGCGATTGCGTAGGCCAGTATGTAAACAAATAAGAAGATAACATAAGGAATCTTCTATATTAATAAGGAGGTAAAAAAATGAAAGGACTACCAAAGAGATTTGCGACAGCAGACGACATCCGTAACTGCTACGCATTAGTGCAGAGTGGAGAGATTGAGAGAGCTGATCTGCTCGAAGCGATGGAAGAGTTGGAGAGACAGAATTATATCTGTTGTCCCATTCGCGAGATATCAAGTGACTTCAAGACTGTGACTGTTGGATATTGCGCGGAGGCTTCCGAGGGTTCAGAAGCGATTGTTGGTAACAGGGCCGTAACAATCGAATCAATCAATCACATCCCTGGTGAGGCTCAGGAGGGCATGGATGCCGGATTTGAGAAAACTGAGATTGAGCTTTCTGCCGAGGTTGCTGCCGATGCAATTTGCATTGATGTAACAGCACCTTACAACATCTACGATCAACTCGGGATTACTAAGGCTGAGTTTGATGAGATCAAGGCTGCCTTGGCTAACTGACGAACAAATCAACTGCATAATTAGAGCCATTGAGCCGGTAGTTAATCCTCTAAAAGGATTAGTTACCGGCTTTATGAATATTATAAGGAGGTATAAAAATGAGTAAGTTTTTCGGCTATGACGAAAACATGAGCGCAGCAGTAGCGAAGATCACTACACCAAAGCTCGCTCTAATGTCCGGACTTGTGGCTTCTGACAAAGCGTTCATCACGGGCAACGGTTCTACAATCACAATTAAAGCAGGTGTACTGATCGCTGTTGGTGATTCGGTATTTAAGACCACTGCAAAAACTCTTACAGTGGCAAACTTGGACTCAGGAAATGCTTTTGCGATTGGCAACGATTACTGCATCTATATCTGCGACCCTACCAGCGGGGACGATACAGATTTTACCGATGAGGTATATCTTATCTCGCTCAATACCACATATCCGACAGGGTACACGGCTGAAACTTCCCGTAAGATAGGTGGATTCCATTACGGCGTTGTGCGTGCAGTTAATGACAAGTGGAATCCCGTCAACACATCTAATGCTGAAATGGGTAGTGGATGGGAGAGCAATGTTTCTAACGGGATTATCCCCAACTCTGTATGGACTCTGCTTCACCGTCCTACTTGTGATCCTACAGGGATGGTGTACATCGGGCCTTTCTGGGCTGACATCTACACTGCATCTGACAACGGCGCACAGGGATTACGTTCTAAGTACGGCGTAGTGCCCATCACCGGAACAGAAGGTCTGAACTGGTATATCGCCAACGAAAGGTCTATGCGTGTCGGAAAAAGGATGCCGAGTTACGCCGAGTGGTGCAAATGCTCTCATGGTTCTCCACAGGGACACGATGATAACAATACTTACGCATGGTCCGCAACCACAAACTCCGCGAGAACAACTTGCGGAAATGTTCGTTATGCGGTATCGGCCAAGAATTGCCGAGACTGTGTAGGTAATGTATGGGAGTGGGTTGACGAACTGTTACATGATCCTACCGCAGCATCCGCAAATTGGTACGATGTTATGTCAGGCTACGGGCAGATTTACATGTATAGCAATACCGGGTTGCACGCGCTGGATTGCGGTGGCGACTGGCGCAGCGGCGTTCACGATGGGTCGCGCGCCGTGAATTGCTACAATTACCCGTGGATCGTGGGCTCGAACATCGGCGTGCGGTGCGTCTGTGACTCGCTGTAACCTGATGGGGTGCGCCGAAAGGCGACACCCTTCCAAGTTCAAGGTTAGGTGCAATGGAGGGATGTATGGAAATATCAGATTCAGCTCAGAAAAGTACCGACAGAAAAGGGTACGAAAGCAGATACGGCAAAAATCCCAACACACTTAAGATGGACTATACACACTCCGAAGCGCATCAGATGGCTTATGATTTTTCAGTGTATTTACATAAGAAAGTTCAAAAGTTTCCAAAGTACGAGAAATTCACACTTCAAAAAGAGATAAGAGAAACAGTGGATGAACTAATGGACGAACTTGAGGTATACGAGAAAACGAAAGTAGTAAGCCATCTGTACGCTGCGGACCGGCTCAAAGGCAAGTTGGTAAGAAAAATAAGACTTGCACATGATCTGAAATATTCAGCCATGAATAGTAAATCATACAATTATTGTGCAAAAGAGTTGGGATGTCTAGGGGCGTGTATAGGTGGACTTATAAACAAGGCACAAGTAGAAAAGAAAAAAAACAAAATAACAAATAAAAACACTATTTGGGGTGACTGTTAATTCGCACCGGGCGGTGGTTTCCTGCGGGTTGCACGCGCTGCGTTGCGGTGGCAACTGGAACAACGGCGTTCACGATGGGTCGCGCGCCGTGAATTGCAACAATTACCCGTGGAACGTGAACACGAACATCGGCGTGCGGTGCGTCTGTGACTATGCGATTGTATATAGATTGGTTAATCCCAGGATTGCCAACAAGGTGACTACTTTTTATTAGATTAAGAATGGTCCAATAGATATAGTCAGACGGTTATCCCGTCCCGGAAAGGGCAAAATCAAAACAGCCGAGCCAGATAGTAGCGAAAGCGAAAAGGTGGCGTAGGCATTATGAAAAGAGTTGGAAATCTTATAGAAGAGATTTGCACCTTTGAAAACGCCATGGAGGCTTACAGGAAAGCTCGTGACTGCAAGCGGTTTCGACCGGAAGTGATGGAGTTTGAGCAGAATCGAGAAGAAAATCTGTTAAGAGCCATTGAGGACATACGAAATGGAACTTATGTACCGGGGCGTTACAAGATATTCAAAGTGTGGGAACCCAAAGAACGGATAATTATGGCATTGCCGTTCTATGATAGGAACATCCAACACATGATTGTCAATCTGATAGAGCCGATCTTTGAACGACAGTTTATTTACCATTCATACGCCTGCCGAAAAGGTAAAGGCGTACACAGAGCCAGCAGTCAGTTGACACGGTGGTTATACAACATGGAGGTGGTAGAGGGCAAGAGGGTATATGTCCTCAAATGCGACATCCACCATTATTTCCAGAGTGTGAACCATCAAGTTTTGAAAGATGAGATACGGCGTTACATCAAGGACAAGGAACTTCTTATACTCCTTGACCGCATCATTGATTACAACGGCATATTTCCTGATGGAGAGGGTATTCCGGTAGGGAACCTTACATCGCAGCTATTTGCCAATGTATACCTACATAGACTTGATAAGTACGTTAAGGATGATCTTCACGTTAGTAAGTATATGCGGTATATGGATGACTTTATCTTGCTATCGGACAGTATAGATGAGTTAAGGGATTGGCAGAGAAAAATCGAAGTATTTTTAGAGAAAGAACTGTTGTTGAAGTTGAATCCGAAACCACGATTGTATGCGCAAAGAATGGTGTCGATTTCGTTGGTTACAGGCATTGGAACTCTACAAAGAAAGTCCGTAAGGATGCAATGAGAAGAATGAGACATCTTATGAGAGATTTTGAGAACGGACTTATCACAGAAGAGTATTTCGGTCAGTCATTCCAAAGCCGTTTAGGGTCGATGAAACACGCCGACACATATCATCTGAGGGAACAATACGAGGCAGAGGCCGCAGAGATCAGAAGAGTAATGAGGGAGGCAGCATAAGACAATGGAATGGCAGAAATTGGCAGAGGAACAGGCATTGATTATTGAAAACCTATCGCAGTTATGCCACGAAATCCTGTGCGAACTCTCACAGTATAAAAACATCGAAGCGGAAGAAAAACGCCTGAGTGAATTGACAAAAGAGGCATGACGGTAAAGAAAGGAGGAGGCTCATCATGCAGTATTTTGAAAGATTTATCAATGACCCGGCATCGGTGCTAATAGCCGTTGTATTGGTATTAGCCCTGATTATTGAGGGTGACAAGGTAGTTCAGTTTTTCAAACAGAAGTTGAAAGCCTACCACGGAGCAAAGTCCGAAGATGAGGACTTTCACAAGGAAGTGAAGAACCTGGAGGCAGAATCAAAAGCAAACGCTGACGCACTCGCAAGGATAGATGCCGCTCTTGAAAACATCAATTCAGAACTCAAAGACATAAAATGTGATGTGAAAGTTCTGAAAGAGGGCCATCAGAGTACGCTTGATTATCGTAAGAACCGTGAGGAAAAGGACGGTATGCGCGACAGAATGAGTCTGGGAATGGCGAGATCAATGCTTATCCAGAACTATGAAAGATGTGTCGCAAAGGGTATATACACGGTGGACGAACAGGAAGTGTACCACGAACTCTACGAAGCCTATGTTGCTGCCGGAGGAAACGGCGTAATAAAGAACATCAGGGATAAGATCATTGAATTGCCAGACCACTAACGGAGGTGAAAGTCATGATGTGGAAGTTACTGATAGCATTCATGATAGGGTTTACTGTGTGCTTAGTGTTGATGCTTGCAATCATTATAAGAGGGACGCGGCAGCGCAAAAGGAAACGTAAGAGGATTTCTCTTGATACATTTGCGAAGCTTATAGTGAGTCTTGTTATGGCTCACGGAATGATACTCACCACACTATCCTATATCTTATCTTTTTGGGGATTAGATCCCGTTGTGGACGTTTCGAGTACAATTGTGAGGGAAATTGTCGCTCCAGTGATCGTTTACTTGGCTACGAATATGGTGATGAATATTTTTGAGAAAAATAAGTTATCATTTTCCGTTCCATTAAACAGCACATACATAGGCAAAGATCATAATTATTTAGATGTGACAGATGATAGTGACAGATACGAGGAGGGATAATATGACTGATATTATTTTAGAAGTGGTTAAGTTGATATTGATGCTGACAGTATTGATTCTTTTTCGGTACATCATACCGTGGGCGAAAGAAATGCTTGGGGATATTCGCTATAGCCGGATAGAGCGCGAACTCACAAAGCTTGTGTACGCTATCCAGGAGCGATACGGCGAGAGTAAAACGGGTGCCGAACGCAGGGCTATTGTCACAGAGAAGATCAAGGAATTTTTGATAATGAAAAACATAAGCCTTACGGATGAGCAGATTAGAGATTTTATTGATGCTGTTGTAAAAGCCATGAAGATTGCCGAAGAGGCGGGGATAAAGATTGATGCAACGGATGACATACCGGATGATATGCTGGATTCCGCTCAGTAGCATGGAAAGAGGCACATTTCCCTCTCTTCATAGGCGGAGCAACTCCTGTGTTGGCATAAAATACCGGCATGGGAGTTGTAAAGACCGCCGATTAGATTAGGCTTAAAAGCCAGTTACAGATGACAACTCTTTTGGCAATATATCAGTGGCTTCCTTATCGTACAGGAGGGACATTATGGCACTTAGGGGAAACAATAATGAAGAAAAGATATGGAATTACTTTAAGGACAAGGGAATAAATGATTATGGGATAGCAGGACTTATGGGTAATTTCAGGGATGAAAGTGGATTAAGGCCAAACAACCTGCAGAACTCATATGAAAAGAAATTCCATATCACAGATGAAGAATATACAAAATTAGTTGATAGTAACGCATATCCTGATTTTGCCAAAGACCAAGCAGGATATGGTCTGACACAAGTTACCTCATCTGGTAGAAAGCAAGGACTTCTCGACTTGGTAAATACAAGAAAGTGTTCCATTGCTGATTTAGAAGCACAGCTCGATTATGCATGGTATGAACTTAATCATGGGTATAAGAATGTGTTGTCAGTCATTAAGTCAGCTACTTCCATAAGAAGTGCATCGGATGCTGTCTTAACAAAGTTTGAAAGACCGAAAGACCAGAGCGAGGCGGTCAGGGTCAGAAGGGCAACTTACGGTCAGGAATATTACAATAAGTATGCCTCGCGGTCAGGAGGTGGCATTATGAAAATCACTATCGGAAGTGCAAGGATAGACGAGCAGGGAAAGGCAAGCGGTGGAGCAGCAGGCGATCAGAAACAGACACATACACCTGATTATAGTGGTGAGGTTAGTATGCAGGAGTTTTATATACACAGGCTTGGTTGGGTTATTATCCGTTTCAAGGATGCAAGTCACGCAATCAAATTTGCTGATTCCATGAAAAGGGCGTGTAATAATCCAAATATTGGTTATGACCAGTCAGGCAGATATGGTATCTTAAAAGTTGGAACTGGAACAACAGCTAAAACAAAGTGCGACTGCTCTAGTCTTGTCCGTCAATGCTTTAAGGAGGCTACCGGTGTTGATCCTGGGGACTTTACAACTGCGAATGCGGTAACAGTCTTAAAAGCAACAGGACTTGTGGATATTATAGGAAACTATAAGAATGGGACAACGCTATATACCGGCGACATTCTTAATACCCAGGCAAAAGGGCATATTGTTGGTGTCACGGATGGGATGGCAAGAAAGACTTCATCACAGGCATCCGCAGGCAAAAAGAGCAAGGCTCAGTCATTCGATAAGGCATTAGCCGGAACATATACTGTAAGTCCAAATGTTGGTGCGCTTGCCATCAGAGATGGAGCCGGAAAGGATGGGACCAAAGTTATCCGGTCCGTAGCAAAAGGAGAATCTGTACGTAATTACGGCTATTATTCCACCGTGGACGGAGTAAGATGGTTATATGTGGAATATAGCGGGACAGTTGGCTTTATGTCTAGTAAGTATCTAACAAAGAAATGAATGTACGAGATAGATAGCACATTGTAAGAAACTTACAATAGACAATAACTTCTTAAAATGTGATATTTTGGACGACACTGTGCAGATGCTATGAAGGCTCAGGGCATCGTATAAGTAAATCAAAAATCCCCGAAAGTTCAGTACTTTTGGGGATTTTATATTTTTAATAAATTTACAAAATCAAGATAAAACGAGTAAGAATTAGAATGTAATAGACATATAATACACACACAATAGGCATATAGTAGACAAGCCATAATCAATAATAGACGTACAATAGGCTGAGGTTTTGTGACAAAAAATATCCCTCTGTGAGCCGTTTTTAGACGGTTTTTCATCAGAGGGGTATGTTTATATCTTATTAACTTCTTTGAGCAAATCTGATATGGATTTGTGGGTGTAAACACCCTTGGTAGTATCGTTCCTCATACTGTGACCCATAATCAGCTTGGTACAGACATCGTTTGCCCCGGCATTATCCATAAGGGTAGCAAAAGTGTGTCTGCTGTCGTGGGGAATATGCTGCATACCGACACGATTCATTACGGTGTTAAAATTGGAACTCACATAGGATCCATATGTGTAATGGTTCCCATAGCGATTATTGATAAGATATTTTCTGTTGGGGTTATATCTGTTCTTCACAAGCGGCAGGATCTTGTCGGCAATAGGAATAATGCGATCGATACCGGACTCGGTTTTCATACCGCCGACCAAATATTGTTCGTCAAGATGCACGTTTTCTGTGAGAACATTAAGAAGCTCCGAGGGTCGCATACCTGTGTATATGTAGATCAAAATAATATCCACATTATTGATATCATATAGTTTCTGCCAGAGTATGCCGATTTCCTCCTCTGTGTACGGTGAGTGCATTTCGGTATCAGAGTCGGTCCATTCATATACGAGAAATTCCGTGATGTCGGTATCGACATAATTATTCATTCTCGCATAAGAGTACATGGATTTGAGAATAGCCCTCATATTTCCTATCGTGGATGAGGATTTGTGGTTATATCCATTAAGG
>JAEEGL013485466.1_pt1 | contig 27438 bp, 16 predicted proteins | sample 9134231 | NCBI WGS metagenome assembly JAEEGL01 (sample SAMN16246548, study PRJNA631951) | gut metagenome | biome: gut microbiome; feature: rumen; material: fiber-attached | host: Bos | place: Iran: Karaj | collected 2018-10
AAGGGCGTGATGAGCGGCGTCGAGTGGGACTGGGAGACCGTCTCCGGCACGCTGCCGCTGTCGCTTGACATGGCCCTGAAGAAAGGCCTGCAGTCCCTGACGCAGTACGGCGCGATATCACAGGCGTCAACGCCTTCGCCGTCGTCTCCGCAGGAGATCGTCTGCAACAACGGCGCCCTGCGGATGGTGGACGATGAGCTGCCGGCAGGGTACAAGAGATTGCTGGGGCTGACGTATAACAACAATGTCTACTACGGCATCACGAATTTCAAGATGCGTGGATCCGACACGCTGCGGTTCAGCTTCAAATGCACGATGGGAACCCCGGCCTGCAACGTCCTGGGCGCATACGACGGATCCTCCGCGCAGACTAATTTGAGTTTGTACCTGGGCGCCGCGTCATCTGCCAAGTACCTCCGGTACAACGGATCGACCTACAATTCCCAGGCGGATCAGAACGAGCAGTACGACGTGGTCATCACGCCGACCGGATCGACCGGCATGAAGACGGACAGCACCTGGACCGAGAAGACCTTTGAGTCTGACGGCGATCTGTGCATCGGCACGACGAGCCCCACGGCGACGTCATCCAAGATGGTGGGCGACATCATCGGGAATATCCAGGTGGACGGGCGGCTGAAGCTGGTCCCCTGCGAGCGGATGATCGACAACGTGCTGGGCTACTACGACCTCGTGGGCGAGACCTTCTACGAGCCGACCGGCAGCGGCGTGGTCTCTATGGGCTACGACGGATCGCACTACAGCCTGCAGATCGTGGGTACGACAGAGTCCCTGACGCTGGGATCCCAGTCGGCAACGCCGGAAGAGCTGTTTGCGGCAGGAGATTATGCCGACGAGCAGGAGATCATCTCCGGCGCGATCACGCGGAATGTCGGCGTGGTTGTTTTGGACGGCACCGAGACCGGCTGGGCGCTTTCCGACAGCGGCACGACGCACAGATTCCGTGGCACGAAACCGGATGATTGCTACACGCCGAGCAACAGAGCGCCTATCGTATCGACGCATTTCAAGTACAATTCGACTGGCCAGGCAACCGGCGGCGCGTTCATCGGGGCCAGCACCTACTGGTATTTCATCCCGTCCGACCAGACGATTGAAACGGCAGACGCGTGGAAGGCCTGGCTGAAGGCCCAGTACGCCGCCGGCACGCCGGTGATCGTGATCTACCCGCTGGCCACAGAGACCACAGAATCTGTCACGGCCCAGCCTTTAAGCACGGCAAAGGGCGACAACACCCTGACCGGCACGATCAACGTCACTGCGACGTTTGAAGCGGTCTATGCAAAAGAGAGCGGCGGAGATGCGTCGCCCATCGTCGGAACCGGCAAGGTCGGGTCCATGAAGATATAGGAGGTAGAAATGTCATATTCTAAAACTACATGGCAGACAGGCGATACGGTAACGGCGGAGCTGCTGAATCATATGGAGGACGGGATCTCGGACGCGGATGCGAAAGTGCTGCCGGCCGTGAGCGGATCTGACAACGGGAAGGTACTGCAGGTCAAAAATGGAGCGTGGACAAAAGGGGATGCGATACCATCACCGACATCAGACCTGTTTGGGTATGGGCTGACGGTTAAATATGGTGGTGGATGGGAGATGCGGAAGACCCCATCATATATCGACTGTTCCTACTCTGACGAAATTGGCGAGTGGACCCTAACTGGCGGCGGCGAAGGGCTTGGCTTTATGCAAAGTGCGACGGATTTAGATGCGCCACTCTATCTTTACGTGGATGAAACGACAGTAGAGCATGAACAAATTCTTGACTCAAGAAATTATTATCCGGCTGTTAAGTTTTATCATACGGCGATTTACCGGGAAGATGGAGGGTATTGGGACGTGAACGCACATATACTGTTTGCGAAAGTAGAGAAAGTAAGCGGAACGCCCAAACTTGTAGAGTTTGTTGTCACTTACGACTGGGACGCGCTCACGTCATATTCGGTTACCCGTACCGAAACCGCTCTATAGGAGGCACGCATGTACATCCAAAACGCAATCTACAAATCCATCCCCGTCGGATCTCTTTCCCTTCCGGTCGCGGCTGGCACTATCGTAACGATCAACGGCAATCTGGCCACGAGCGCGAAAAATGCCTTCGGCATCGTGCCGGAGACCATCACGAGCTTCCCGCCAACCGGGAGGATACGCGTGGCCGTGGCCGGGCAGATCGACCTGACGCAGATCAAGGATGTGGATCTGGCCAGCAAAATCGAGTGGCTGCGCGGGGATTTCAATCTTGTGCCGGTGGAAGAGATCGCGCTGCCAGCAATGACATCCCAGAGCAAGAATATGCTGCTCTCGGTGAATCCTTACGGAACGGGGTGGGTCTTTTCCTACAGGCCCGACACGTACATCTGGTACGCCAACAGCACAAACGACGGAGACAATGCCTCGCAGCTATATTCTGTTGCGGCAATGACGTCCGGGGCAAAAGTGCCGAAAAGCTGGTGGAAGTCGTCAAGCGACGGCAAAAGCAGACCGGGGACGGGCGCGTCTAATCTCATGATCGTTGATACGCACTACAACGGCACCGGCCATTCCGAGTATATGTTCCCCGTCGCCGTATATGAGGAGAGCAACATGGTGTACTTTGTTTGCATCAATTCTTCCGGGACGACGCACACGTACAAGACATCAACGTAAGGAGACATCATGCCTTTAACGAACATCGAAGAGCAGCTTGATGAGCGCCTGCCTGACTTTGCAGAGTCAGACCTGAACAAGCCTATCGGGGAGAAAGAGATCAAAGCGGCCTACGAGACGCTGCAGAAATACAAGGGCGGCAAGGCGAACCTGGACCGGCGCGTGGTGGAAGACGAGCAGTGGTGGAAGCTCCGCCACTGGCCGTTCATCCGTGGCAATCAGCGGACCGTGCGGAAGGACGAGGACGGCAACGAGCGGGAATGGTTCCCCGGACCGGAGCCTGCGTCCGCCTGGCTGTTCAATTCCATCCTCAACAAACACGCCGATTTCATGGATAACTACCCGGAGCCTACGGTCCTGCCGCGTGAGCCGAGCGACGAGCCGGCCGCGAAGACCTTAAGCGCAGTCCTGCCGGTGATCCTGCAGTACAACGACTACGAAGAGGTCTACAGCGACAACTGCTGGGACAAGCTGCTGCACGGAACGGCGGTCTACGGCGTGTACTGGAACGCGGAGAAAGAGAACGGCCTGGGCGACATCGACATCAGGCCGGTGGATCTCCTGAAGATATTCTGGGAACCGGGAGTCACGGACATCCAGAAGAGCCGCAACCTTTTCATCGTGGACCTGGTGGACCATGACCTCTTGAACAAGCAGTACCCGCAGTTCCACAACAAGATCGACGGGTCGCCTATCGATATCGCGCAGTATATCTACAACGATTCCGTGGACACGACCGACAAGGATCTGGTCGTAGACTGGTACTACAAGGTCAAGGCCGGCAGCAAGACCCTCCTGCACTACTGCAAATTCTGCGGAGATACGCTTCTGTATGCGAGCGAGAACGACCCCATGTACCGGGATCGCGGATATTATGACCACGGCATGTATCCGGTGGTCATGGACGTCCTCTTCCCGGAAAAGGGAACGCCGGCCGGCTTCGGCTACGTCGCGATCTGCAAGGACCCGCAGATGTACATCGACAAGCTCTCCGCGAACATCCTGGAAAGCTCCATGATGGGGACGAAGAAGAGATACTTTGTCAGCACGTCCACCAACATAAACGTAGACGATTTCATGGACTGGAACCGGCCCATCGTAGAGGTGGAAGGCGAGCTGTCCGACGCGAGGATCCAGGAGATCCAGACCACGCCGCCGACCGATATCTATCTGTCAATGGTCCAGCAGAAGATCGAGGAGATGAAGGACACGGCCGCGAACCGGGACGCCAACAGCGGCGGATCTCCCGGCGGCGGGATCACGGCGGCTTCGGCTATCGCCGCGCTGCAGGAGGCCGGCAACAAGGCCAGCCGCGACATGATCGCCGCGTCCTACAGAGCCCAGACGCAGATCGCAAGGCTGTGCGTCGAGCTGATCCGGCAGTTCTACGACGAGTCCAGAGCCTTCCGGATCACGGCGCCGAACGGCGTCGGCTACGAATTCACCCAGCTTTCCAACGGCCCGCTGCGCGATCAGCCGATGATGGGACCGCAGGGCCCGATGATGAGCCCCGGCGGCGAGCTGATGATGAGACGGCCGGTCTTTGACCTGAAGATCAGCGCCCAGCGGAAGAATCCCTTCTCCCGGATGGAGCAGAACGAGCGGGCGAAGGAGCTTTACGGCATGGGCTTCTTCAATCCGGAGATGGCCCAGCAAAGCATGTTAGCGCTGGAGATGATGGATTTTGAAGGCATCGACAAGGTCAAGGAGCAGGTCCAGCAGGGCCAGACGCTGCTCAACATCGTGCAGCAGCAACAGCAGCAGCTGGCAGCTTTGTCAGCCCTCCTCACAGGAGGCGCTGTAATGCCCCAGGGAGCGCCCGGAGCGCCGCAGCAGGCAAATCCTGCACCGGCACCGCAGAATGGCTCCAGCGGGCTTGCAAGCGGCATCATGGCCTCGCAAACACCGATGACCAGCTACGGTCAGAGACTGGCGAAGAGATCCACGCCGAGCATGGAGAACCGGTCCGCTGCAGCAGCGCCGGTATGAGTACGGTCCAGCTGATCGAATACCCGAAGGCCTATATCGTGATTGCCAAGAATCACGCAGGCAGCGTTGAGGCTTGCGCCGCGATCAGCTCTATGATGACGGCGCTGGCTAACTGGTCGTTTATTCACGGCGGGGGAGAGCAGTCCCTCCTGCCGGGAGAGGCGCTCGTCAGCATCCCCAAAGTCGAGGGAGCGGCGGCCGTCTATGAGCTGGCAGAGATTGTCTTCCAGGGCCTTGCCGACAACGAAGAGATCACCCTAAAAAAGTGCAAAAGTTTGGGCAAGAAACGGGAGCAGTCCTGATATAAAGATTATATAGTGTTTCTCCGGGCGGCGGACCAGCTACCCGCCGCCCATATAAGAGAACCGGCACACGGGGCCGTTAAGCCCGCGCAAGGCACACGGAGTCTATAAGTCCGCGAGGAGGAAAATCCATGAAATATTTGCTTGACCTGCGATTATTTGATGGCGAAGGAGCAGCTGCCGCAGCCGGAGGAGAAGCAGGAGCAACGGGAGAGGCCGCACAGGCCAAAGCCCCCGGATCCCGCCGGGGAAAATCGGGCGCCTTATCAAACGTCGTCTACGGCATACAGGCCGAAGAGACAGCTCCTGCCGCCGAGGAGCAGCCGGAGGTGAAGACCACCTCCAACACTCTGGAAGACAAGCGGAAGACCTTCCGCGAGATGATCACAGGGGAATATAAAGATTTATACACGGAGGAATTCCAGAATGCGTTTAACCGCAGGTTCCCGGAGTATAAGTCCTTACAGGATCAGGTCAAAAATGCCCAGCCGATCCTTGACAAGCTGGCGGCACGGTACAATGTTCTTGACGGCGATCTCTCAAAGCTGGAGAAGGCCATCGATGACGACCATACCTATTGGGCCGCAGCAGCTGAAGATGCTGGGATGGACGAAAACGCATACCGTGACCTGCAGCTCATGCGTCAGCAGAACGCGAACCTCCTGCGTCAGCAGAGAGATTTCCAGGCGAGGCAGCAGGCGGATCTACAGGTCCAGCAATGGTTCCAGGAGTCCGAAGCAGTAAAAGCCAAATTCCCGAAGTTTGATTTCAACGCGGAGCTGCAGAACCCGGAGTTTGTCCGGCTGATCCAGCACAACACCCCTATCGAGCATGCCTACAAGATGCTCCATTTTGACGAGCTGATGAACGACGCCGTGGCCGGTACGGTCACAGCTACGCAGAAGGCCGTCACGGAGAACATCAGGGCGAAGGGATCCCGTCCTGCCGAAAACGGCAGTTCCTCCCAGAGTACATTCACCGTCAAGCGGTCCGCCTCCCAGCTCAACAAAGCTGACCGGGCAGAGATCGTAAGACGAGTAGCACGCGGGGAGCAGATCGCATTTTAATCCCCGCGCAAACGGAGGAAAGAAAATGATCTGGAAATTGAATTTACACCTGTTCGCCGCCAACACCAACGTCACCACTGACGCCGGCTTGAGCGACGAAATGAAAACCTTCTACAGCGATTACTTAATCGACCTGGCGGAGCCGTACCTGGTGCATGACCAGTTTGGTCAGAAACACCCGATCCCGAAGAACGGCGGCAAAAGCATTGAATTCCGCAAGTACAGCCCGCTGGCCAAGGCCCTGACGCCCTTAACTGAAGGCGTGACCCCTGACGGCAACAAGCTGAACATGGGCGTCATCACGGCGACCGTCGCCCAGTACGGCGACTACATCGTCCTGTCCGACGTCCTGCTGCTGACCGCCATCGACAACAACCTGGTGCAGGCGACCGAGCTGCTGGCCAGCCAGGCCGGCCGTACTCTGGACACCATCACCCGTGAGGTCCTGCAGGGCGGCACGAACGTAATGTACGCCCAGGGCGGCGTCTCCCGTGCAGCGCTGGCTTACACCAACGCCACGACCAACAACAATGTCACCTTCGACGACATCCGCAAGTGCGTGAGAGCGTTGAAAGTGCAGAACACCCCGAAGATCAAGGGCAGCTACGTCGCCATCGTCCACCCGGACGTTGCCTACGACATCATGAGCGATTCCCGCTGGGTGAACGTCAAGACCTATTCGGATCCTGAAGGCATCTATGAAGGCGAGATCGGCAAGATCGAAGGCGTCCGTTTCGTGGAGACGACCGAAGCCAAGATCTTCCACGCCGCTGACCTGACCGCTGATAGCCGGACCCTGTCCGTGAAGACCACGTCCAGCTCCAGCACCACGCTTGCCGTGAAGGAAAAGATCACGGCTGCCGACGCTACCGCTCTTGCCGGCCGCCAGTTCACGGTTGACGGCGTCGCGTACACCATCGCCTCTGCGACCGCCGGCGCTGCCGGATCCGCGAGCCTGACCCTTTCCGCTTCTGCGTCCCTGACCCAGAACAAGGTCCTGTATCCTGCCGGTGCCGGTGCCAACGGCCGCGACGTCTACGGTACGCTGATCCTGGGCGAGAACGCCTACGGCGTGACCGAGGTCTCCGGCGGCGGTCTGCAGCACATCGTGAAGCAGCTCGGCTACGGCGACGACCCGCTGAACCAGCGCGCCTCCTGCGGCTGGAAGGCCATCAAGGTCGCCGAACGTCTGGTCGAAGAGTACATGATCCGTCTGGAATCCACGTCCTCCTTCGACGACGCTCCGGAAAACTAAATCAATCTGCTCCATTCCCCATTAAGCGATGAGCCGATGGAGCCCCGCCTTGCGGAGAACGAAAAGGGATAATCAGGCGGGAATCAACAAGGAGAGTTATGGCAGAAAAGAAAGAGGCCCCCGTGGCCGAAGAATTTGACCTGAAGAAATACTGGATGGAAAAGGTCCCGCTTTACACCTTCAAGGACAGCGGGAAATACAAAGACGACTGGCATGTCGGCTACAACGGAAAGATGTACGTCATCCAGCGCGGCAAGACGGTCATGGTCCCGCGAGCCGTCGCGGCTATCGTCGAGCAGAGCCTTGAACAGGACCAGCGCACCAACGAACTGATCGAGGAAAAGAGCGCAAACGCGAAGTTCGCATAACTGAATACTACCGCGAGGAGATTTAGTTCTCCATCACATCTACGACACGGCGTAGGACCCCAACAGGTCCCACGCCTTTTGTACTCTTAAGGAGGATATATGAGCAAGAAATTACACGACATCTGCCGCTTCTGCCAATGGTTCATTCCTGCCCTGGCAACCTTCTACGGCGTCCTGGACAAGGCTTTTGGCTGGGGCTTTATGCCTATCGTGGCGACCATCGTTTCCGGCCTGGTCACGTTCCTGGGCGTCATCGTGGAGCATGACAGCTCCGTCTATTTCGATGATAAGACCATCGTCCCGAACGAGATGGAGGTGGAAGGATGATCCGGGTAGGCAGCGCACGGAGCAATGAATTCGGCGGGATCTCCGGCGGGCAGCCGGGTGATCAGACCGGCCACGAATGCGAGATCCAGTTCTGGTACCTGCATGAGTACGGCTGGATCCTGGCCCGGCCCAGGAACAGGGCCGTCGCGGAGAAGATGGCCCATAACATGGAGTCCATCTGCAAGAACCTCGCCTACGGCTACGATCAGCCCAGGGACCACGACGGCATCAACGCGGCGAAACCGTATGGCTATGACGCGGAGCTTGTGACCACGCCGACGTCCATTGACTGCGCCAAGGCCATCAGGCTATGCACCCTGTACGCCGGCATCGACTGCCCGGATTTCTACACGGCCACCGAGATCGCCGTTTTAGAGAAGACCGGCGAGTTTGATATCATCTACGACCCGGAATACACCACCACCTGGGAGCGGCTGCGGCGCGGCGACGTGCTTTGCACCAAGCGCCAGGGCCATACCGTGATGGTCCTGGACGACGGACCTCTGGCCTACATCGATCCGGAAGGCGCGAAGATTTATAAGACCACCGGCAACGTCTGGATGCGGACCGGCCCCGGAACAAACTACGCGAAGATCTGCGTGATCCCTGACGAGAAGATCGTGACCAGCAACGGCGAGGCCGTAAACGGCTGGGCGAAAGTAGCGTATCAGAGCAAGACCGGCTGGTCGTCCATGAAGTACCTGCAGCCCGTCGAGCTGGAGCGGCATATCACCGTGAAGGCGGGAAAGACGGCGCGGCTCCGGTCCGTTCCCGTGGTAGGCGTGACGCTTCGGTATCTCGCGGCCGGCACGAAGCTGCTGCCGACCGGCGGCGCCCAGAAGATCCTTGGGACCGTCTGGCACGAAGCAGTCTACGACGAAGCGACCGGCTGGGTATCTGGCAAATTACTGGAGGTTTGAGATGTATCTGCTGGACGTTTTAGATAAGGCCATGAAGGCCAGACCCAACGCCATCGACCGGGGGATCCTGGCCGAGAAGCTGTTCCAGGGGCTGGAAGGCGACGTGGCCGACATGATGGGCGTTGACGCTCCGACCTACACCTGGAACGAGGCGAACCCTACCGACAAAGAGCTGCTGATGCCCTGGCCTTATGACGACATCTACCATTGGTATCTGCTGGCGATCATCGACGACATGAACGAAGAGACCCAGCTCTACGAAAACGATATGGCCGTATTCAATTCGGCATGGGCAAGAGCCCAGGCCTGGTACCGGCGGAATAACCGGACCCACGACAAGAGAAACTGGAAGGTGATGTGATGAAGCTGCCGCGCCACCCAAATAACATCCAACACCGGAAAGTCCAGACGCTGGAATTCAAGGGACTGAACCTCACCAACCTTACCCAGGACGGCGAGTTCGTCGATACCCTTGGCCTCCAGTCGGACGGATATCCGTACATCACCCAGATCCCGGAGCGGACGGCCATGACCGGCTACACGTCACCGACCGATATCTTTGTCTGGGGCCGGGATCTGTATGTGGTGGACGGGACCGACCTCAAGAAGAACGGCACGACCATCGGGACCGTGACCGAAGGTCAGAAGCAGATGGCCGTGATCAATACGAAGCTGGTCATCTGGCCTGACAAGAAATACGTGGACCTCACCAACGGGACCGTTTCTTCGCTTGGCACCGTGCCGGATCTGGATTTTATTTGCTCTTCAAACAACAGGATCTGGGGCTGCCAGATCGCGAACAACACGATCTACGCCAGCGCCCTGGGCGACCCGACGGACTTTGACGACTACACCAGCGAGTCCGGCGCGTACACCGTGGCTGTCGGGTCTGAAGGGGATTTCACCGGGATCTGCAATTACGGCGGGGCGGTCCTCTGCTGGAAAGAGAACATGCTGCACAAGATCCTTGGGTCTTATCCGTCCGAGTACTACATGATCGACGCGCCGGTCTTCGGCGTCCAGAAGGGATCCGAGAAGAGCCTGACCGTCATCAATAACGTCCTGTACTACAAGGGCATCTACGGCGTCTACCAGTACGCCGGCAATCAGCCGGTCCTCATCTCCCCGACACTTGGCAGGAAGATCTTCACCCACGCGGTCGGCGGCACGGATGGGAAGAAATACTACCTGAACATGGCGGACCCATCCGGAGCATACCACCTCTACGCCTACGACCTGCACTACGGAATCTGGCTGAAAGAAGAGGACGGCAAGATGGCGGCCATCGCCAACCTGGACCGGGATGTGTACCTTGTGACCGTGACGACCTCCGGCAGCTCCACGACCTACGCCTTGAAGAAGATCGGGACCAGCGTGGCGTCTGACCTTGCCTGGACCGCAGAGTTTGCCGAGATCACGGAAGAGATGTTCGCCCGGAAAGGATACCTCAAGCTGCTGATGAGGCTGGACATGGCTGCCGGCAGCGGCATGACGATCTACGCAAAAGAAGACCGGAGGGTTTACCGGGCGATCTGGACCCAGACCACGACCAGCAAAGTGACGCTGCTGATCCCGATCCGGCTGGGCAGATGCGACCGGTGGCAGCTGAAGATCACCGGCACCGGAGCCGTCACGATCCGGGCCATCGGCAGAGAACATGTCACGGGGAGTGAGAAATGAGTAATCCTACACCGATCACTGTGAATGAAAATAAAGCCAGCTCAAAGTACATCGACAGAAACCCGCCGCTGGCGACGGATCCGGACCTGAACCGGAAGGTGGTCGATTATTTGGCATACCTCAAGGAGATCCTGAACTTTTCCGTGGCCACCACCGGCAAGCGGATCACCGACACGAGCGGGTACGTCAACGAGCTGGTCCGGACGTCGAATTCCCTGATCAGCACGATCTATGACACGCAGAACGGGCTGGTCTCTAAAGTCGAACAGAACGCCAATTCCATCTCCCTGGTCGTGGACAGCACTACGTCCACGATCAACGCGGCGAGCATCGTGGCGGCGATCAACGGATCAGGATCTTCGGTACAGATCAATGCGGATCATATCGTGCTAACCGGGTATGTCAAGTTTACAAACCTTTCTACCGCCGGCGAGGCAACAATCAACGGCGGCAACATTCAGGCCAACACCCTGACGCTGACGTCGTTTGATAGCACGGCGCAGGCTGCTCTGATCACCGGGACGACCGTCAAGAACCAGTATTATCTGTCCACGTCCTCAAGCTCTGCGACCGGCGGATCCTGGGGCGACACGGTCCCGGCGTGGAGCAGCGGCAAGTATGTCTGGACCCGCATCCGCACAACGAAGACCTATGCCTCCGGAACGGAGACGTTTACAAATTCCACGGCAGTCTATGACGAGAACCTGACCACGGCCCTGTCCACGGCTGCTTCCGCTTCAACGGCCGCCAGCAATGCTGCTACGGCTGCAGGCACGGCCCAGACGACTGCAAATGGAGCGCTGGCGTCCACGGTATCCTGCTATTACCGGAGTACATCCTCGACCACGCCGACGATCAGCACGTCAACCTCAATTGGCACAGCTGCCGACACGTCGAACGCCTGGGAATACGTGATGCCGCGCCCGAAGAACGGCTGCTATTTCTTCACCTGTGAGAAGTACACAACGAGGGGAGGTACCGTCAGCTTCTCTACGGTCCGGCAGATGGCGAATGCTACGTACACGTCATTGTGGTGCAGCGCGACCGACTCGTCCTATGTAGACGGAGCTGCGATATATACCGGGTCTCTAACTGCGGACAAGATAAAAGCGAATGAGACGTTTACGCAGAAGCTGTATGCACAGGATCTGAACATCACCGGCGGGAGCGTTAACATCACGACAGCGTCCGAAACTGTCGATAAAATCGTACTGAACAGCGGAAACTTTTCTTCCGCATTTAGTCCGTCCGGTCTTGGTGTTTCACTGACCGACATATACAACGACGGATACGAGTTCTCATACAAAGCGCAAGGGCTTGGTATGTTTAAGAACGGGACAAGCATGGGCTACTTAACAATAGGATCACCGGATGCGACGCTCGTCCTCGGAAACTCTTCTGCGAGTATCGGTGGGAACCTTGAAGTTCACAGCACATCAACAAGAATAATAGCGTTCGCAGACTCTGTTCAAATACAGGACCTTACGAACAACGCAAGGCGCGCCTCTCTCTCTTATAACACCATAACAGACAGCGGGAGCCTGACATTCGGGTCCGGTTCAGGCGGGACGATGAGGATGGAACTTATAAACACAGGCCTCACGTTTTACAACTCATCCGGGACGCAGACAGCAAAATACCCGGAATCTCTTACCGCATCCCGCGCGTTGGTAACCAGCACAAACGGCATCGTCGCAGTCAGCTCCGTCACGGCAACCGAGCTGGGCTACCTCTCCGGCGTTACCAGCGCCATCCAGACACAGCTAAATAACAAGCAGGCGTCTCTTTCCACCAGCTCCGGCACGCTTACCTTCGCGTCCGGCTGGACCAAGGTTGACGGCGAGACCGATACCTCCGTTCTCCGATACACCCACTGCCGGAAATACGGCAAGGTTGTGGAGCTGGCTGTCAGCGCGAACACATCCAGCTCGCACTCTGGCTGGAACACGGTATGTACGATCCCTTCCGGATACCGACCGTCGCATCCGTTCACAACTCTTGGGTACAGCAATGACAATGACTCTAACGCGATCTTCCGCGTGAATACCGCCGGCGAGGTCATGGTGTACGGCGACAAACGTCAGCCGACGCTGCACGTTTCTTACGTTTTAGATTGAGGAGGAAAATAGAATGGACTGGGGACCAGTAATCGTCTCGATCATCGCAGCCGCAGGATCGATCCTGGGCGTGGTGATCTCGAATAACAAAAGCAACCGGGAGATGGCCGACAGGATCGACCGGACCCAGGCAGTCTTTGAGGCTCATGTCACGGAGCAGATCGACCGGCTGAAGGCTGACCTGACTCGCGTTGAAGCGAAGCAGGACCGGCATAACAGCATGATCGAGCGGACCTATGAGCTGGAGAAAACGACCGAGCTGCAAGGCGCGGAGCTTAAGCGGCACGGAGAAAGGATCAAAATCCTGGAGGGGAAATAATGGCCAAGAAGAAAGAACTTAATGGAATGGCCGTCGGGAAAGAAGAGCAATTCAAGTATTTCGTTGACGACCAGAACAGTCGCGGCATATTGCCGTCTGCAAACACGAACAAGGCGTGGCTGGCGGCGCAGGGGAAGACGATTGATACCAACACGAATAAACCTGATGGTGATCCCCCTGGTGGTGATCCCCCTGACGACGGCCTGCCGGACGACGATGGGCGCCCGCCTTACACCCTGCCGACCTATACGTCGCCTACTGCCGGCGCTCAATACTCCTATAACGGCAATCGTCCGACCTGGAGCTGGAATCAGGCAGAGCCGACGTATTCCTGGAACCAGCAGGCCCCAACGTGGTCCTGGGACGATAGCGGAAGACCCGGCGCGTTTAAATGGGACGATAGCGGCAGGCCCGGAGAATTCCAGTACGACCGCGAGGCGCCGACCTACAACAACGCGTACCAGGACCGCATCAACGCGATGGTAGACCAGATCCTGAACCGGCCGCAGTTTTCCTACGACTACATGCAGGATCCTTTATACGCGCAGTATGCGGATGCCTACACCCGAAACGGCACGCAGGCGATGAACGATACCCTGGCCCAGGTCTCTGCCCGGACCGGCGGTCTGGCCTCGTCCTATGCGAGCAATGCCGCCCAGCAGCAGTACAACAGCTACATGAACGCCCTGAACGACAAGATCCCGGAGCTGTACCAGCTGGCCTACGGCATGTACCAGGACGAAGGCACGAACATGCGGAATAACCTGTCCATGCTGCAGGGCCTGGAGAATACCGACTACGGCCGGTATATGGACGCGCTTGGTCAGTACAACACCGACCGGAACCTGGCGTATAACGTCTGGAACAGCGGGCTGAACCAGTATAACCAGGACCGGAATTTCGCCTACAACCAGTACGCGGATCAGCTTGCCCAGTACAATCAGGACCGGAATTTCAGCTACGGCCAGTATCAGGACGCGCTGAACCAGTACAACAACGACCGGAATTTCAGCTTCGATCAGTACCAGACGGCCCTGAACCAGTACAACAACAATCGCAATTTCGACTACGGCGTATATGCCGACGCGCTTGGCCAGTACAACACCGACCGGAATTGGGACTACAATCTGTGGTCCGACAACATCGCACGGCAGGAGGCTGCGGCAAAAGCGGCATACAACAGTCAGGTGGCGCAGGCAAGAGCAGCGGCCGGCGGCGGATCGAGCGGATCCGGACAAACGACGGAAAGCAATGAAAACCCGATGACGACTCCGTACGCATTCATCAAGGCAAGCGGCGTGACGAACATTTCAGACGCAACGTTCCTGCTTGAACAGGCCGGCTATGGGAAGAATTCGGCCGATTATGCGAAGGCATACTTTGAGGACCTGAACAATCAGCCTGCCAGTACTCCACCCACAAAAAGCCCCGCGTCTACCAATAACGGGCAGAGCAGTCTTCCGCTTATCTACATGGGCGGGAATACGCTCTCCATAAAGGGCCCGGACGGGAAGGCATACAATTTCTCGGCGGGCAATCTCGATACGACTGCTTTACAGAGAGCGATAACAAACGCGAATGTATCCGGTGAGCAGAAGCAAGCCATGCTTAACCAGCTTGAGGCGTATGAGAACCAATTTGCGGAAAGTCTGAAGAATAAAAAATAAACGGAGTATTCAATGGGAAAATATATATGGGATGAGAAAACGCACAGCGTTAAAACCCAAAGGTATGAATGGGACGAAAAAACGCATAGCGTTATCGATCACGGGACAACAACGCCTGTAAAAACAAGTCAGCCGGAGACGGCAAAAAAGAAGTCGACGGATGCAGATTTACCATCAACAGCAACCTGGGAACCGTTTGAATCCAATTGGGCAAGGGCTTCTTCGACAAAACAGAAAGCTGCTACTACAGCGGATACGTCTGCGACGCAGAACCGAGCTAAGCGCACATTTATCCCCGCAGAGCAGAAGGTAAACCCTCGGAATATTGATCTGCGTACCGATGAGCAGATCGCTCAGGACAAGCGGATGGATCAGCTGAAGCGGGACTATGCGGATACGCTTGATCAGGCATCTTCTCAGTATGTCGGGTCTGACTGGCTCCTGAATCAGTACCTTGAGAACAATTATACTCCGACCGGTGCCAATTGGGCCGGAAACCGGGAAACCTTCGGAAGCAGCTCTGAACCGGCGGACTATATGAAGATCGCAATCGAAGATCTGAAGAATACGCCAGAAGGGAAACAGATTATTTCGTCCAGCCGCCTTTCCAGGGCTGATCGTGATGCGTTGATCAAGAGATACGACAATGCAGAGGCAGCTCTTGATCCGTCTGCTGAAGATTGGGACGCACGTTCGCAAGCTTACTTAGATGCTGTATATGATGCCGGCGTCTATGGCGGATATGAACAGCTGAAGGCAGAACAGGAAGCGGACGCGGAAAACGATCAGAATTACAGAGCAAGCTTGCATGGGATCGATCTTAATTCCATGAACTGGGGAGAAAGAGCGTTAACCGGAATCGGAAAAACCGTTGCGGGTGCAGAGAAGCAGTTCTATGCCGGCGGCGTAGGCGCTTATGCTGGAATAGTAGACGAAGGGATCTTGAATGGACAGGGTGTCCTTACCAGTATGGGGCAGGATTTTGCCAATGAGCTGTTCGAGATGTATCAGGAAAACTCTTCGGATCCCGGCAAGGTAGCGCTGCGTGAATCGCAGGAGAAGAAACTGCTTACTGTAGCAGAGCTGCTTGGTGGTCAGGAATATGTTGATCGCGTCACCCGTTATCTTGACGCTGTGAAGAAGGGAACGACGGACGCGTCTGCAAAAGATGTCATCGGAGACGATGGCAGCAGGAGCCTTGACCTTGGAGGTGGGGCTGTCTGGTATGATCCGGAGTATTACTGGAAGACGCAGACAGCTGAAAAGTCTCAAAAGCTTTACGACACGATTCGCAAGCTTCAGGAAGAATCTGCCGCAGATCTTCAGTACGCAAAGGATGTCACTGTTATTCCAGGCAAAGTCGGCCAGCAAGCTGTGGACGCTACGGCCAGTACAATCCAGTCTGCTCAGGACGCGATTCTTGCTACGATCCTTCACCTGACCGGTACAGCTGCTGCCTATATCCCATTTGCCATCAGGTCCTTTGGATCAAGCTATGGTGAAGCGATTACAAACATGGAAAACATGGGACAAGTAATCGGAAGAGAGGCCCGGCAAAAGGCTCTTCAGTATGGGACCTTGACTGCTGCCATTGAGGTTGGGACCGAGGCAATGTGGGGAATTACCGGCTTCATGGGAAAAGCTACTGGCGGCGGTGCGCTTGATGATTTTGCTATGGGAAAACTGACAAAAGCATTAAGCGGGCTTGCCGAAACGGAAGCTGGTCGGAAAGCTCTTTCCAAGATTGGGCAGTTCCTGCTTGGAGCAACGACAGAAGGCGTTGAAGAAGTTGTCGGAGACATTGCAAACTGGGCCCTGAATACAGCAGGTATTTATTCGGGAGAAGATAGAGAATCTTTCAACGAAATGCTCCGTGGATCATGGGATAGCTTTGCAGTAGGCTTTATGTCCGGCGCTATGGGCAGCGCTGAAAATGTTTTGGCGGACAACATTGTCATCCCATATGCGGAAGGCAAAAAGCTGAACAAAAAAGGGTCTATCACAGACGGGAATGGCACTACTACGATGGATGACCTTCATGCGGCATCGACTGATGAGGACATGGCCGGGACAGCCTTCCAGATTGCTTATGAGAAACTGAAAAACAAGAACCCTTCAAACCTGAATGTGGGACGTCTGTATGACGCATATCAGGATACGCTGAATGACAGAGCCGTCGCAGAGGAAAGAGTAACCGACGCCGTTGGCAAGGTTATGACTGGTCGCACCCTAACGAGTGGAGACTTGAACCGGATTTCGAACAACAGTGAGGCAGTCAGGTACTTAAGCGAAGAAAGTGGCATAGACATTCTGACTGACGGAGATTACTCTGACAAGAAGGCTGCAATAGAAGCGGCTTTAAAGGCACTTGCAAGCCAGAATACGGAGGAATTGCGCGATGCCTACTATAATCGCGCATCTCAGGCAGAAAACGCCTCTACGGGCGAAATAAACGGCGCTCCGCTGTCGCAGGAAACCTATGACAAATTACATAACCTGGCAATGGAGGCTGTAAAGGATAGTCCTGTAAACCTTGGGCGGACTGGACTTACCTACAATTACAGCCAGAATAAGCTGGAGAATGCACCGGCACAGACGTGGCAGAATAAGGTTGACGCTGCAGCGCGAGTGGATTCGATCACGAATCGTATGAAGCTTCGTGAAACGGCAAGGGATCTCGGAGCCAGTGAGAAGGCATTCTCGGTAATGCGGAGGAATTATAAAGAGGGTCAGGATCCGGCACAGGTTGCGATCATTACAAATCGTGCGTTCGAATGGGGGAAGTCCGGCGGCAAGCTTACGGATGCGCTGCTGAACAATAGCATGGCAACGCCGGCGCAGATTAGCGCAGCATGGAAGGCTGGAAGACGAGAATATGAAAGAAGCGGTCAGGAGGTAAATACTAATGTCACAGAAGGAAACGTACGTTTACGCACAGGCGGCGAACGGAATGATGGTACGAGTGCCGGCGGACAAACTGGATGGATGGCGCAGAGCGCAGGAGAAGCTACAGTCCGGAACATTAAAGCCAGACCAAAAGACAGTGGAGCGGCTGAGGTCAGCGTTGGAACCGAAGAGGTAACGGCTGCGTCTTTCGGAATTGAAGGCGGTACGATGAAAGGTAAGGCGTACATCGTCACCGGCAATTACACGGAAGACATGAAAGAAGGCGAGAAGCTTGCAAAGTCTCGCGGCATGGAAGTGGTGTACTATGCCAAAGGGAAAGGGAACGGATACCTGACAGATGACAAGGGCGCGTTCCCTGCCATTAAAGTGGGCAACAAGCTGATCGTAAGAGCAGACGATCCTGGCTTTACGGCAAGGGAGTTCGTTGAGCATGAGGTTACTCACGACAAAATCAACAAGGGCGAGATCGACGTCAATGAAATTTGGAACGAACGCGCCAAGGGGCTGAAGGCGTCTGACCTGGATCGGATCACTGAGATGTATGCAGCTGCTTTTACCTATGAGGATAAGAACGGTGTGATTCATCAGCTCTACGATGACGAAGATATCAAGGCCGAGGTTGTCTGTGATGCGATGGCAAAAATGAACGTCATGCGCGGCTTCATGGCAAAGAAAGAGGCTTCTCCGATTTATGAGAAAGTCAGGGAGGCTGCGCTCTCCAACGAGAAAAAGAGATCTGGCAAGGAAACCAGAGGCCAGCCGGACAACAAGACGAATTACTCACGTGCAACGGTTGACCGCGTGAATCGTGCGCTGTCAAAAGTTGGTGCGGAGTTTGACCCTGAAACAGAGAGCGTATCTCCACAGTACAGCAGAAGCACGTGGATGTCTTCAGATTATGTCCAGGACACGGACGCGGCTGCGAAGGAGCTTTCATCTGCCCTTGGCATTACGGAGAAAAAGGCAGAGGAGTATATCAAAAATATCAACAGCATCGCTGCGATGATTGGCGAAGATGCCCGACGTGATTACAAGTCAAGCCCGGGAAGATCTTCCTTTGTCTCCAATGTAGAATACGGCGGCAGCTTCGACTTCTCCACGCTTTGCAAAAAGCGCAGGCTGATGACGGGGACGTTCCAGGCAATTCAGGAACTTCTTCCAAACGCTGTCCTGTCTCCGCTTGATATCCTGCGTATGCGTCAGATGATGAATGAGCGAGGAGTGGAGGCAAGCTGCGGCCTGTGCTACGTGGAAGGATCCCGCGCAAACATGGGAGAATTCACCAGAAAGTTCATCGAGCTTTACAAGAAGTATAATCCCGGCAAGTGGGCCCCGGCGTATAAGGACATGATTACTCCTGACGGAATTGAAGATGTTCGCATTACGCACCCAGAAGTCTACGCAGAATATGAGAAGTTCTGGAACAATCACGGGAAGCTGCGTGACAGTGATCCGAATCTGTTTGCCTCTCAGCAGAAGCCGAAGCTTTACCAGCTCCGGACCGCTTATGATGGGGAGATCCTGAAATATTTCAAGACAGATTCTACGATTGAGGCAAAGAACCGTAACGGCGGCGTCAGGATGCAGAGCTTCTCTGACTTTGAGATCGTCCACCTGATCGACTGTATGCAGATCATCATGGATATGTCCCGCGTAGGGCTGGCAGGTCAGGCCTATACGAAAGTTCCCGATTTCGCACTGGCTCTCGGTGACACCGGGCTGAAGATCAACCTGTCCCTGATCACAAAGGGCGTTGACGCGAACGGAAAACTTATCTTTGACGACCGGGAAGGCATGAATCATGAGACGGCATTCGATATCCGGAAACAGTATTCGAAGAACGTCGGCACAATCCTCGTGACGTTCACCGATGAGCAGTTGCTGGCAGCAATGGCGGACGACAGGATCGACTTCATCATTCCTTTCCACCGGAGCCAGTGGAAGAAAGCTCAGTACGGAATCATGGGCCTGCCGAACGGTACAAAAGACTACACCTATCAGCAGAACGAGAAGTGGATCGACCAGAGCAAGCACAAGCATATGTACGCTGGCAGAGAGGTTGACACCAAGGTCAAAAACTACATGCCGAACGAGTACTGGGATTTCAGCAAGACCGGGAAAGAGAATGCGGAAGCTTATCTGGATATGTGTGCCAAGGATGGCAAGCGGCCTAAGTTCTATAAGTTTCTGGACTATAAGGATGGCCGGTATTACCTGAAGGCAGACGGAAGCACGGACGGGTACTGGAAACTACTGATCGACTTCAAGATGTACGACAATGACGGCGTCGGAAGCCCGCAGCTGGCTGTTCGCCCTGACTTCAATATGGGGGAGGCCGAACGGATGCTGTCCACATATGAGGGTGGTCATGAGAAATTCCCTGTTGCTCAAGGCGTCGTTGATGACTTCGTTAAGGAGTACAAAGAGAAGCATCCTCAGACAAATTATAGCAGGGCAGTTACTGTAAATATGTCAGAGGAAAATCGATATGATATCTTAAAGGGTGCCTGGGTTTATCCGGCTACAGACAAATATTCTGACGATTATTCTGATGTCATAAAAACACTTGAGCAAGCAGAATACAGAGCAAAAGCGAAAGCTGAAGAAGTTATTCTTCGGCTGAATGATAAGCTGAAGTTGAACGAAAAAACCTTAAAGACTCCCGATTTGGATATAGAATTCATTTATTCTATCAAAGGAATAAAAGAGAGCGTCAGTAAACAGCAAAGATATGGCGGAACATATTCAGACTTTGTCAGGGCTCTTTTAAATCTTGATGATGTTCTGCTGCAGGCTCAAGTTATTGAGAAGCACACAGACAAATATGTTGGCACTGTCAGAGAGAATCCTGACTTAAGAGATGTCAGCGTATTGTTTAGCGCCTTTGAGGATGGTGATACTATTGTCCCCGTTCAGCTTGAAGTGAAGGATCTTGGAAATAAAGGCGGTCGCCTTTATATGACAGTTACGCTTACCAAAATGGAAAAAGCTGACGTCATTGGAAAGGGGCCGAATAATCGACAGCCTAACCTGCTATCAGCTTCCGGATACAGTTTACAGAATATTGTCAGAGAAATCAATACCTTAGACAAAGATTTTTTGAAATACATTCCGGATCAGATGCTGAGCGAAGAGCAGAAGGCTGCGAAGCAGAAGGCTCTCATAGAGGAAAAAGAGAGAATAGCATCTTATCCAAAGAAAGAAACTGGAAAAAAGATTATAGATCCCGAGTACATTCCATACAGCAGCCGCGCTATTATTAGTGAGGAAACCATCAACAGATGGCTGAAGGATTATGCGGCAAGCAATCCAAATTATGCAAAGGCATACATAACCTATTTGAGCCCGTCTGAATTTTTGGACCTCACCACTGTTAGGCCGCAGTTGAGGGAACGGATACGTGAACAATCAGAGCAGATCACTCCTGACATGGTTGTCAAGGCATCAAAAAGCCAACCCATATATCTATCAATCAATACAGAAACTGGCGAAGTGGAAGGCCATGAGGGTAGGCATAGGATGGTGGCGTTGGAAAATGCGGGTATAAAACGTGTGCCGGTTTTATTGTTTGACAGTCGGAATAAATACAGCAAAAAGGCTATTGATTATCTTCCTCTTTTCGGCCAAACGTTTAACGAAAACGAACCGAACAGGACAAGAATTGTCGCCAAAAATGTTCAACCGTTCAGCAATGGTAACCGAGACAATATCGTTTCTATGTTTTCTCAACAGACAAAGGGCGAGCGTACGGGAGAAGAAAATGGTGAACGGAAGAACCTGCAATTTTCTCGCGCTGTCACGACTCAGGCAGAACAAGACCTTGAGGAAGAAAACCGCCAGCTGAAGAAAGATCTTTCCGACCTCCGGCAGAAACTGAAGGCCCGCACGGAGCAGCGCGATTACTGGCGCGGCCAGACACAGAAGACCGAGACGCCGCGTTTGAATCAGGACGTCCTCACAAACGTGGCCAAGCAGGTTGTGAAGAGCAATGACAGTAAAGCTGATCAGAAGGTGATCCTTCAGAAACTGAACGAGCTGGGTGATATTGTTCTTGGCCAGAGTGAAGACTGGTATGATGAAGCACGGCTGAAGGCCTACGAAATCGCGCACGACGTACTCTCGGATTCAAAGACCCTGAACGAGAGAGGCGGGGAAGAATTCTACCAAGACTTCCGCGATTACTTAAAAGCACGGAAGATCTATGTGCCTCAGAGCGTCAAGGAGGAGCTGGCTCCTGACGGATTTAATGCATGGCGGAACAGCTTAAAAGGAAAGCTTCAGCTTACAGCCACGAAAGAAAACGGCGTGTCGATCGATGAAGTTTATCAGGACCTTCAGGCACAGTTTGGTGAGTGGCTTCTTCCTGAAGATATTGCGAATGAGGCTGATCAGCTTGATCGAATCATTGAGGTGCTGGAGATCTATGAACCGATTTATGAGAACCTCAACAGTGCTGAAATGGCCGAAGCTGTCGAATGGACGAGCGATGAGATCCTTTCCCGGTTCATTGAGCTGCTTGAGGTTGGTGAGCTACGGCAGGAGGCTCCGACGCGGGCCGACATCGCCAACGAGCGACTGAATTACCAGAAACAGAGATCGCAGGAAGCTTTGAAGAAGGCCCGGGAGCAGCGGGACAAGGTGGTTGCTGATCTGAAGCAACACTACAAAGATGTTGCTCAGGACCTCAGGGTAAAGCGCGCTGACAGCGAGGCTCGGACAAAATTGCTGAAGATTGCTCGCCGGCTGTCAGACAAGAAGCTTCCTCGTGTACAGCGTTCACTGGTTGACAAGTATATCCAGGATCTCGACCTGATTGCCAAGAGTCTTACCCAGAATAAATTCAACGATCTGTTGGATCTCAAGTGGTGGTATGACGACATAACTGCTCCTGACAGCAAGAATTATGACCCGGACTTTATTGTTGACAAGAAGACAAAGAAGTCCCTGGAACATCTTGAGAAAAAGCATATCGCGGACATGACGATTGCTGATGTCATGGAACTTACGGATGTTCTTCTCAACATTGAGAAAGAGATCCGAGATGAGCGGAAATTCATAGAAAGCCAGATGCGTTATGACACTTACGTTGCCGGCGTGAGGTCAATCGAAGATGTGAAGGCTTCTAAGGGTGCAAGGTATAAACACGAGAAGAGCCTGTGGCAGCGGCTGATAAATTCTACACTGGCTCCGGAAAGAGCTGTCCGCCGACTTGTTGGATACAATGATAGCTCTCCTCTGTATATCGCGACGCAGGAATTGTCCGCCGGACAGAGAAAGATGATGGATTACGCGATGAGGGCCAATTCCAGATTCGTTCAGTGGACTGATAACAAGAAGTTTATGGATTCACTCTCCGGCAAAAAGGTAAAACCGATCATTGTAAAGGGATATGCTGCAGCAGAGAAAGTGGAAGGGAAAGGCTATTCTATCGGGGATGAGATCGAGGTTGCGATTACTCCCGACATGAGGATGTCGTTATATCTGCACGCCAAGCATGATGACAATATGCGTCACATTTCAAACGGCGGTGTTGTCATCCCTGATATGGATCTGTATAAAAAAGGTGATATCACCGAGGCGTACAATAAAGGGACCCGCGTCACATTTACCAGGAGCCAGATCGCAGAAATCGTTTCGAAGATGAGCGAAGAGGAAAAAGCTTTCGCGGATGCTGCTCACCTGTATTACAATTCGATGAGCCGCAACGAGATAAACGAAACGAGTGAGAAGCTGGTCGGGTATGCCATCGCGGGAATTGACAATTATTATCCGATTGTGCTTGCAGACGACTGGAAGACGTTGGACTTTGATACCATTCAGCAGGATGGATCCATCCAGGGCATGGGATTCACAAAGGACCGTGTCCCCGGATCATCTCAGCCGATCATGCTATTTGATATGTCCACGCAGCTGAACAAGAGCATCAGTCAGCACAGCAAGTATGTTGGCTTGTCTATCCCGATGAGGAATTATTCCAAATTGTACAACGTCAAGCAGCAAAACTTTGAAGGGACGCTGCGCGGAACGATCGGGAATAAGTGGGGCTCTTTGGCGACAGATTACATCGAAAAGATGCTCCGGGATGTCCAAGGCCTTACAAAAACTGATAAGGACCCTTTGGACTTCTTCTCGAATGTGCGAAGCAAATATGCTGGCGGCACACTTGAGCTTAACCTTGGCGTTGGTGTGAAACAGGCCGCATCGTATCCGACGGCGGCAGCTGTTATCGGTTACAAAGCTTTAAGGCAAGCACTCCTGAAGCCGAACAAGAAGGTTGACCTTGACCTGATCGCAAAGTATACGCCGCTGCTGTACTATCGTCAGCGCGGTCTGTCTACGGTTGAGCTCGGTGATCTTCAGGCAAGCCGCAATGGTTTACAGCTTCCGGAGAAGTTGAAACTGATCCAGCAGATTGACGTGGCAACGACAACGAAACTGTGGACCGCAGCAGAGTATTATATCCGGGACACCAGAAAGGATCTTACATACGGGACCGATGAATTCTATCGGGCAACGGCGGAGATCTATAACCGGATCATCGAAGAGACGCAGCCCAACTATACTGCTATGCAGCGCCCTCAGGTGTTGAGATCTGACAATCCGTTTGTTCGTGCCTTTAATATGTTCAAGACGCAGCCATTCCAGAATTTCAATATCCTGTATGACTCGCTCGAAAACCTCGCAGCGAAGAAGAGGCAGTACAGGGCATCCGGAACGCAGGAAAGCCTGGATGCGTACAAGGCAGCAAAACTATCAGCAGTCAGAGCTGTCAGCTCCCAGCTGGTATCTGCATTCTTATACTCCTTAATGCAGTTCGGATGGGACGCTTTCCGAGGTAAGCTGAAGAAGTACAAAGATGATGACGATGAGCTGACTCTCGCGTCCTGGATGCGCGGAATTGGGCTGACCATGCTGTCCTCCGCTGGTGGAATGTTGCCGTATCTGAGCGTTTTGCTCGAGGCCGGAGAAACCATTGCGGACATTGTTTCGGAGGCGGTATCTGACGACAAGGTGTTTGACGCAACATTCTACGGATTTTCAGATGTTGCGACCGGCGCATATAATGACGGTATCAGCGCATTGATTCAGCTGATCAAGAAGACGGCAAAGCTTTTCGATGAAGACAGCGATGCCAAAGTTGATGAGTCTTACGTCAGAAGTCTTATAAACACAGGCGCAGACGTGGCGATGTACTTTGGGATTCCAGCGAAGAACGTAATCAATACGTTCAAGGGAGCAGCAAACACGTTTTTCAAGCTCACCGAGGGCCAGTACATTGGTGGGTACAAAGCACTTCGAGTAACTTCAGACCCGGCTAAATACAGCAGCGATTATTATGATCTGCTTTATAAAGCCTATAAGAATGGGGCCGAAGAGTACAGAGATCTGTTAGACATGATGATGGAAGACAAGCCTGACATCTTCACCGAAGACAAAATTAAGAATGCGATGGAGTCACGGGAAAAGAAAAAACGAGGTTTAAGCTCCACAGACGCTTTGAATAAAGCCGGCGCCAGATGGTATTCTCCCGGAAAGATGACGGTGTACAAAGATGCATACTCTGCACTAAAGGATAGTGATCATTGGGAAGATCTTGACGATGACCAGCTGAAGCGCGTTCTTGGCACTCTTAATAATATTGCCAGTCGAAACGAAAGCGGGAAGGAAATCATCGAGAAGATCGAGGCAACGAAGTCCGGACTTGATGAGACGGAGTATATGCTCTATCAGATCGCGCTGCAAGCATATGACAGGGATAAGCTTGGAAGCTATACGAATGCAGAAAAACGAGATGCGATCCTTGACGTCACTGGTCTGACAGAAAAAGAGCAGGCGGCCTTGTGGGAGATTGCGATCGGTAAAGAAGAGGCGGAGAAAAACCCGTGGTCGTGGCAAAAATCAAATGCTTCCAGAATTCAGTCATATCAAAACGCGAAAAAAGCTGTAGAGCAGTCATCTCTGTGGAAGTCTGCTACTCCCGCGCAACGCGAGAAGGTCACCGAGGCTTTTTCTGATCTGATGAGCGGCAATGCTTCGTCGGGGAAGAGCATCTCCGAGAAAATCACAGGTGGGGCGAGCGCCGGTGTTAGCGCGACAGATTATATGATGTATATGCTGGCACTGTCTATGGTTGACGAACCCACAAAAGACGGGAAGTACGGGACCTATACCAACAAAGAGGCCGCTAATGCCATATCAAAAATGACTGGCTACTCTGACGAAAAGAAGGCGTACCTCTACAAAGTTGGCAGCGGAATCAAAGATGAAGACATTGCAGAGAAGGTAAAAGGCGGTCAGTCTGTCGGTATTAACGAAACAGAGTATATACTCTACAAGATGGCACTTGCGATGCACGACGACGACGGCAATGGGTCCTACACCAACGACGAGGTCGAGGCGGCGATCAGATCCCTGACCGGCTTGACCAACGCCGAGCGGGCGTACCTGTGGGAAGCTCAAGGCAAGAGCGCAAAATCAAATCCCTGGAAATAAGGGACGGGGAGGCTTCGGCCTCCCCTTTATTTACTACGGATTGACTAAACTTTGACTAAACTTTTTTCTCAGTTCGTAGACAAAAGTCTATATAAATAGACAATCGTCCACAAAAGTAAACAGTTAAAATATCCAGCAATAGCAACGAAAAACGCGATTCGTAGGTATATCAACGATTTTCGCTCATTCACCCCTGATCGGATTCGAGTCCCCTATGCTCCACTTGAGAAACCGTTGTACCGCAACGGCTTTTTTATTTTCCGGGGTAAATTGAGTTACGTCCGCACCGACACTTCTCCCGCGTACACGGTCTCCCGGCGGCCGTCCTCGTATCGGACGATGAGGCCGAAATCCTCCGCAAGATCCTCCGCGAAAGCGGGGGTCTTCTGCTGTCCGCTCAGAATGTGGATGGCCTGGCCCAGCGTCGCGCAGCGCTCCCGGTACAGGGCCCAGTAGCTTTTATCGCAGGAAAGGAACGCGTCATAGGCCCGGTCCAGCTCGTTGATCAGGGCGGCGCAGAGGCGGGAGAGCGAAGGCTTCTTCGGGCAGAACATGGCCAGGCTGCCGGCGATGTCGCGGATATCCTCCGGAAAGTCCGACGGCTGCTGCCCGACGTTGATGCCCATGCCGGTGATCAGGTACTGGACGGCGCCGCTCTCGCCCTCGAAGGCGAGCTCGGTCAGGATGCCGCAGAGCTTCTTCCCTTCGAAGAGGATGTCGTTGGGCCACTTGATCTGCGGGCGGATGCCGCCGCATTTTTCGATCGCGAGTGCTGCGGCGACGGCGACGTACGCGGTGAAGTTGGACAGGAAGGGCGGCAGGCTCTGCGGGTGATACAGGCCGGTCAGATACAGACCCATCCCGGCGGGGGAGTAGAAGCTGCGGCCGCGCCGGCCGCGTCCGCCGGTCTGTTCTTCGGCGGTGATATAGATGCGTTCGCAGCCTTCGGCCGGCAGCGTTTTCGCGTAGGTGTTCGTGGAGCCGACGGTCTTCAGGCAGATGAGGCTGCCCTCATGATCCCGCTCCAGAAGCGGCAGGATCTCTTCCCGGATCAGCCGGTCCGGGCCGCCTGTCAGGCGGTAGCCCCGCCGGGTCACGGCTTCGATAACGTAGCCGTCGTCCTGCAGCGCCTTGATGTCCTTCCAGACGGCGGCGCGGCTGACCGACAGCCGGCGGCTGATCTCCTGGCCGGAGAGATATGCTCCCTCGTGTTGTCTCAACAGGGCTAAAACGGCTTCTTTCATGACGGCACCTCACAGACGGCGGCGGAGCGGACGCTTCCTTCCGATAAGGGCGGTTCCGCCGCTTTGCATTTATTATATTCTTCCCGTCCGGAAATGTAAACCGCCTCTTGACA
>JAEEGL013120039.1_pt1 | contig 27437 bp, 26 predicted proteins | sample 9134231 | NCBI WGS metagenome assembly JAEEGL01 (sample SAMN16246548, study PRJNA631951) | gut metagenome | biome: gut microbiome; feature: rumen; material: fiber-attached | host: Bos | place: Iran: Karaj | collected 2018-10
GGTTCTGGCGTAGATCGCACTATCTGCTCTGGTATCGCTGCCTTCTATGAGAATCCCGAGGAACTCATCGGCAAGCGCATCCTCTTCGTGGCCAACTTCGCTCCACGTAACATGATGGGTATAGAGAGTCAGGGCATGATCCTCTCCGCCGTCGATGCCGACGAAAGCCTCAGCGTGGTCACCACGACGAAGGACGTAAAACCAGGTAGTCAGGTGGGATAATTGAGGTTTGAGGTTTGAAACAATACGACTATATTATCGTTGGGGCTGGGTTGTTCGGAGCCACCTTTGCCTATCTGGCCAAACAGGCGGGTAGGCACTGTCTGGTTATTGACAAGCGCCCGCATATTGGCGGCAACGCCTACTGTGAGGATGTTGACGGCATTCATGTGCACAAATACGGTGCACATATCTTCCACACCAAGAAAAAAGAGGTGTGGGAGTTCGTCAACAGCCTGGCCACCTTCAACCGATACACCAACTCGCCCATCGCCAACTATAAAGGACGGCTCTACAACCTGCCGTTCAACATGAACACCTTCTACCAGATATGGGGGGTGAGGACACCGCAAGAGGCCAAGGCGAAGATTGACGAGCAGCGACAGGAGATGGCTGGACGCGAACCGCAGAACCTGGAGGAACAGGCTATCTCTTTAGTGGGGCGCGACATCTACGAGATTCTCATCAAAGACTACACAGAGAAACAATGGGGACGGAAGTGCACAGAACTGCCAGCCTTCATCATTCGCAGGCTGCCCGTCCGGCTGACCTTCGACAACAATTATTTCAACGATCCCTATCAGGGCATTCCCATTGGCGGCTATAATGTATTGACGGAGAAACTGCTCGAAGGCATCGAGGTGAGACTCAACACCAACTTTTTCGACCAGCGTCAGCAGTTAGAGCAGTTAGCCGAAAAGATAGTATACTCAGGCCCCATTGACGAATACTTTGGCTATCGGTTGGGCAAACTTGACTGGCGCACGTTGCGATTTGAGCAGGAGCGACTTGATATGCCTGACTACCAAGGCAATGCTGTGATGAACTTCACCGATAGCGACACGCCCTATACCCGCATCATCGAGCATAAGCACTTCGAGTTTGGACAGCAGCCCTTCACCGTCATCAGCCGAGAATACAGCAGCGAATGGACGGAGGGCGCAGAGCCTTTCTACACCGTCAACGACGAACGTAACAACCAACTGGCAGAAGACTATCGTGCCCTGGCCTCTGCTCAGGAGAATGTCATCTTCGGCGGGCGACTGGCTGAATACAAATACTACGATATGGATCAGGTGATGGCCCGCGCGTTTGAGAAATGGAAAGAGGAGATATGAGGAACATTTGCATCTGCGGGGGTGGCAACTTGGGACATTCCATTGCAGGACGGGCCGCTGCCATCCTTGAAGGAAAGGGCGAAGTCAGACTGCTGACACGAAAGCCAGAACAGTGGAGCGACACCATCAGGGTAGAGGATGACTTAGGCCACACGTTTGCCACTCCCTTGGCCATGATAACCGACGATGTACAAAAGGCCGTATGTGATGCCGATATCATCTTGCTCTGTCTGCCCGGGTTTGCCATCACGGAAGAACTGAATAAAATAAAGCCTTTCCTCACCAAACATGCTATTGTCGGTTCTGTCGTTTGCAGTACTGGTTTTTTCTTCGATGCTTTCAGCGTATTTGGCAAGGACATACCTTTGTTTGGATTTCAGCGCGTGCCCTTTGTAGCAAGAATTGCCGAGTATGGCAAACATTCGTATATCTGGGGCTACAGGAAAGAAGTGTTTATGGCCACCTGCAACCTTAACGATGAGAATGCTGGAAGGCTGGGCGATCTATTTACCGACCTATTTGGAACACCTGTCCATCTACTGGAGAACTATATGGAGGCAGCCCTTACCAACAGCAATCCCATACTGCACACCGGAAGGCTATACACGATGTGGAAGGACTGGGACGGGACTCCCTTCGACAAACAGAGTTTCTTCTACGGGGAATGGACTGACGAGGCCTCTGAGACCATCATTGCTATGGACGAGGAATTCTTTAAACTGCTGGATGCTCTGCACATCAGGAGAGGTGCCATCAAGCCTTTGCTGGAGCACTATGAATCGACCGATGCGGCATCTATGACAAGAAAGATAAGAAGCATCCCCTCGCTGGCAAAAGTGATGTCGCCTATGAAAGCGGTAGAAGGCGGTTATGTGCCCGACCTTCAGAGCCGCTATTTCAAAGAAGACTTCCCTTACGGACTCGCTATCATACAGAGACTTGCTAAAGAAAACAACGTGCAGACCCCTGTCATCGACCGCATCCTTGAATGGGGCACGGCCTGTCTTGCTACAGCCAATAAGCCGTGAACTTGTGGGTTGTACGCTGTTCGACGGGCGGCAATGTCATATAGTCGCCATAGGTATGTTCCAGATAATCTTTATAGCCTACCATCGTCTTATAGGTTCTGTCCTCAAACTTAATATCGACTGCTGAAGCAAGGTCTTCTGCGGGAAAACAACATTTAATACCAGGACCGGCTTCAGTCATGTGGCATACGGTATGGGTCGGCTCCTGTCGAACGATGAGACGACGGATGCGGCTATTGAGTTGTGCTACAGACAACGGCCAGCACTTGTAGAAATAATAAGCCAAACGTGACTTCAACGGGTTGCTGTTCGATATCTTGCAGCGGCGAATCTTATAAAGTAGGTGTTTTTTCTTGAAGACACGCTCACGTTCCTGTAGGTCATCAGGCACATAGTCGATGGGAAACACGTCGATATAAACGCCTATTTCGTAGCCATCGGTCTCTTTCTCTATCATCCTGGTACGCGTATCAACGACCTTTGCAAAAGTATAGTAATAATGAGGTTCCTTATCCGGATTCAGAAGTCTGTACGTCTCGTTCCCCTGATAAATCTGGAGCAGACGCTCATAATCCTTGCGAAGCATATAGATGTCGATATCATCGTCCCAAGGGATATAACCTCCGTGACGCACGGCTCCAATGAGTGAACCACTGGAAAGGAAATAGGTCAGTCCGTGCTCCTGACAGAACTGATGAACATTGTCGAGGATGCCCATTTGCAGTTGGCGCAACTCCTGGATATCGGTTATTTGTCTCATTGGAATGCAAAAGTAAGCAAAATCTTTTGAACTTCCAACTTTTTGAACTATTTTTGCACTCAGTTTATGGAGAACCTTAAAGAAAAGACTGCCAAGGGCATAGCATGGGGAGCCGTGAACAACGGAACGACACAGGTGCTGAACCTGGTGTTCGGCATCGTGTTGGCACGAAAGTTGACGGAAGCAGACTATGGTATCATTGCCCTGCTCACCATCTTCACGGCACTGGCAGGATGCATCCAGTCTGCAGGCTTTTCACAGGCACTAGCCAACCTGAAGCCACCCACGAAACAAGACTATAATGCTGTGGCTTGGTTCAACATCCTAGCAGGCTTCTCCATGTACATCATCCTCTTTTTCTGTGCACCGCTGATAGCACGTTTCTTCCACCTGCCCGTGCTGACTGATGTATCACGACTGGTATTTCTGGCCATACCCCTGTCGGCCCTTGGCATCGTTCCCAACGCCAAACTATGGATAGAACTGCGCAATCGTGAGTTGGCTATCGCAGCCATCGTCTCACTCGTCATCTCAGGGTGTACGGGCATGTGGCTCGCCTTTCATGGCTATGGATATTGGAGTCTGGCCTGGCAACAGGTCATCTTCATCGGCATGAGCACCATCATCAAATATGGTTTTACACGGTGGTACCCTTCGCTGCCTATCGACTTCAGTCCCATCCATCGCATGCTAGGCTTCTCCTCGAAGATGCTGTTCACCAATATGCTGACAATTATCAGTCAGAACGTACAGACCTTCATCTTTGGTAAGATACTACCCATCGGTGTGGTTGGTCAGTTCAACCAATCTAACAAATGGAACACGATGGGGCACTCGTTCATCTCGAACACGATGGCACAGGTGGCACAGCCCGTGCTGACCAATGCCGACAATGAAGAGGGGCGACAGGAGCGTGTGTTCCGTAAGATGTTACGTTTCACGGCCTTCATCAGTTTTCCCCTTATGCTCGGACTGGCAATGGTAGCACATGAGTTCATCGTCATCACCATCGGTGAGAAATGGCTGCCCTGCGTGCCATTATTACAGATGCTATGCATCGGTGGGGCCTTCATTCCGCTTCATACCATCTATCAGAACTTTATCATCAGTAAGGGACGCAGCGACATCAACCTTGTCTGCATCGCCCTGATGATTATTCTGCAAATAGGCTTGACGCTGAGTCTTTCACCATTGGGCATCACGGCGATGGTGGCAGCATTCTCGGCACTGAATGTGGTGTTTACGATCTGCTGGCATATTGCCTTACAGCGGACACAGCATCTGTCGGCACTATTGGTGCTGAAAGATATTGCGCCTTTCCTCTGCGTGGCTATTGGCGTCATGGCAGGCACCTATTATGCCACATGCTGGATCCAGCAACTGGTTCCTCTCTTAGTGGCACGTATCATCATGGCCAGTCTACTTTATCTCATCATCATGCACCTGTTGAATGCAGTCATCATGAAAGAGTGTCTGCAACTCATAAGAAAACGATCATAATGGAAATATCTGTCGTCATACCTGCCTACAACAAAGCAGAATACCTGGACGGTTGTTTTAACAGCATCCTGAAGCAGGACTTCGATGCGTTCGAGGTGGTCGTCGTCAATGACGGAAGTACCGACGGCTCGGGCGACATTTGTGACAAGTGGGCTGAACAAGATAAGAGACTAAGAATTATCCATACTGAAAATGGCGGGGTGACGGCAGCACGCAGAAAGGGCGTGGAGGCTGCACGGGGGAAATACATTGTCTTTACCGATGCTGATGACGAACTGTTGCAAGGTGCCCTCCAGTCACTATACCGAACGATAGAAGACACACAGGCCGATGAGGTTATTGCCCGCTATAGAAGTCAGGACAAGGTTGTATCACCTATCGTCTTTAGCGGGTTTACCGACAGCATCCAGCCTATCTGGTATATCATCACCGGCAAGAACCGTTTCCCTATACTTTGGGCATGCATCTTCCGACGTGAACTGCTGGCGGACGTACTGGACACACCGCGTGAGATCATTGAGGGCGAAGACAAGATGATGCAAGTAAAGATTTTAGCAAAAAGTCCCAAAGTGTATTTCTCAGAGGCATGTGTCTATGAGTATCAGGTGGGACTGCCCAACTCAAGACACAGGACACTGGAACGCGAGAAACTCTACGACAACATTCTGCGACAGGTGCTGGCTCCTCATTGGGAAAAACTGAAGTCTGGATTCGCACTACATCAATTAAAGGAATATGAGAACTTCGTCCGCGAGGGACAATTCCATGTACGCAAAGACTACTATGCCCAGGAACTGAAGGTGCTACCTGCCGACATCCCACTCTACGACAAGGTGATGTGGCACCTGCCGCCAGTTCTCAGCCGTCCGTTGATACAACTGTACCGGAAAATCATCAAAATAAAACAGCGGGGACTATGAATAATACTTGATCACCTCGCTTACAATGCTGTCAGGCACAAGTCCCTCGATACTCTCCCCTGCCCTCACCTTTTGACGTATCTCTGTGCTAGAAATGTCGAGCAGGGGCACCTCAATGGTACCAAGATACTGGTCGCGAGGATAGACGATGACATCGTGATGACGCAGGATGTCCTGCCAATGGCGCCAGCGTTCGAAACGGGCCCAGTTGTCGCCACCTATTAATAATATAAAGGTGTCATCAGGATAGTCATTTGAGAGGTGCTGCAAGGTATTCCAAGTATAAGAGGGCTTGGGCAGGTGGAACTCATAGTCGCAGGCCTTCACGCCCTCAACACCCTCCAGTGCCTTCTGTGCCATCTGCAACCGCAACTGGTCATCAAGCAAATCTGAACTGTCACGCTTCAGCGGATTCTGTGGCGACACCATCAGCCACACCTCGTCAAGATTAGCCCGACAAAGTATTTCTTTTGCCAAACTAATATGCCCTAGATGAATAGGATTGAACGATCCGCCAAAGATACCGATATTCTTCATTTTTCTTTTATTGGAAAGAAATTATGGGAAATTGGGGGAAATTCTCTTATATTCTTTTGCTGAAAGAAATTATGGAAAATTTGGCTACGCCGTTCCTCAAAGATTCCCGGCCAATGAGTGTTTTACTCCAATACCTGCTCAAAGGATAAATAATTTCCCAAAATTATTTTCTTAAAAAACTCTCTATGACCATTAGTGTCTCATTCTTCGCTATCTCTAAATCATCATTGACAATGATTGTATCAAACTGATTGGCAAAGGTCAACTCATAGGATGCTTTAGACAATCTTTCCTTTATAGCATCCATACTGTCAGTGGCACGGCCTACCAACCTTTTACGAAGTTCTTCTATTGAAGGGGGCTGGATAAAAACACTCAAAGCATCTTTCCCATAAAACTTCTTGATATTAATACCGCCTTTCACATCCACATCAAATACCACGTTTTGACCTGCATTCAATTGTTTTTCCACCTGACTCTTCAATGTTCCGTAGAAACGGTTTGCATAGACTTCTTCGTATTCCACGAATTCATCATTGGCAATTTTCTCGCGAAACTCTTCTGGAGAAATAAAGAAGTACTCTACCCCATTCTGTTCCGTGCCACGAGGAGGACGACTGGTACAACTGATACTAAAATACAATTTCAGTTCCGGATGCTCCTTCATCAGCCACTGTACGATAGTCGATTTACCACTTCCACTTGGGGCTGAGAAAATAATTAACTTACCTTTTTTCATATTATTATCTTGTTAAAGAAATAATCTTTCAATTTTGGGGAAAAGAAATTATGGAAAATTGGGGGAAATTATTTTTCATTCTCTTTATGAGAAATTATTCGTCAATGATATAGTCCTTATAATTATCTTTTGTAAGCAATCTGTAATTATCGTCATCTTCATTATAGATATAACGCTCCGTACGAAGACTTATCTCACCAAAGTTAATAAGCAAACCCTTATCCTGCCCACTAATACGCATATAGTTTATCAACTGAGCCCGATGTTCAGGACCAATTTTATCCACAGCCTTCAGTTCGACGATAATACCTTTATAATAGAAATCTGCCACATAATGCTTTTTCATTTCCTGCCCTTTATAGTAGCACAACAGAATCTTTTCGCGTTCACACAACATACCATTTGCTGTCATTTCCATTTCCAATGCCTCCTGGTACAAAACTTCTGCCATCCCCCTGCCTAATGTCTTATGCACTTCCATCGCAGCACCTATGACATCATACATATCAAGATATTCCTGCTTTGTTATCATTACCTCTTTTATTTGGGGAAATCAATCCTTAAGATATTATTACGTTTTTGAAAGAATTTTTGGAAAAAACTCATTGGCAGGGAATCCTTGAAGAACAACGCAGCCAAATTTCCCATAATTCCCCTTAATTTCTTTCCAAAACCATAAAACATCAACATTTCATTCTAAAGGGCGTTCAGCACCTGTTCCTTAATCTGCTCCAACTCGTCCTTCATCTGGACTACGATATTCTGCATCTCTGCCTGATTGGACTTAGAACCTGTGGTGTTGATCTCACGACCCATCTCCTGAGCGATGAAGCCCAACTTCTTGCCCTGTCCATGACCGTCACGCATGGTCTCGCGGAAATACTTCAGGTGGTTGGTCAGACGCTGCTTCTCCTCACTGATATCCAGTTTCTCGATATAGTAGATGAGTTCCTGCTCCAAGCGGTTCTTGTCGTACTCCACACCGGGTATCTGCTGTAGGCCATCCACGATGCGCTGACGGATCTTTTCTACGCGACTCTTCTCATAAGGCTCAATCTCTGCCAGCAGGCGTTCGATGTTGTCAATTTTCTCTGCGAACTTCTTCTCTAGAGCGGCTCCCTCCTGCTTGCGGAAGTCGACAAGTGCCTGAATGGCCAGAGCGACAGCCTGCCGGGCTACCTCCCACTCCTCGTCACTAAGCACCTCCTGATCAGTCTTTGTCAGTACATCAGGCATACGGGTCAGTGTGTACATCCAATCCTCGGGTTCTGGGATGCCCACCTTTTCTGCCACCGCCTTCAGTTGGTGATAGTAGTTCTCCACCAGAGCAGCATTCACTGGCGTAGCATCGACACCCGCATCCTTCTCTATCCAAAGGGCAAACTCCACCTTGCCACGCTCCAGAGCAGCGGCAATCATCTGGCGAATCTCCATTTCCTTTTCACGATAGAGCGGGGCAATACGCGTCTGTAAGTCAAGTTGCTTCGAGTTGAGCGACTTAATCTCTGCACTAATCTTCTTATCCTTAAAAGCCACGACAGCCTTGCCGTAGCCAGTCATAGATTGTATCATTTCTTTCGGTTATTATTATTGTCGCAGCAAAATTACAGAAAAATCTTCAAAATGCCAACGCAATGCTTGGAAGAAATGATAATTTTTCTAAAAACAACGGAAGTTTGGGGAAAAATGCGTAACTTTGCACATTCATATTATAATAAGGTAGAAATAAATGTCGTGTATACTACATATTGAAACCAGCACCGACGTGTGTTCTGTGGCCGTCTCAGAAGACTCACAGGTCATTTTCCATCAAGAGGATCACAGCGGGCCTAACCATGCCGAGCGTCTGGGGACAATGGTTGACGAAGCCCTCTCGTTTACTGACAACCACGCAATTCCGTTCGATGCCGTAGCCGTCAGTTGCGGCCCTGGTTCCTACACAGGACTGCGCATCGGTGTATCGATGGCGAAAGGCATCTGCTATGGGCGCAACCTGAAACTCATTGCAGTGCCTACACTGGAACTGATGTGCGTTCCCATTTTGCTGCGTGAACTTGTAGAAGAAGATGCCCTGCTCTGCCCGATGATTGACGCACGCAGGATGGAGGTCTACGCCAGTATCTACGACCGTGCCCTCCATGAGATTCGTCCCGTTGGTGCCGATGTCGTTGATGCTGAGACCTACAAGCCTTGGCTTGACGCCCATCCCGTTTACTTTTTCGGCAACGGAGCCGCCAAATGCATGGAGACCATCAACCATCCGAATGCACATCTCATTGAGAATGTTGAACCTCTGGCCAAGTGGATGCAGCCCTTGGCTGAGCGTCGACTAATGAACGGCATGACTGAGGATGTGGCCTACTTCGTACCCTTCTACCTGAAGGATTTCGTGGCCAAAATGCCAAAGAAACTGATTTAACACTATGGACATACAAGGATTAGACTACAACACTAAGCGCGAGCAGTTGCTACTGCCAGAATATGGACGTGAGATACAGCGAATGGTAGACCATGCCGTATCACTGCCCGATAAGGAAGAGAGACTGAAATGTGCAAAAACCATCGTCAGGCTGATGGAGACGAAGGTGCCTCAGATTCGTGAGAACAGCGATTACGAGCAGACACTGTGGGACCACCTCTACCTGATGAGCCATAAGCAACTGGACATAGACTGGCCCTTCGACGTAAGTGAGGCCGAGAAATTCCTCAGCAAGCCCGAGGCAATGCGCTTGCCTCAAGGCGGCATCCGCCTGCGTCACTATGGCAAACTGGTCTGCGAACTTCTTGACCGGCTGAAGGAAATGCCAGAGGGCGAGGAACGTGACGAACTGATTCGGCTGACAGCCAACCAGATGAAACGAGATCTCTCCTTGTGGGGACATGGTTCCACTGAGGACGAGAAAGTGGCCGACGACATGGCTCGTCTGACCGATGGTGCCATACAATTGGATCTCAGCCAATTCACATTTGAGCACATTCAGAAAGGCGACTCCCAACCAAAGCGTACCAACGGAAAGAAACGTAAGTAATGGCAGCATTCATCATCGAAGGGGGACATCCTCTGAGCGGAACCATCCAGCCACAGGGCGCCAAGAACGAGGCCCTGCAGGTGATCTGTGCTACCATACTGACCAGTGAGCCTGTCACCATTCACAACATTCCGCATATCCGCGATGTGATGAACCTGATCCAACTGCTCAAGGATATAGGCGTAAAGGTCTCTAACAAAGACAATACCTACACCTTTCAGGCTGACGACCTGAATCTGGATTATATGCAGAGCAATGAGTTCGTGCAGAAGTGTGCCCAGTTGCGCGGATCGGTGATGATGATCGGGCCCATGCTGGCCCGTATGGGTAAAGCCGTGATTGCCAAGCCAGGAGGCGACAAGATAGGACGCCGCAGGCTGGACACCCACTTCCTGGGCTTTGAACGCTTGGGGGCGCACTTCAATCCCGTGCCAGAACGTAATGTCTATGAAATATCGTCCCAGCAGTTGAAAGGACAGTATATGCTGCTTGACGAGGCTTCCGTCACCGGAACTGCCAATATCGTGATGGCCGCCGTCTTGGCACAAGGCACCACCACTATTTATAATGCTGCCTGCGAGCCCTATCTCCAGCAACTCTGCAAGATGCTCAACCGGATGGGAGCCCGCATCTCTGGCATAGCATCCAATTTGCTGACCATCGAGGGTGTAAAAAGCCTCCACGGCACAGTACACACTGTCCTGCCAGATATGATTGAGGTGGGATCGTTCATTGGAATGGCCGCTATGGTGGGACAGGGCATCCGTATCAAGGATGCGTCTATCAAGGATCTGGGCATCATCCCCAGCACATTCCGCCGTATGGGCATCAAGGTGAAAGAAGAAGGTGACGACCTCTTCGTGCCACAGATGCGCCACTATGAGATACAGTCGTTCATCGACGGTACGGTGATGACGCTGGCCGATGCACCATGGCCTGGTCTGACCCCCGACCTGCTGTCGGTGCTGATAACCGTTGCCACTCAGGCCCGCGGTTCCGTACTGTTCCATCAGAAAATGTTCGAGAGCCGCCTCTTCTTCGTTGACAAACTCATTGACATGGGGGCTCAGATTATCCTGTGCGACCCACACCGGGCTGTTGTCGTAGGTCATGACCGCAAGTTGCAACTGCGAGGCGGCCGTATGTCGAGTCCCGACATCCGTGCAGGCATCGCACTGCTCATTGCCGCCATGAGTGCCAGGGGCATCAGCCGTATTGACAACATAGAGCAGATAGACCGAGGCTACGAGAACATCGAGAACCGTCTGAACGCCCTGGGAGCGCACATTGAGAGGGTAAAGTGAATTGCGAATTTGCGACCGCTATAGATGATTAAGCAGGAAGAAGTATACAAGATTGGCCGACTGGGCAAGACACACGGTGTGAAGGGTGAGATTTCCTTCATGTTCGACGACGATGTGTTCGACCGTGTGGATGCCGACTATCTCATCCTAGAGGTCGACGGCATCCTAGTGCCTTTCTTCATGGAGGAATACCGGTTCCGAAGCGACAGCACGGCCCTTGTCAAGTTCGAGGATATTGACACCCAGAACAGGGCTCGCGAACTAACCAATTGTGACGTATATTTCCCACGCGCCCTTACTGATGATGACGAGGAGAATCTCTCGCTTGCTGTCCTCGTAGGCTTCGACATCGTCGATGCAAACACAGGAAAGACGGTAGGCACCATTGCCAGCATCGACGACAGCACAGCCAACATTCTCTTCGAACTGGAGGATGACACACTCATCCCTGCTTCAGAGGAATTGATAACCCACATCGACCAAGAAAAGAAACAAGTAACAATAGCCCTGCCTGAGGGTATTCTCAATTTATGAAACGACAAATAGCCATATTAGGTTCAACAGGCAGCATAGGCACACAGGCTCTCGAAGTTATCGAAGAGCATGCCGACCTCTATGAGGTGTACTGCCTGACAGCCAACAACAAGGTGGAACTGCTGGCAGAGCAAGCCCACAAATTCAAACCTGCTGCCATCGTCATCGCCAATGAGGCACGCTATGACGAACTGAAGCGACTGATGAGCGACCTGCCCGACGTGAAGGTATATACCGGAGCACGTGCCCTGGACGAGATTGTGGAGGCCGGTCCTATTGACATGGTGCTTACCGCTATGGTAGGCTTTGCAGGACTGAGCCCCACCATACATGCCATCAAGGCCCATAAGACCATCTGTCTGGCCAACAAGGAGACACTGGTCGTTGCTGGTGAACTTATCTGTCAACTGGCCCTGGAGAACCATTCAAGCATCCTGCCCGTAGACAGCGAGCACTCGGCCATCTTCCAGTCACTGGTGGGTGAAGACGAGAATCCTATAGACAAAATACTGTTGACAGCCTCTGGGGGACCGTTCCGCTTGAAGTCACTGGAGGAAATAGCCCATGTGACCAAGGCCGATGCCCTGCGCCACCCAACATGGGATATGGGTGCCAAGATTACCATCGATTCGGCCTCGATGATGAACAAGGGCTTTGAGGTAATAGAGGCCAAATGGCTGTTTGGCGTAGAGGCCAACCAGATTCAGGTGCTGGTTCACCCGCAGTCTATTGTCCACTCTGCCGTTCAGTTCCAGGACGGTAGCGTCAAGGCCCAACTGGGCGTGCCCGACATGCGCCTGCCCATCCAGTATGCCTTCTCGTTCCCGAAGAGGCTGCCACTGAGTGGCGACAGGCTGGACTTGTTTGCTGCTCAGAAACTGGAGTTCTTTGAGCCCGACCTGAATAAGTTCCGCTGTCTGGCAATGGCCTACGAGGCTATTCGTCAGGGTGGCAACATGCCGTGTATCGTCAATGCTGCCAATGAGATTGTGAATCGCGCCTTCTTGGAAGACCGTTGCGGTTTCCTGCAGATGGGCGACATCATCGAAAAGACCATGCAGCGTGCCACCTTCATCCAGAAGCCCACCTATGAGGACTATCTGAACACCGATGCCGAGGCAAGGCGCATAGCAACAGAGTTCTTAAGGGAAGAACGAATAGTGAAAAGTGAATAATTTGCTACCGCTATCCCTTATAAAAACAAAGATAACAATTAATATAATAAATAGGAAAAGTGCGGAAGCAAATTTTTCACTTTTCACTATTCACTTTTACATACAAAAATGGAAGTTTTTCTGATAAAAGCATTACAATTCATGCTCGCCATCGGCTTGTTGGTGCTGCTCCACGAGGGCGGACACTTCTTCTTTGCCAAGTTGTTCAAGGTGCGAGTGACAAGGTTCTATCTCTTCTTCAATCCTAAGTTCCACATTGCCAGTACCTACGACACATGGGTACGCAAACTGTTTGGGCTCAAGCCGGAACAGGTGCCGACGAAGGAGAATGAAGAAGGTAAGAAGGAGAAAGAGTATGTCGGCACCGAGTATGGCATCGGCTGGCTACCTTTGGGTGGCTATTGTGCCATCTCAGGCATGATCGACGAGACCAACCAGAAACTCAGTGAGGACGTAAAGCCATGGGAGTTCCGTTCGAAACCAGCCTGGCAGCGACTGCTCATCATGATTGGCGGTGTGCTGGTCAATTTCCTACTGGCGCTGTTTATCTACTCCATGGTGCTCTTCTACTGGGGCGACTCCTACGTACCCATGGAAAAGATGACCCAGGGTATGGAGTTCAACGAACAGGCCAAGGCACTGGGATTCCAAGATGGTGACATCCTGCTGGGAACCGACGAAGGCCCCTTCAAAGGTCCTAAGTCCGAACTGGGCATTGATGTGAACGGCTATCGCCAGATTACCAATGCCAAATACGTGAACATCCTGCGCAACGGACAGCCTGACAGTATTATTATTCCCCATGTAGAGAAAAACTTCCTGTTTTTATCATGGGAGTCAAATGAACTAAGCCTGCTCGAGATGGGTAAGAACTGGCCACCGTTCATGCGCACCTATGTGCCAGCCGTCATTGACAGCGTACTGGCTGATACACCAGCAGCCCAGGCCGGACTGCAAAAGGGCGACAAGATCGTGATGGTCAACGGTAAGGATGTGGCGTCCTACAACCAGTTCACCGATGTGATTGTCAACATCAGTCAGGAACTGAAAGAAGTCAGTACTCACGGCGACAGTTTGGCTCTGCGCCAGATGACTTTGGTCTATGAGCGTGACAACCAGCGCGACACAGTATCTGTCATGCTCAGCGAGCAACTGAAACTGGGCTTTGCTCCCAAACTGCAATACGAACCCGACACCATCAGTTATGGCTTCTTCGAGAGTTTCCCTGCCGGCATCAATTATGGTTGGAACGTGCTGGTATCCTACGTGGATGACCTGAAATATCTCTTCACAGCCGACGGTGCCAAGTCACTGGGAGGCTTCGGAGCCATTGGCAGCCTGTTCCCCGACAAGTGGGACTGGCATCGCTTCTGGCTGATGACGGCATTCCTCAGCATCATCCTCGCCTTCATGAATATCCTGCCCATACCCGCACTCGACGGTGGTCACGTGCTGTTCCTGCTCTACGAGATGATAACCCGCCGCAAGCCGTCGGAGAACTTCTTAATCAAGGCAGAATATATTGGATTCGGCGTGCTCATCCTACTGATGGTCGTGGCTAATCTGAACGACATACTGCGCTGGATAGGCGTGATGTGATCAGATAGATGATGAGTACTATGGCATAAAGGAGACAGACTTGAAGCACCGACGGGTGCAGGCCATCGATACTGGAACAAGGCATTTGGGCAATCCACCCAAGTGCCTTATTCATTATCCGCACCATCTCTGCCAGCCAAATGCCCAAAGAGGGCAAGAGCACCACGATCAGGGCCCCATAGAGAATGGCTGTCACCATGGGAATGACAATGAAATTGGTGAGCAGGAAATAGGTGGAGAACCGGCCAAAGTAAAACGCGATGAGAGGGGCAACACCCAACTGGGCCGCCACCGACACGGCAACCATGCCCCGCAACCACTTCATCAGCCAATTGTCAGCAAGCCAGAACCGCTCTATCAAGGGCACGAAGAGCAGGATGCAGAGTACAGCCAAGAACGAGAGTTGGAAGCCGACATCGAAAAGAGATGAAGGATCGACCAGCAGCATGATTATAGCGGAAAAAGCCAGCAGATTGACTGACGAACGACCTCTGCCACCAATGGAAAATACGGCATAGATGGTAATCATCGTTGACGAGCGAACTATGCTGGGCGAAAGGCCCGTCAGAAAAGCAAAGGCCCAGATGCACATCACGATAACGGTCTGAGAAAGCCAGAAGCGACGGCGTCCCAACATCAGCCTGCTCAGCAGCATATAGATGATGCCAAGGTGCAGTCCGCTGAGAGCCAGCACATGCGAGGCACCCGTCACAGAATAGGTCTCGCGAATCTCTGATGTCAGTGCCGACTTGTCGCCAAGTGTCATTGCTGCCAGCACCCCGTATGCCTCTTCCTCCATCGGTGTCTGGCGGTAGCGTTCCAATAGTTGGTGTCGCCACAAGAGGAAGTTCAGCCGCACACGATCGATACGTCCCATACGCTGCAGGCCATCACCACCAGGCCGCCAGTCACGGCGCGACACGAAGCCATCACCTATTTTGTTCAATACCAGCGCATGTCCCAACTGCAAGGCCCGGCTTCGCTCATCTTTCCAGATATAGCGTCGCACATGCTGACCAGTCTCTGGCAACAACAGATCAACACGGATCGTCTTCGGCTTTTCCACAGGCTCTGAGAAAACCACTACCTCGGCGCGCTGTTGCGAATCAACAGGAGGCGGCTGCCGCTGAACGGTCACCATACCCACCAACAGAAAGTCGGCCAAGAGCAAGAATGTCTGAGCAACAGGCCAGCGAGAAAATATGAATGACAGTAGTACGCAGCCCGCCAACACAGGCAACACCGACCATGACACCGGGTGGAGAGTCATCACGACGATGCCCGCCATCATACTAACGGCTGGTGCCAACAAGGGGACGTGATGTCTTGTCAGGACTTTCATTGATGCAAAAGTAAACAAAAAAAGTGAAGGGTGAAGGGTGAAGGGTAAAAAAAATTGCTGCTGCACGGATTTTTTCATTTTTCATTTCTCATTTTTCATTTAATTTATTTATCTTTGCACCCTGAATAACAAAAATCAACTACTTAAGCGTATGACAAGAAATCTTACATTAGCCCTCGTCCTGCTGTTTGTCTCGCTGACCACACAGGCACAGTCGTTATCCACAAATAGATATGCCGGTGGCGACATCTCGATGCTGAAGAAATTCCAAGACGAGGGAGCCGTCTACAAAGACAACAACGGTGATGAGGTACAACCCTTGACATTCTTCAAGCAACAAGGATGGAATGCCATGCGTGTACGTCTCTTCGTGAATCCATCGAATGCCTCTTCCGATGACCGGAAGGAAGGTGCCATACAGGATTTGGCCTACGTCAAAATGCTAGGCAAAGACATCAAGGATGCAGGACTTCAGTTCATGCTCGACTTCCACTATAGCGACACATGGACAGACCCCGGACAACATTCCACGCCATCGGCATGGAGCAGTATGACGGCCGAGCAGTTGAAGACGCAGGTCTACGAATATACCAAGGATTGTCTGCAGCAACTGAAGGAAGCCGGTGCCACCCCCGACTTCATCCAGGTGGGTAACGAGATAACAACGGGCATGTTGTGGCCTACGGGTAAAATCTATGCGTCAGGCGGTGCCCCCACAGGAGGCTCATGGGACAACTTCGCCGCCTATCTGGCAAATGGTATCAAAGCCTGTAACGAGGAGTGTCCACAGGCTCAGATCGTCATTCACACTGAAATGCACGCCCCCAACGACCTGCCTGCTTTCTACAACAAGTTGAGCACTTATGACGACGTCAAATACGACATCATCGGACTGAGTTACTATCCTGACTATCACGGCAGTCTGAGCGTACTGAACACCCTACTGACAAAACTGGAAACCGATCATGCCGACAAACAGATCATGATTGTAGAAACGGGCTACGGCTTTGAATGGCAGTTAACAGGTAAAAAATACGACCTCTCAGGCACTTGGCCCATCAGCGAGAACGGACAGAAGCAATTCACTGCCGACCTGATCACGGCCCTTCAGGCTCACCCCAACGTGAATGGCATCTTCTGGTGGTATCCTGAATACACACTGAACAACATCGTATTCAAGAATGGCAGCAGCGACTGGAGCAAGAATTTCACCAGCGGCTATTGGAACGCCGCCCTGTTCCACTATAACACCGGCAAGGCTTTTGCTGCCCTCTACGAACTGAAGAATTTCGTTGGCGAGACCACGGGCATCAAGTCTATGACCTCCAGCCTCAAGCCGAGCGACGGCTGGTACACCCTTGACGGAAGGCAACTGTCGGGAGCGCCCTCACGAAAGGGCATCTACATCCATCAGGGCAGGGCCCGCATCGTCAAGTAGCCTCCGCGGCTTGCTTTAATTCTTAATTCTAAATTCTTAATCGCGAAGCGACAACTCTTAATTCAAAATTCTTAATTCTTAATTTAAAAAGAAAGCTCCTTCCCTCGGTAGAACTGGATGAGGGCTTGCTGATAGAGATATTCGTAACAAGCCTGGGTAAGGTCGCTCTCGGCTTTCAGATAGTTGTTCTTAGCCTCGTTGAACTCGGTGATGGTTGACTTTCCATTCTCATACTTCGCCTGTATCAACCGGAAGGCCGTCTCACTACTCTCGCGGGCTTGGTCGCTGCTCTGCAGTTTCTGCTGGGCTGCAATGGTGTTATAGTAGGCCTGCTGAATCTCCTTATACAATGTCTTCTTCGTGTTGTCGAGCGTCAGTTGCTGGTTGTCGCGATCTATCTTTGCCGAGCGAATACTGTTTCGAGTCTGAAAACGGTTGAAGATGGGGATGCTCAGGTTGAAGCCCAGATACTGGCTGAAATTGTTTTTCATCTGCTCACCAAAACTTTTCGCCTCAAAGCCAGAAGTCTTGTAATAGTTGCTGCCCAGTCCAGCATTGAACGATAGCGTGGGATAGTAGCCTGCCCGCGCTATCTTTATATTGTTATCGGCAGAGCGCAAGCGCAATTGCTGTGCCTGGATCTCAGGCTTCACCGTCAGAGCCTCAGCAAAAATCTCATCGGGAGTAGTAAGGGAAGAGTGAAAAGTGAAAAGTGAAAAATCCGACGGTCTCACTACCGAAAAGCCATCAGGACTATTCAATTCCAAAAGTTGGGTCATCGAGAGTATAGCCAACTGCAGATTGTTCTCTGCCTGAGTAGCCGTCAGATGGCTCTGAGCAAGTGTTGCCTTCTGCTGTGCCAGTTCTGCCTCACTGGCCTTACCCACTTCAAGCAGTGACTGCAGACGAGCCACCTGTACAGAGTCGATACTGATCTGCCGATGGGCCACGTCGGCTATCTCCATACTGTAGAGAATCTGCACGTATGCCTGTGCCACGCTTGTACGGATGTCGTTCTTGGCCTTTTCCAGATCCTGCGTCGCAGCCTCCAGGTTCAACTGGTTCAGTTTGATATTGTTAGGAATCTGGAAGCCAGTGAATAGGGGAACACTGGTGCCCAGCGAGAACGAAGTCGACGAGGTGTTCGTGTTCGTATAGGTATTCTCTGCCGTCAGACCACGACCGAAAGAGAAGTTCTGTCCTGCACTGGCACTAAGGTCAGGCAAGCGCTGGTTGCGGGCAGTAGAGAGTTGTATCTCACGCTGCCGACGCTGGTTCTCATACTGCTTGACAGTGATGTTGTGCGCCACGGCATAGTCACAGCATTGCTTCAGCGACCAAGCCTGTTGCGCATCAACGGGACTGAATGACAGAAGGCAAATGATAAATGATAAAAGGGCAAACTTCTTCATAAGGCATTAGTCATTTGATTGGTCATCGGTTATGATTTGCGGGCCGCGTACCTTATCATCGGCGGTAAGCCCTTCTTTGATCTCAATATGCACGCCATCGCTAAGACCTGTCACCACAGCCTTGCGCTCGTAGGTATGGGGTGTGCTTTCGCTCTTAACGACATAGACAAAAGTACTGTCGCCACTGAACTCGATGGCACTTTCAGGAACGGACAGCACCTGATTGGCCTGAGCCAGGACAATTTCTGCATTGGCACTATAGCCCGAACGGATCTTTCCGTCGGCAGGTACTACAACGGCAGCCTTGATCTCAAACTGATTGGCTCCATTGCTCTCAGTGGCTTTAGGCGAGATATACTCCAGGGTAGCATCGAACTGAAGGTCCTGCAGGGCACCGATGGTTATCTTCATCGGCACGCCGATGTTCAGTTGACCCACCTCAGTCTCGTCGATATTACCACGGAAGATGAGATCCTGCATATTGGCCACGGTGGCTATTGTCGTACCATCGTTGAAGGTATTACTGTTAATCACAGAATTACCAACCTTCACAGGAATATCGAGGATGATACCACTAATGGTTGAGCGGATGAGTGTGCTGGAAGCAGAGGCATTCGACTTTGACACACCATCGCGCACCACCTGCAGGGCATCTACAGCAGCGGCCTTCTCCTCCTGAGCCTGGCGCAGTTGCTGGCGCGACTTCTCAAAGTCTTCGTCGCTCACCAGTTTCTGGTCGTGCAGGCTCTCCATACGGGCATAGTCGGTCTCTACTTGACGCAGGTTTATATCGGCCAAGCGCACACGGCTCTCAGCACTGCTGAGTTGTCCCATGTCGGGAATCACCTTCACTTTAGCGATGACCTCACCCTGCTGCACCATGTCACCAGGCTCCTTCATCAGTTCGGCAATGATACCGCTGATCTGCGGTTTCACGTTCACCTCGTTGCGGGGTTCAATCTTTCCCGTAATGATGGTGGTCTTCTGGAGATCAATCTTCTCAGGCGTAAACTCCGAATAGGAAATCTCCTTAGGCTGACTCTTCTGCCAGAGGAACACAAAGGTTCCGATGAAAATCAGTGCGATAATCACTGCGACAATCAATTTGCTGTACTTTTTCATAATTGTATCTTTTTTCTTGTTTATTTCTATTGGGGCTAGTATGACTAAACAGTTTTACTAGTTATTCATCTCTCATTGCATCGACGGGCTTGATACTCATGGCACGAGCAGCAGGAGCAAGACCGGCCAGCACTCCCATGACAGTGATGACAACAGCAGCGCCAATGGCCGTCCAGAATCCTACCTGGAAATGAGCGGTGAGGATGCCGTCCTCCGTATTTGCCAGTTCCAGCATCTGCAGGATGAGCACACCAAAGAGGATGCCGCTCATACCCGCCACCTGTGTCAGCACAATACTCTCAGAGATAATCTGCGAAAGTATCATCCTGGGCTTGGCTCCGATTGCACGCCGAATGCCAATCTCCGTAGTACGTTCGCGCACGGTCACCATCATGATGTTCGACACACCGATGGAACCAGCGAGCAGCGTTCCCAAACCGACAAGCCAAATAAGGAAGTTGACACCCTTAAAGAGATTATCGAGCAACTGGAAGAGTACCTCGGTATTGAACACCATTGCTCCCTGTTCGTCTGTAGGATCAACAGCATGGGCACGGGCTACGGTCTCGCGGATGCGGTCAGTGACCTTCGACATCACCACCCCCTCTCGTCCAGTGACGGCAATCAAATCGACGGCATTGCCACGATTGTATGCCTGCTGCATAAAGGTCAGCGGAAGGATGACACCCGTACCGTTTTCCCCAGTGATATTGACACCTTCACCCATGTTGTAGTCTACACCAACTATCTGATAGTAGATGTTATCTATGCGAATCCGTTTGCCGCAAGGGTCACCACCACCAGGAAACAGTTCCTTATAGGTCTTCTTCTGAATGACACACACCTTACGGTGGTCACGGATGTCGGCATCGTCGATGTAACGGCCATAGAACAACTTTGGCTCGTTGACACGCTGGTAGTCGGGCATTGCTCCGCTGACGCCGACTGTAGACTTACGGTCACCATAGTAGGCAGTACCACCGTTCGAGAAAAGCAGGGGGGTGACAACGTCGAGTTCTGGGACACTGCGACGAATACGGTCAACATCCTTGTAGTCCATCGTCCACATACGCCCCTTGCGGAATCCCTTATAGGCCTTGCTTGTAGGCTGTGCCCACACCAAGGCACTATTGGTAGCAAATCCAGCGAAATTCTGCTGAAGCAGTTCTTTCAGTCCGTTGCCGCCACCCATCAGTGCCACAAGCATAAAGATGCCCCAGAACACGCCGAAGCCTGTAAGGAATGACCGTGACTTATTACGGGTCAGCGTGTCAATGATTTCCCTATATGTATCTAAATCTAATCTCATGAGTCTAATAGTATTTCCAGTTTCACCATTTCGACTAGTCAGCACGCAACGCCTCGATGGGCAAGATCCTACTTGCTTTAAAGGCAGGGATGAGTCCGGCAAGGGTACCAGCAAGAATCATCACCATCGTGGCTTCAAAACAGACATCGAGTCCCACTGTGGGGTCGAGGAACATTGTGGCTTTGAACAATCCTGTGTCGATGGTCTCATGGCCTAACGTCGCATCCATATATTCGTTCGCAGCGACACCCAACACCATACCGATATAGCCGAAGAACGTGGTAATGATGACACTCTCGATGATGATGAGTTTCAGGATGCCCCAAGGCTTTGCACCAATGGCCTTTCGGATGCCGAACTCGTGAGTACGCTCCTTCACCGTGATGAGCATAATGTTAGAGACGCCCACGATACCGCTGAGCAGCGTGAAGAGTCCCACAATCCAGAGGGCTGTGCGGATGATGCCTATACCCTGCTCCATCTGCAGGTTCTGGGTGAAACGGTTCCAAAGCCATACGGCATCTTCGTCGTCTGGGTGTGCCTGATGTTCAGCATTCAAGCGGTGACGGTAGTCCCTCTCAAAGGCTTCATTGGCTTCCTCTGTTGGCAGGCCATGAAAGGTGAACTCAATGCGGCCGGCATCGTCGGTTTTTGCACCATAGATGCGCTTGATGGCCGAGTAACTACCGAACACGTCGGCACGTCCGTTTTCGTTCTCCTTATAGATGCCCACCACTTTGAACGCGAAGTTGCCCACATTCACAAAGTCGCCAATGCGGCATTTCAGTTCCTTCGCCTGCTTGTTGCTCAAGACAAGCACCTTACGACTATTCTTCAGGTCAATTTCGTTGATGAAGCGTCCATCAAACATCTGAACCTTATTAATCTGCGTGTGGTTAGGATACACACCAGCGATACTGGTTGAGATGTACTGCTGTCCGTGACTAATGGTTGCCGATGTGGTATATTGAGCGCCCACATCATCGACGTTCTGCGCAAACTCAGTGGAGGTAATCTCCATATCGCGCTCGTGCAGACGGATGTCGCGTCCCTCTTTCAGTCCCTGATAGGCCTTCGACGTCCAACCGCCATACACCACCATCGATGACGATAGGAAACGGTCGCTCTGTTTCAAGTTGGCATTGATGAGGCCGTTGCCGGCTCCCAGCAGCACAATGAGCATGAAGATGCCCCACGCCACTGCAAAGCCCGTGAGCGTCGTGCGGAGTTTATTTCTCCTGGCAGTCGACCATATTTCTATTATGATATCTCGCATAATCTTCTAGTTTTACTAGACTTTCTAGATATTCTAGACTTTCTAGATATTCTAGATAATCTAGAGTTTCTAGTCTATTTCATGAGTCCTCCACTTCCGAATGGCGAGGCATCGTGGTTCAGGTTCTCATCAATCTGTCCGATAACGCCATCCTTGATATGCACAATCTTATTTGTCTCGTTGGCCACGCCGCTCTCGTGCGTCACCACCACGATGGTCATTCCGTCGTCCTGATTCAGTCGCTTGAGTAGTTGCATCACCTCGACCGATGTCTTCGAATCGAGTGCGCCCGTAGGCTCGTCGGCCAAAATGATTTGCGGATGGGTGATGAGTGCACGGGCTATGGCCACACGCTGTCTCTGACCACCACTGAGTTCGTTGGGATAGTGGGATGCCCAATCCAGGAGTCCAAGCCTCTCCAGATACTCCAAAGCAAGGGTGTGTCGCTTCCTACGCGACACCCCTTGATAAAAGAGCGGCAACTCCACATTTTCTACAGCAGTCTTAAAGTTGATCAGATTGAACGACTGGAAGATAAACCCAATCATCCGATTACGGTATTCAGCAGCCCTACTCTCTGAGAGATTCTTGATGAGAACCCCATTGAGTTCGTAGACACCTGAGTCATATTTGTCCAGAATGCCGAGAATATTCAGCAACGTAGACTTTCCTGACCCCGATGCTCCCATGATACTGACAAACTCACCCTTCGCGATGTCGAGGTTGATGCCTTTCAGCACATGGAGAGGCTGTGCTCCTTTGTAGGTCTTATTGACATTTTCTAAGTGTATCATCACGCTATGCTTTATTCACTATGCAACTTGTTATTGTTCATCCATTAGACGCAAGGAGGACTATAATTGTTGCATATCGTACACTTCTTTAACATCTTCTAACGTAATGCCCAGCAACTGCATCTGACGGAACAATTCGGGCAGACGCTCTTTCATGAACACCTGCTTGCGCTCTTTCAGGATCTGCTTCTTCGCCCCTTTGGTGACAAAGTAGCCCAGACCCCGCTTATTATATATAATGTTCGCGCGAGCCAGTTCGTCATAAGCCTTCACCGCGGTATTGGTATTCACCTCCAACAGCACGGCATACTCCCTTACCGACGGAATGCGGTCGTCGTCCTTGTAGGTACCTGCCAGTATCTCGTCGCACAGGCGGTCGGCCATCTGGACATAGATTGGTTTATCAGAATTGAATATCATATATTTGCAAATTTATGTGTGACAACCTGCCAGCGGCAGAACAGATAGTAGGCAAGCCAAGTGAAGAGGGTGATAGCCAACGTCCAGAATACCGTCACGGTGATATAATAGGCAGTATGACTGATATCGCTAGGCTGACCTGGATCGGTAAACATATTTATACATGCAACAAAGGCCGCAAATGCAATCACCACTACGGCAGATGCCGCAATGAAATGGAACTTTTTGAAGAACACGCCTCCAAGCAAATAGAAGGAATGAATGCCAATCACAAAACTATACTCCATGATAGTACTCAGCCAATCGTTGATGGTCACACCACCATAATCCGACACATGCGGCATCATATTGAAGAACCATTTAGTCGTACACATCACGGGATTGTCAGTCATCCAAAGATAAGCGATGTGAACACCATCGGCAACGAAGAACGGCAGCAATCCACCTACCAGCGAGAAGGCCACCAAGTAAATCCAGCGTGACAGAAATTTTTCCTGATTCGATGCAGGCAGCATCAGCCACGCTATACGCTTTTGCTTTTTCTGCTCACCACGAAAAAGGGTACTGGCAGAAATCAGGAAGAAGATGAAACAGGCCATAAGGCTGAAAGCACCCACTGCCTCACAAATGGTACGAACACGTAACATTGTCACATCCTCTGGGGCATCATACCAATCAAAACTGCTTTCACGCATTCCGATGTTATGGGCAAACCAAAAGAAGAACAGATAAAGCAGCATCATGCAGAGCGCACCCCACAACATGGGCTTATATCCCTCAACGAAGTCAAGTTTCAGCACACGGCCGAAGCGTGTCATATCAAAGTTTTTCATTTTACCAATCCTTTCGTTACAGCGTTAAACAATAGTTCCAAGTTCACTTGCGTCTCAGGCATATCTGGCGTGCGGCGCACCATAGCAATATTGCCTTGCAGCGACGGCTCTGCATAGATCACGGTGTCATCCATTTCCTGCGGCATTCGCATCTCAAAGGCATACTTCTCAGTAATCTCAGCCACACTGGCATTGAGCAGCAGTTCTCTTTCCGTCAGAATCATGACATGATCGAGCAGAGCCTCAACATCATGCACCTGATGGGTAGAGATAATCAGCATGCGGTCTTCACTCATATTCTCGGCCACCACCTTGCGGAATTGGCTTTTCGAGGGGATATCGAGTCCGTTGGTGGGCTCGTCCATCAGCAGATAGCGGGTCTGTGCAGCCAAAGCAATACTCATGAAAACCTTCTTCTTTTGTCCCATCGACAGATTGCTCAGGTTCAAATCAGTTGACAGTTCAAAATCCTTCAGACAGCGCTCAAGCACCTCGCGACTGAATCGCGGATAGAAGTCCTCCATCAGGCGAGCGTACTTATCCAATGTCATACTGGGCAAGTCAAACTCCTCTGGCACAAGGAATATCTCCTGTAGAGTCTCTGCATCTCGCTTGCAGGTTACTACTGATTCGCAACAAACGGTACCCTTAGTGGGGCGCAGCAGACCAGCAATCAGATAGAGCAATGTCGACTTGCCCATCCCGTTCTTGCCAAGAAGGCCGTAGATACGGTTCTCCTCCAGACTGAGGCTGAAGTCTTCAAAGACCAGACGCTTCTGTCCGGCATACTTGAAACTGATGTTGTTTACGTTGATCATAACTTATTAATAACTTAAAAAACAGTCTATATTAGTGTACTACTTTAATAGTACACTGCAAAAGTAGACATTTTTATGATACCAACCAAATATTTTGGCGACTTTCTGAAGGCATTAACACACTTTTAACTATTCCACCTTATTTATTATAGAGGTCACCCAAAAGCACAACACCTTTCGCAAGTATGAAAACGACCTCCCACTCGACCTTAGTCCCGAAGATGTGCTCATCCAACTTTTCATTTTTGAAAATCATCAAAAAAGATACAAAGTTACACTTTGCAGTTTATCTATTTGATTTACAGAGAGATGCATCGGTGTACCTTTTTTGCAAAGTTACACCAACCTACACCATTGTAAGATAGGGCATTAAGGTATTGATAATAAGCCACTTATATTGAAGGCATATCACCTGTAACTACAAAACAACTTGTTTTGTTCTTGTTAAGACTATTTCTTCGATGGTAAGGAAGCATTCCTTTCAGAACAAAACAAGTTGTTTTGTTCCTGAAGGAAATATCTCTTCAACTCATACAAACCAATCCTTTGTCTGAGGGGCGCTATTCCAGCAGGGAGTTATTCTTCAACTTGCAAATGCCTACTCGACTTATTGGGGAATGCGAAGCACCTGATCGCAATAATCAACAACAGCAGGTCGATGGGTGACGAAGATGACGGTGCGACGATGGTCGCTGAGAATATTTTCCAGCACCTTCTTCTCTGTTTCCACATCAAGGGCACTGGTGGCTTCGTCAAGTAGCAGGATGCTGCCTGGACGCAATAGGGCACGAGCTATGGCCACGCGCTGGGCCTGCCCCTCACTGAGCCCGCCACCCTGTTCAGAGAAGCGGGTATCAAGACCATCTGGAAAATCGTCCACAAAGTCAGCGCAAGCCAGCCTGAGGGCTTCGAGCATCTGTCCGTCGGTGGCCTGGGGATTGCCCAACATCAGGTTCTCGCGCAGCGTGCCGCTGAGGAGGGTATTGCCTTGCGGCACATAGACAAAGTTGCAGCGATGAAGATTATTAAGGGTAAAGGGAAGAGTGAAAAGTGAAAAATTTCTTTCAGTCGCTTTGCTTGGTGAAAGCGAGCAAGCTCGAGCGGCTACCGCCGTCCCTATACCATTTGCTGCTGCCCCTTCGCTATTACCACTAAATATCGTAATCTTTCCTTGCTGAGGACGAACCAGTGACAGGAGCAAACGGATGAGGGTGGTCTTGCCTGAACCAGTCTCGCCCATGACGGCTGTGCATGAGCCTGGTGGGAAGTCGAAGGTGAAATCCTGAAGGACTGGCTGCTGGCCTGGCGCACCATAACCGTAGGTCACATGCTCAAAGCGCACACCACAAGGGGCTGGCAACAATTGCGGCTCACCCTGCTTCTCCTCAGGCGTCTGCTCCAACTCCATCAGACGCTCGGCTGCAGTAAAGACACTCACAAAGGCAGGCACCAACTTGGCAAGGTCGCGCGCTGGCCCCTGTATACGGTTCACCAACTGCAGGAAAGCCGTCATGCCGCCAAAGGTCAGCGTTCCGGCATACAGGCGGAGTGCACCCCAGAGAAAGGCCACGAGGAAACCAATGGAGAAGCCCAGGTTCAGGAAGAAATTGCTGGCCACAGAGAAAGCGGTACGCTTGCGAACCCACTGGCGCAGCGTCTGCTGCGTGCCGTCCAAACGGTTGAGCATCTGCGCGTCGGCCTCCATCGTTTTCACCAGCATGCGGTGCTGCATGGTCTCCGTGAGCAGGCTCTGAATCAGACTTTCCGTATCACTCACCCTGCGATTGTATTTTCGCATGTAGGCCACATAGATGCGACTTACCAAGATAAAGAGAGGCAGGATGGCCACCGTGACTATGGCCAGCCATACATCCATCTGGAGCAGATAGACGAAGGCACCTACGAACATAGCCACTGTGCTGACAGTCGAGGGAAGGGTCTCCGTGAGGAACGTGACCACCGTCTTCACATCATGTTCCAAACGGTTGACGATGTCACCACTATGCATCGCCTCCCGTCCTCGCCATTCTGAGCGGAGTAGACGGTCCAAGACGTGCTGCTGCATCCGGTTCTGTGCCTTCACGCCAAGGATATTCCTTATCCATACACGCGAGATGCCAACGGCAAACTCGCCCAGGATAAGGGCCGCCATCACACCTACAGCCATGTAGAGCGAGCCTTCGCGAACACCAGCGGCTGTGTCGATGGCAC
>JAEEGL012905674.1_pt1 | contig 27436 bp, 17 predicted proteins | sample 9134231 | NCBI WGS metagenome assembly JAEEGL01 (sample SAMN16246548, study PRJNA631951) | gut metagenome | biome: gut microbiome; feature: rumen; material: fiber-attached | host: Bos | place: Iran: Karaj | collected 2018-10
CGTGCAGGGACGCGCAACCCGCGGCGTCAAGTCGATCGACCTGGAACCGGACGATGAAGTGATCTGGGCCGGACAGTGCGGAGCGGGAGAAGAGCTCCTGCTCATGACCGACACGGCCTACGTCCGCCGGGTCGCAGTCATGGATCTGCCCTCCCAGAACCGGGGCGGCAAGGGCAGCCGCGCCATCCTCTTCTACAAGAACGGTGCCAACGGCACCTGCCTCGTGTACGGCAGGCCTGCCGCGAACGGAGATATCTGGAGCCTGACCCAGGCCAGCGGCGCTTCCGTACGCCTCGAGACGGCGACCCTCGCCAACGCGAGGAGCGAGAACCGCGGCAGCCCCACGGATCTGCTCGTCATGGGCGATCCCATCCAGCGCGTGTACAAACTGATCATGTGACGCAAGAAAGAGGCATCCTATGAGCAAATACGCAATCGGCGTGGATTACGGCACGCAGTCCGGAAGGGCCGTGCTCGCAGAGATCGGCACCGGCCGCGAGATCGCGTCCGAAGTCTTCTTCTATCCCCACGGAGTCATGGACGAACGCCTCCCCGACGGCCGTCCCCTTCCTCCCGACTGGGCTCTCGAGCATCCCCAGGATTATCTCGACGTCCTCTCCCACACGATCCCCGCGCTCCTCAAGGCTTCCGGCGTCGATCCCAGAGACGCGATCGGCATCGGCCTGGACGTCACGGCGTCCACCTTCCTTCCCGTCAAGGCCGACAGCACTCCCCTGTGCTTCCTGGGAGAATTCGAGGACGAGCCCCACGCCTACATGAAGCTCTGGAAGCATCACGCAGCGCAGGACCAGGCCAACCGGATCACGGCCCTCGCCGAAGAACGCGGAGAGAAATTCCTCGCGCGCTACGGCGGAAAGATCTCTTCGGAGTGGTATTTCCCCAAGATCCTGCAGATTCTGGAGGAGAAACCCGAAGTCTACGATGCGGCCGATACCTTCGTGGAAGCGGTCGACTGGCTCGTCTGGATCCTGACCGGACAGCTGACGCGCAATTCCTGCTGTGCGGGATACAAGGCGCTCTGGCACAAAGAGGAAGGATTCCCCGAAAAGGATTTCTTCGCGGCGCTCCATCCCCGTCTCGCGGATTTCTTCGAAGAGAAGATGTATTCGGGCCGCGTCTCCCCTCTGGGTGAGAAGGCCGGCGAACTGAGCGAGCGCGCCGCGCGCTGGCTGGGCCTCGCGCCCGGAACGGCCGTGGCGGTCGGAAACGTGGACGCCCACGTGGCGGTCCCCGCCGTCGGCATCCACGAGTCCGGCAAACTCCTCATGATCGTAGGCACTTCCATCTGCCACATCCTCTGCGGCGACACGGAAGAGATCGTGCCCGGCATGTGCGGCGTCGTGGAAGACGGCGTCCTGGCCGGCAAGTTCGGCTACGAAGCCGGACAGTGCTGCGTCGGGGACCATTTCGAGTGGTTCATCACCCGCTGCGTGCCCGAAGCCTATACGGCCGAAGCCCGGAACCGCGGGCTCTCGATCCATCAGCTGCTGCGCGAGAAGGCAGAGAAGCTGAAAATCGGCGAGAGCGGCCTCATCGCCCTGGACTGGTGGAACGGCAACCGCTCCATGCTGGTGGACTACGACCTGTCCGGCCTGATCCTGGGCATGAGCCTCACCACCCGGCCTGAGGAGATCTACCGCGCCCTGATCGAAGCCACCGCGTTCGGCACACGCATGATCGTGGACAATTTCACGGAACACGGCGTTCCTGTGGACGAGCTCTACGCCTGCGGCGGCATCTCCCACAAGGATCCCATGATGATGCAGATCTACGCGGATGTCACGGGAAGAGAGATCCGGATCGGCGCCTCGACCCAGACGCCCGCTCTGGGCTCCGCGATCCACGGAGCCGTAGCCGCGGGCTGTGAACGCGGAGGCTATGACACGGTCGCGGAAGCTGCGGTCGAGATGGGCCGTGTCCTCGACACCGTCTACCGTCCGATCCCCGAAAACGTAAAAGCTTACGAAGCGCTTTACCAGGAATACAAAGCACTGCACGACTATTTCGGCAGAGGCGGATCCGACGTCATGAAACGTCTCAAAGCCATCCGGGAAAGCGCTAAGGCCTGACTCAAATCATGATAAAACCTGGGAACAATACCCAGGTCTTTTCAATTATCCTTTTGGGATCATTACGAAAAGTCAGCAGAAGCAGAACAAAAGATTCATACCTCTTTTAATCCTGGCTTCCATTCTGGTGTTCCGATGTATTCTTTTGCGTCTTCTTCATTGCATCCTCTATGTAGCTACAATGACTACACCTCCATATTCCGCCAGAATAAATTATATCGTGAGCCTCTGTAACTGCATGGTTTTTTGATGCATCACAGACTCTACAATACTTTCTATGACCTGATAATCCAAGATTGTCATATGAATATGTGTGGCTTTGATTATATCCATATCCGCAATTAGCGGTACATTGCCGTCTGTGTGTTGTACTATTTACCCATGAAATGCTCTCGGTGTGAGAAGTTATCGGAATTAAATAATAACCACAGCTGCACTTCTTCCAATGATTTGAATTTCGCATGACCGATATCAAACGCTTCTCCATCTTTCATACTCCAATATGTACTTGCATTCTCCGGTACACGCTTAGGGCTGCATGAGCACAACAAAAACAAGCAACATATCGTAAAAAGAAGGCAGCCTATCTTCTTCCCTTTCATTGGATCCTCCATTCCGTCATGCTAAAACCACATCTTTTCTTATTATCATATTCTTCTCATATATGCAGTACCTCTATTCAGTTTAGGTTTATAACATATCACTTGGCAAACAGCAAGGTTCGCACAGTATTTTATCTCACACACAGGACGCTCCGCGCGGCGTTCATCCGTTGACAATCCATAAGAAAAACTACTATAATTTACTTATATATATTGGTATGATGCGGGGTCGTATCCGCATTCCCGGAGGTTCCATGAAAAAGATCATCCGTCGTTCCGCAGCCTGCCTTCTGGCAGTCCTCACGGCCCTTCTGGCCGCCGGCTGCGCCTATTTCTATCCGGAAGAACAGGCACAGTTGGAAGTCCCTCTTTCCCTGGGTTCCAGCGTCAACTACACGACCGTAACCGTGGAAAGAGGCGACCTCATCCGCACACTGACGCTTTCCGGACGCTTTACGGCCTCCGAAAGCTACGACGCCTATTTCACGACGGGCGGCGGCAGGATCGAAAAGATCTATGCGAACGTAGGCTCCAACGTGCAGAAGGGCGACATCCTTCTGGAACTGAACAACGACGAAGCCGTCTACCAGCTGGAGCAGGCCAAGCTGCAGTTGGAGATCCAGAAGCTTCAGCTCGACCAGACCAAGCGTTATCAGGGCGTGAACTCCGTCGCGTACAAGACCGGCGAACTCAATCTGCAGATCGCACAGATGCGCGTGGACCGTCTGGAAACCCAGGCGAACGACCGTTATCTGTACGCGCCTGTCACGGGCGACGTCACTTACCGCAAGAAGGATCTTGCCGTGGGAGACACCGTGTCCGCCTATGACACGCTGTTCGTCGTGGCCGATACGTCTGAGATCCAGATCGTTTCCACGGACAATGCGGCGAACCAGCTCAGCGTGGGGATGAAGGTAAACGTCGTTTTCCGCCGCGGATATCGCATGGGCGGTGCTAATAACTACGGTGTGGAAGGCATCGTCGTGCAGACGCCGGCTTCCTCTCCCACCGGTTCTTCGGATATCGACAAAGCGCCCGCCATCATCAAGGTGCCTACGCTCACGGAGTCCCAGACCATTTCCCTGTACGGTCAGGACGCCATGATCACGGTCGAGATGGAAGCCCGTGAGGATGTGCTCTATCTGCCCTCCGACGCCGTCAAGATCAACGGGACGCAGCGCTATGTGCGCGTGCTCAATGCCGACAACTCCGTCATCGAAAAGAGCGTCACGACGGGTCTCACGATCAACAGCATGATCGAGATCATCTCGGGCGTGGACGAAGGCGAAGTCGTCATCCTGAAGTAGCGGAGGGCCGTACATGCTGTTTCTCGTCTGGCGCAAGATCCTCAGCCATAAAGGCCTGATCGCCTGCCTCCTTGTCGGCAGCATCCTCGCTGTCGCCATGATCTGCATGATCCCTCTGTACACGGACGGGATCCTGCAGCGTCTGCTCCGCAAGGACATGCAGGTCTTCCAGGAAGAGACCCTGAGCTATCCCGCGCAGTATCTGTTCACATCCAATCTGACCTATGACACCCAGAACGGTTTCGACAACTATCTGGAGCATGACAAAACGGTCAACGGATCCATGGTCCGCCGCCTGCATATGGACGTGGCGGAGTCTTCCAATCTCCTTCTCATCGACAATCTCCGCTTCCGCCGTGCCGGCGAGGACACCGCCCGCTACACCGCGACGAAGCTCATGTCCATGACCGACTATCAGGAGCATCTGAAGCTCAGCGCCGGCCAGTGGCCCGGATCCGGGCTCGTGGACGGCTGCTATGAAGTCCTGATCCAGCCCCAGGCGCAGACGATCCTCAACATGATGATCGGCGGCGAATACGAGCTTTCGGACTACAACGGAGCCTTCCCCAAGGGCATAAAGGTCCGCGTGGTCGGCCTGTACGAACAGGCGCTCCCCTCCGACGGCTGGTGGCCGAACGTCTATATCACCTATACGGGCAACATCTTCATGGATTACGAGACGATGAAGAACGACATCGTCCTCGCCAACCGCGTTCTGACCCAGTCGCAGTGGAACTTCTGCATGGACTACTATACCCTGCCCATCGATTCGGTCGACGATACCCTTGCCGTGATCGAAGAGCAGACGGAATGGTTCACGCAGTCCTACGGAGACAAGGTCTCCTTCAACGCGACCGAAGTCCTGCAGGGCTATTCCGCCCGTGAGAAGCAGCTCAAGACCACGCTTTGGGTCCTCGAGATGCCGATCATCATGATGCTGGCCTTCTACATCTACATGGTGGCCCAGCTGATCGTGCAGAACGACGCGAACGAGATCTCGATCCTGCAGAGCCGCGGCGGCGGCACGATGCAGATCCTGGAGACCTATCTCATCCAGAGCCTGCTCCTCTGCGGCACGGCAGCTGCGGCCGGTCCCTTCCTGGGCATCCTGTTCTGCAAGCTCCTGGGCGCTGCCAACGGCTTCCTCGAGTTCGTGGGCCGCACGGCCCTTCCCGTGGTCCTGCGTCCCCAGACTTTCGTATACGACGCCGTGGCCTTCGCGTTCTCCATGATCGTCATGATGATCCCGGCCATGGCCGCGTCCCGCACCACGATCGTCGAAAAGAAACAGTCCAACAACCGGCGCTGGAAAGCTCCCCTCTGGCAGAAACTCTTCCTGGACGTCATCTGCCTGGGTCTTTCCCTGTACGGTCTGTATTCCTACAATCTCCGTCAGGAGACCGTCATGGTCACCGCCGCGGAAGGACTGAGCGTGCCTGTCGACCCCTATCTGTTCCTGATCTCCACGCTCTTCCTCATCGGCGCCGGCCTGCTTTTCCTGCGCATCTATCCCTACGTCCTGCGGCTGATCTTCTTCCTGGGCCGCCGTTTCTGGTCGTCTTCCATGTATTCGACCTTCCTGACGGTCATCCGCTCCTCCGGGCGCGAGACCTTCCTTATGCTCTTCCTGATCCTGACGGTCTCGATCGGCATCTATTTCGGCAACGCCGCCAGGACGATCAACCAGAATCTGGAAGACAGGATGAACTACGACGTCGGCGCGGACATCGTCATGACCCGTTCCTGGGTCACGACCTCCACGGTCTCCGACGGCGCGTCCCTCACGGTCTACGTGGAACCGAGCTTCCAGGATACGGTCTCTCTGGACGGCATCACCGACGCGGCCAGGGTCATCCGCGCCAAAGCGAACACGCGGCACCAGAGCGCGAGCCAGTCGACCGTGGGAAAGAACATTCCCGCAGCCCTCATGGCCTTCGATCCCACCGAATTCTCGAAAGTCGTCTGGTATGACGGGAACCTGCTTCCCTACCATATCAACGAATATCTGTCCTATATGAACCAGTCCTCCTCCGCCATCATCTGCTCCACTTCCTATCAGAAGGTGCACGGACTCAAGGCCGGCGACATCCTGTCCTTCTCCTGGAAGGATGCGGACGGCAAAGCCGTCGGCACGGTCTACGGCACGATCATGGCGTTCACGGACTACTGGCCGGGAATCAATCCGAACACGGAAGGCAACGAGTTCTTCGTCATCGCAAACTACAACCACGTTCGCCTCTCCACCGCCCTCCAGCCCTATCAGTACTGGCTGAAGATGGACGAGGACGCGACGGTCGCCCAGGTCTATGAATCCCTGACGGAAAAGCCCTTTACCGTGACCTCCATCCGCTCCGCGCGCCAGGAGATCACCCAGCAGAAGAACGACGCCCTGCTCCAGGGCACGAACGGCTCGCTGACCATGGGCTTTATCGTGACCATGATGATCGCGATGGTCGGCTTCCTGCTCTACTGGATCATCTCGATCCGGAGCCGTGAGCTCCAGTTCGGCATTCTCCGGGCCATCGGCCTGACCAAGGGCAACGTCTGGGCCATGCTCATCTGGGAGCAGATCCTGCTCTCCCTCGCCGCGATCCTCGCGGGCATTATGATCGGCTCTCTCGCGAGCCAGCTCTACGTACCCATGCTGGAAATGGTCTACAGCGCCGCTCAGCAGGTTCCCCCCTTCCGCGTCGTCGCTTCCCGCACGGATTACCAGCGGATCTACATCCTCGTGGCCTTCATGCTCAGCGCGGGCTTCATCGTGCTCGGTGCACTCATCTCCCGCATCAAGATCACCCAGGCCATCAAACTCGGGGAGGATTAAGCCATGGAAGAAAAGAAAGTCCTCTTGTATACGAACGACGTCTGCAGGGAATTCCCCGTGGGCGACACCGTCGTGCACGCTCTGAACCATGTGAGCGTCGAGATCGCACAGGGCGAGCTCACGATCCTCCGCGGCCGTTCCGGTTCCGGCAAGACCACCCTTCTGAACATCCTGGGCGGTCTGGACGTTCCGACTTCCGGCAGCGTCACCTTCATGGATCAGGAGATCAGCGCTCTGTCCGAGGCGCGCCGCGACATGCTGCGCAGAAAGAACATCGGCTTCGTGTTCCAGTCCGTAGCCCTCATGGGCCACATGTCCGCCTACGAGAACGTGGAATTCGGTCTCCGCATCGCGGGCTATCCGGCTTCCCTGCGTGCTGCGCGCGCGCGGGAATGCCTTCAGATGGTCGGTCTGGAGAAGCGCATGCACCACCGTCCTTCCGAGATGTCCGGCGGTGAACAGCAGCGCGTCGCGATCGCCCGCGCGATCGCCCACAAGCCCCGTCTGCTCCTGGCGGACGAACCGACCGCGGAAGTCGACTCCGCGATGGCGCTCCAGCTCATGCGGCTCTTCCTGCAGCTCGTCGCCAACGAAAACATCGCGATGCTCATGACGACCCATGACCCCTCCATGATGGAACTGGGCCATCACGTATACAGCCTGGAAGACGGCGCGATCCAGTCCGAGATCCACAACGACATCGACATCCTCGAAGAAGGAGGCAATGCCAAATGATCGTCTGCGACAACCTGGTCAAGATCTACAAGACCCAGGAAACGGAAGTCATCGCCCTGCAGGGCCTGGACCTGACCGTGGAAGACGGAGAACTCATGGCGATCATCGGAAACTCCGGTTCCGGTAAGTCCACCCTGCTCAACATGATCGGCGGTCTGGACCGTCCTTCCGCCGGATCCCTGACCGTGGACGGCAAGGACCTCCTGAAATTCACGCCCCAGGACTACATCATCTACAAGCGCGAGACCGTCGGGTTCGTGTGGCAGAACAACGCCCGCAACCTCATCCCCTACATGACGGCCCTCGAGAACGTCCAGCTCCCCATGGTACTGACCCGCAAGCCCAAAGCCTACCGCATCCAAAGGGCGAAAGAGCTTCTGGACCGCATGGGCCTCTCCAAGCGCGCGAACAACAAACTGGCCCAGCTTTCGGGCGGCGAACAGCAGCGCATCGCCATTGCCATCGCCCTGGCCAACGAGCCCAAGCTCCTCCTCGCGGACGAGCCCACGGGCGCCGTCGATACCCAGACCGCGAACAGGGTCATGGATATCTTCAACGAACTGAACCGGGACCTCGGCCTGACGATCGTCATCGTGACGCATGACGAGAACCTCCGCCGCAAGGTGGACCGCGTCGTGGCCATCCGCGACGGCAGGACCTCAGCCGAATTCGTGCGCAGGCGCTCCTACAGGGAAGAACTCGCGGAAGCCCACGATCTGGCGGAAGCCAACCTGGCCTCCCGTCCGATCGAAGAGAGCCACGACGAACTCGTGCTCGTGGACAACGTCGGACGTCTGCAGCTCCCCAAAGACTATATGGAAAAGCTTCATCTGGCCGGCGGCCGCATGCTCGCCGAGCTGGATGAGAACGACGGAAAGATCACTCTGGAACCCTATCAGAAAAAATAAACGTCAGGAGGAACATCCATGAAGCGCAGAATCGGTATCCTGACCGGCGGCGGCGACTGCCCCGGCCTCAACGCGGCCATCCGCGGCGTTGCCCGCGCGGCTTACGAATCCATGGAGGACGTGGAGATCATCGGCATCAAGGACGGTCTCCGCGGTCTGATCGACGGCGAATACCGCAAGATGAAACCGGAAGAATTCTCCGGCATCCTCACCCTGGGCGGCACGATCCTGGGCGTGAACCGGCAGTCCTTCAAGATGGTCAGCCGCATCGGCGAAGATAAGATCGACCGCGTCAAGCTCATGATGGAGCATTATGAGGAGATGGGTCTCGACTGTCTCGTCATGCTGGGCGGCAACGGAACCCACAAGACCGCGGGCCTGCTCTCCGAAAAAGGCCTGAACATCCTGGGCCTTCCGAAAACGATCGACAACGACCTCTACGGAACGGACGTGACCTTCGGTTTCCACAGCGCCCTGAACATCGCGACGGACGTCATCGACAGGATCCACACGACCGCAGCCTCCCACGGCCGCGTCATGGTCGTGGAGATCATGGGCAACAAGGCCGGCTGGCTGGCTCTTTACGCGGGCATGGCCGGCGGCGCCGACGTCATCCTGATCCCCGAGATCCCCTACGATCCGCAGAAGGTCCTCAAGGCCGTGAAACGCCGTGAGGAGAACGGCAAGGGCTTCACCATCATCTCCATGGCAGAAGGCGCCTACACGAAGGAGATGGCCAAACTCAAGAAGAAAGACCGCGAAGCCCAGATGTCGGCGGATCCTCTGACCGTGGGCCAGAGACTCGCGATCTTCATCCAGAAGGAGACGGGCCTCGAATCCCGTGCGGTCGTTCCCGGACACATCGTCCGCGGCGGTTCCCCCTCCGCCTACGACCGGATCCTCTCCACCCGTTTCGGCATCCACGCAGCGGAACTCATCCGCAAAGGCGACTACGGATACTCCATCGCCCTCAAGGGAACGGAGATCACCCACAATCCGCTGTCCGAGATCGCAGGCAAGAGCAAGCTGGTGCCTGAAGACGACGCCGTCGTCAAGGCCGCCAGGGCGATCGGCATCTCCTTCGCCGACTGATTCCGGCATACGCACCCCGAAGAAACAGATCCCATTTCCGGATCTGTCTTTCTTCTCCCGGGTCCCTTCCCCTGGACTGAGAAAGAGATTTCCATGAACCGTTTCCGTTTTATGCCCCCGCCGAGCCTCACCGAAGGCGTCATATGGAAGAACATGCTCCTCTTTTTCTTCCCCATCCTGCTCGGCACCTTCTTCCAACAGCTCTACAACACGGTGGACGCGATCATCGTGGGGCATTTCATCGGCGAAGAAGCGCTCGCTGCGGTCGGCGGCGCCAGCGGACAAATCATCAACCTTCTGATCGGCTTTTTCGTCGGCGTGTCCGGCGGCGCGACCGTAATCATCGCACAGCATTTCGGCGCCGGGAACCGGAAGGAAGTGTCGCTGACCGTCCATACCGCCATCGCTTTCGGCCTGACGGGCGGGCTGGTCCTGGCCGTACTGGGCATCCTTCTCTCCCGCAGGGCCCTGATGTGGATGGGCACGCCCGGAGCCGTCCTTCCCCTGGCTCTCAGCTATATGCGGATCTTCTTTGCCGGGACCGTCTTCAATCTGATCTACAACATCGGCAGCGGACTTCTCCGTGCCGTCGGCGACTCCAGGCGGCCGCTCTACTTCCTCATCGTATCCTGTTTCACGAACATCACGCTGGACCTTGTGTTCGTCGGCGTCTTCGGCTGGGGCGTCTCCGGCGTGGCGCTGGCTACGATCCTTTCCCAGGCGGTGAGCGCCGTGCTGGTCATCCTGACCCTCACGCGCTCTCTGGACTGCTACCGGCTCGACCTCCGGCAGATCCGGTTCCACGGGCCCACTCTGGCCCGCATCATCCGGATCGGCATCCCGGCCGGCTTTTCCTCATCCATGTACGCCATCTCCAATACCCTGATCCAGGCCACCGTCAATTCGTTCGGCACCCGGACCATGGCGGCATGGACGGCCTTTACGAAACTGGACGGCCTGTACTGGATGATGCTCGGTGCGTTCGGCGTCACGACCGCCACCTTCTGCGGGCAGAATTTCGGCGCAAAGAAATACGGACGGATGCACCGCTCTGTCCGTGCCGGTCTCCTGATGAGCCTGATCGTCGCCGTGGCCATCAGCCTGTTTTATCAGTTCACGCAGGACTGGGCCCTTCGGCTCTTCCTGTCAGATGCGGAAACGCTCAGGATCGCTCTGCGCATCCTCATGATCATGACGCCGTTCTACTTCGTGTTCAACCCCATCGAGATCTTTTCGGGCACGTGCCGCAGCACCGGCGAATCGCTGTTCCCCATGCTGTGTTCCGCCAGCGGCATCTGCGGTTTCCGCATCCTCTGGCTGCTCGTCGTCATGCCCCGCTTCCCCAACTATGAAGCCCTCTCCTGGTCCTATCCCGTCAGCTGGGCCGTCACGGCGCTCATCTATTCGGTCTATTACTTCCGTAAAAACTGGCTCACGCGCCATCTGTCGGAAACGGAAGACGCGGCGCAGGTCCTCGAATCCTACCGTTCCATGGATGCGGGATAAGCATCCGGTGCATATGATCGCCCGACTCATATCGCGCAAAGACCGGGTGACGCAATGCCTTTGCTGTCCCATCCCGAAACAGAAAAAGAGCTGTCACAGACAGCTCTTTTTCTGTTTCTCAGTAATCGTCAAAGATCGATCTTCTCAAAGCGGCCTACCGAAGTCCGGCAGGAAAGGAACGTCACAGCCGCATAGACAGCTGCAGCCAGTGCGAGGACGATCAGCTGCAGCCCGAGTCTTTCACCGGACGTCGTATTCAGGAACGAAAGTCCAGGCAGATGATGCAGGGCTTCCGCGATCCCCACGATCACGAACGTCGCGATCCCGAAAGAAAGGAACGGGATGCCGATCCCGTAAGCTGTGCGGAAGTATCCCCCCAGAAACAGCAGGTTGAACGCCGCAAAGATCAGGAGCTCGAAGGCAAGGAAGACAGGCGACGGATTCATGAGCGCGTTCGTCACATAGGGGTCGACCCGGGACAGGACCGTCATGCGCAGAACAGTCAGACCCGCCGTAGCCGCAAAGCCGATGAGCTGGATCATACAGGTGAAGGCATATTTGGCGCGGACGACGTCACTCTTTCTCACAGGCAGAAGCGCGGTGTAGAGAATGTCGTTCGCCTCCCGTCCGTTCTGGAAGGACTGAAAGATCCCCATGCAGATGAAGAAGGCACCCATCAGGATAGGATATCCGGGTACAAGTGTGAACAGAACCGCCGCCAGGAATATATAAGACAGCGGAGAGGCCGTGAGCCTCATCTCCTTGATCAGCAGTTTCTTCATAGGATGCGCTCCTTTTCATGCCAGACCATGATCTCTTCAAGAGTTTCTCCATGCCCTTCCGCGGCGCTTCTCCGCAGAAAACCTTCCATCTCCTCCGAAGCGATCAGACGGCCTTTGGCGATATAGGTGATATCGTCCGCACAGCGTTCCAGATCCGACGTGATGTGTGTCGAAAACAGGATGCTCACGCCCTGACGTTTCAGATACTGGAACACGTCTGTGATCTCGGCGCGGGAAACAGGATCGAGTCCGCTCGTCGGTTCATCCAGGATGAGCAGCTCCGCGTGGTGGGACAGCGACTGCGTCAGACTGAGTTTCACTCGCATTCCTTCCGACAGTTCCGAGGGAGTCTTGTTCTCGTCGATCGAGAACAGATCCATATAACGCCGGTATTCGCTGTCGTCCCAGTTCTCATAAAACGACCGGGTCACACTGACGATCTCCCTTATCTTTTTCCTCTTGTAAAAATCGACGGCACCGCCGGCGAATCCCACGCGTCTCTTGATCTCCGCTTCATCCGTTTCCATGCCGAGGCCGAACATGCGGATCGCGCCGGCATCCGGATGCACAAGGTTGAAGATCGATTTGAGCGTAGTGGTCTTCCCCGCTCCGTTCCGTCCGATAAAGCCCATGATCCGTCCCTGTTCCAGAGAAAAAGTCACATGGTCGAGCAGGAAAGACGGATAACGTTTCGTCAGTCCGTCGACTTCCAGGATCTTCATTCTTCTTCCTCCTCCGTTTCTTTTCCGGCTGCCCCGCTGCCGAACACGTGGCTGAACATGGACAGGATCAGGTTCTTCCTCGGGATCGCGAGGCCCTGCTTCTCATCTCCCAGCATCAGCAGCGAATCCCCGGGACGGATCCCGAACAGTTCTCTGGCTTCCGCAGGGATCACGATCTGTCCTTTTGTCCCCACGGTCACCGTCCAGGCGTACTTACCTTCCGGTCTGCTCATATCGCGCCTCCCATAGGTATGATTTGTTATACAAATCATACTTTACTTACGTTAGGATGTCAAGGCCCGTCATCTGTTTTGGAGTTATTCCGGCTGCAGCTGGATGCAAAAAAACGGGAGCCATACTGACTCCCGTATATTCACGTCTCTCGGTGATCCGTTCAGATCCCTGATCTCAGAGGATCAAGCGAAAAGATCCATGAGGAACGCGTCGGCCAGGGGCACCCAAAGCTGGAAGTTCGGGTACTTGATGCAGCCGTCGATCAGTTCCACGCCCGCCTGTCCGTGAGGAACGCCCGCGAACGTGTGGATCTCGACGGGGATCTTGCGTTCCAGCAGCTGGGGATAGACGTAGTTGAAATTGTCGATCGCTGAATCCTTGCGGCCGATCGCGAAGAAGGTCGGCGGATACACGACGCCTTCCCAATCGAAGGGAGCGCCGACCCAACGGGGACCGTAGACGCAGAGGAACGCGTCCGGAGCTCCATAGTAGCCGTCATACTCGTCAGGCTCGTAATCGGGATAGTAATCCGTCATCTTCTTGTCGCCGGAGAAATACTGGATGACCATATCGCCCGTCAGGCCGCCGTTCGAGAAACCCGCGAACGCGATCTGATCGGGACGGATGCGGTAGCGTTCCGCGTTGGCTCTCGCCATGCGGATGGCGCGAGAAGCGTCCGCTCCGGCGTCCACGCCCTTCCAGGGGCACATGTTCGTACGGTTCGCCAGAAGGATCGTCTGATAGCCCAGGGCCACGAAGTCCATGCAGGACTGATAGGCTTCATGCAGAAGCGCCGTTCCGTGGTCGCCGCCGGCGCAGAAAACGATCAGACCTTTGGGCGTCACGTCTTCGGGCACGAGCATCTCATAGAAGAACGGTCTGAAATCCGGATCATGGTTGTAGCGGTATTCGGAATTGTCCGTGTAATCGGTCGTAAGGCAAGGGATCTTTCCTTCAGGCCAGAGATAGATGCGCTCAGGAGCATTGGGGATCTTCCGGATGCTGTCGCGTTTGGCGCTGAACTTCTCCACGAGCGGGATACGTTCCTCCCTCGTCTTCGCCGCCTCGATCTCCCTTCCGATCCAGAACAGTTCTACCAGATCCTCCTTGGGATAGCAGGGCGCGTCCTCGTACAGGGAAATCGCCAGATGCTCAGCCGCACCGTAAACGGCTTTGAGTTCCTTACGGGCCTCAGCCATGCGCGCCATGAATTCTTCCCGTTTCGTGTCTGCCATGATGACCTCCTTCGTTTGTGCTTGTTTGTTTTCGAATTAGATTTTATCACATTCTATCGGCGAATACAAGAAAAGCGCTTTTCAGCGCTTTTCTCCCCGGCTCACGTCAGCCTTTCTTACCGTGGCCTCCGAAGCCTCCCTGTCCGGGTCCTCCCTGGCCCTTCTGGCCGCCGGGCATCCCGCCTCCTCCGAAACCGCCCATACCGGATCCGCCTCCGGAGATCAGGGTGTCCAGCTTTACCGTCGTCAGAGCCGTCCCGCCGGATGCTTTCGTATCCTGTGCGAATCCGTTTTCATCCGTCCCGGACATGGAGGCTCCGGCCGTGAGTGTATAGGTCCCGCCCTGCTTCAGACCGGGCGCCGATACGGTCGCGGAACTGTAGTCCTTTTCCGGCGTGAAGGATACGATGACGTTCCCCTGTCCGTCCAGGACGGAGAAGGACGTTCCGCCTCTCTGCGTCTGGAAACCGGCCAGGATCGAGCCCTGGTTTTCCGCGGAGGAGAAGTTCATGGCCATGCCCTGGGACCCGAGGGCCACGAACACGCCGCCGGTGATGGTACCCGTGCCGTTATAATCCAGTGCGCCGTTTCCGCCGTTGGTCGGTCCGGATACGAGGGTCACGCCCCCGGTCACGGTCAGGGACCCGTTGGAGTCCACTCCGTCGCCCTGCGCGTTGATGAGAAGGTACCCGCCGGAGATCGTAATGGAACCGGAGGAACCGGAGAAGGAACCCATGCCGGGCCTTCCGCCGAAACCGGATCCGTCGTTGCCGGAAGCGGCATTCAGCCCGTCGTCTGAAGCGTTCACCGTGATCTTTCCGCCTGAGACCGATATCGTCAGGCCTTCGATCCCTTCATAGCTCTTCAGGATGTCGATCGTGCCTCCGGAGATGGAGACGCCGGAGTCGGCGTGGATCCCGTCGTCGCCGGAAGACAGGGTGAAGCTGCCGTCGGTGACCGTGACCGTGCCGTTGGAATGGATCGCGTCGTCCTGGGAGTCCACGCTGCAGACCGTCGCACCGTCCAGTTGGATGTCCGATCCCGCTTTCAGCCCCTTATAGGATTCTGAATCGGACGACAGCCCTCTGGCAGATCCTGATCCCGCCGTGACGTCCAGCACACAGCCGGAGACTCTGAGCACCGTTTCAGCCTGGATGCCGTCGTTTCCGGCTTTCACCGTGACCGTACTGTTTTCAAGATAGATATAGCCCCGGTCCGCGTCTTCGTCGTTGTCGGACCGGATGCCGTCGCTGCCCGCAGTCAACAGCAGCTCGGCATCCTGTGCCTTCACGCAGTCCTTGCCGTTCAGCGCGACGTTCACGGCCTCCACGCTCAGGGAGAGGTCCGTCACGATGAGGTCGTCCTTGGAAACGATCCCGTGCTTGGTATTCCCGACGACCTTCAGGGAGCCCATGCCCGTGATCGTCAGATCTGCCTTGGAGAAGATCGCGGCGTCCACGTCCGTGTCCCCATCGGAGTAGCTGTAGGAACCGCCGTCGGACACGACGTTCTCCGTACCCTCCGCTGCGAGGATCGTCACTTCGTCCGCGGAGCGGATATAGACCGCGGGACCCGATTCGTTGCGGATCACGGCTCCGTTCAGAACGATCGTCACGTCCTCTTCTCCCGCATCGACCAGGATCATGCCGTTCTGCTCTCCCGTGAGCGTATAGCTTCCGCCCTTCGTGATCTCCAGGATACTGTCGGAACCCAGATCCACGTTCTCAGCCTGTTCGAGCGCTTCCTGTTCTTCCTCTTCATCCTTATCAAAGGTGAAATCCATATCGGAAGTGTCCGCAGTCGGGGCAGCCGTCACCTCAGCCGTGTCCGAAGCGGCACCGGGAAACGCCATATCCGGGAAACTGTATTCCGTATCCTCCTGCGCGCCGTTCAGGCAGCCGGCCAGCGGCAGCGCCGCGGCAAGGATCAGCGCAGGGATCCACATTGCTTTTCTTTTCATGTTCTATTTCTCCTTTTCAGAGATTTCGGCGGTTCCGCCGATGTCTGCAGTATACGGCGTCCTCCTTAATCGAACTTTAAACAAAAAAAGATTGCCGTTTTTTCTTCCGTTATGCTATGCTTGAAAAAAGAACGGAAAGGAGACAGCCATGCGCATCCTTCTGGCGGAAGACGAAAAGCCTCTTGCGAGAGCCGTCGCGCTCATCCTCGAAAAGAACCATTATTCCGTCGACACGGTCTTCGACGGGGAGGACGCTCTCGACTGGCTGGAAGACGGCAACTATGACGCAGCCGTTCTGGATATCATGATGCCCAAAATGGACGGGCTCACGGTCCTGCGCCGGCTGCGCGAACAGGGGTCTTCCATGCCTGTCCTTCTTCTGACCGCAAAATCCGAGATCGACGATAAGGTCGCCGGCCTGGACAGCGGCGCGGACGACTATCTGACGAAGCCTTTCGATTCCCGGGAACTTCTGGCCCGCATCCGTGCCATGACCCGTACGTCCGCACCGGCGCCGGATACCAGGATCGTCTTCGGCAATCTTTCCCTCGACCGGGCGACCTTCGAACTCGCGACGCCCTCCGGTTCCTACAAACTTGCCGGCAAAGAATACCAGATGATGGAGATGTTCCTGTCCAATCCCCGGCGCATCCTTTCGCAGGAACGCTTCATGGAAAAGATCTGGGGATTCGATACCGAAGTGGATTCCTCGATCGTCTGGGTCTATATCTCCTATCTGCGCAAGAAACTCACAGCCCTCAAGGCCGACTGCTATATCAAGGCCACGCGCGGAGCGGGCTATTCTCTGGAGGAGAACCCATGATCGCGAAACTCAGACGCCGCTTCATCCTTCTCTCTTCCCTGTCTTTGTTTGCCCTGCTCCTCATCATCCTTGCGGCCATGAACGTCATGAACTTCCGGAGCGTGACCGCATCCGCGGACAGAGAACTGGAGATCCTCGCCGGAAACAGGGGCACATTCCCCGTCTTTCTGGAAGAACCTCCGGAAAAACCCGAAGCTCCCGGAGAAGAACCGGAAGGCAGCAGAAAAGATGAGGGGGAAACAGACCCCGCTCCCCATCGTGGAGGAAAGGCGTTCTTCGGCATCTTCGACCGTGAAGGTTCGGCGGAAAGGCCTTATCAGTCCCGCTTCTTCTCCGTTCTCCTGAAAGAGGACGGAACGGTCCGGAGCACAGACATCTCCCGGATCGCGTCCGTCACCGAAACGGAAGCCGGGACCTATGCCCGTGAAGTCTTCGACAGCGGGAGGACGAGAGGGTTCCGCGGTGATTTCCGGTACATGACCGCCGGAGAAGACGGATGCGTCCGCGTCGTCTTCCTGGACTGCAGTCAGGAACTGACGCAGGCGAAACGGTTCTTCCTGTACGGGGCTCTCGTTTCCCTTGCCGGCTTCCTCGTCGTTTTCCTCGTGCTCTTCCTGATCTCCGGACGCATCATCCGGCCGATCGCCGAAGCCTATGAGAAGCAGAAACAGTTCATCACGGACGCGGGGCATGAGATCCGCACTCCCCTTTCCATCATCCGGGTCAATACGGACGTACTGGAGATGGAACATGGGACGAGCGAGAGCCTGGACGACATCCGTCACGAGGTGGACCGTCTCACACAACTGACCAAAGATCTGGTCAGTCTGTCCCGTATGGAAGAAGAAGGTCAGTCACTGCCCATGATCGACTTTCCCCTGTCCGACGTCCTGAAGGATACGGCGGAACCTTTCCGCACGCTGTTCGAATCCGAAGGAAAAACCCTCCGCACGGAGATCCAGCCGGGCCTTTCCGTAAAAGGCAGTGAAAGCGCTGTCCGCCAGCTGACCTCCATCCTGCTGGACAACGCCCGCAAATACTCTCCCGAAGCCTCTCAAAGCGTTCTGAAACTCACACGGACCGGCGGGCACTGCCTGCTCTCCGTCTCCAATCCTTCCGTGACAGCGGTATCCGCCGGCGATCTCAGCCGTGTCTTCGACCGTTTTTACAGGACGGACAGTTCCCGCAACTCTCAGACCGGAGGGAACGGGATCGGGTTGTCCATCGCCCGCGCGATCGCCGAAGCCCACGGCGCGCGTATCCGCGCCTCCACGTCGGACGGATCCGATTTCACGGTAACCGTCACTTTCCCCCGCTGATCTCCCGGACATTCGCCGCATATTCGCTCCTGTGAAAAAGCCCTGCGTCTCACGCAGGGCTTGCTTTTATTCATTCCATGTCCGCGTCATCACGGCCATTCCGACAGAGGGAACTGCCAATTCCTGGCCCGCTGCGCCGCAGCGGAGTCCGCGGGAGCATGGATCGTATAGGCGGCCATGTCCCCGCTCCGCACAAGGGAAGTGTCAACGGCCAGCGAGTCGACCGTCATCACGCTTCCCGGCACGTAAAGGTCGGTGATGAGGGAACAGCCGCTGAAACTGTAGTTCGCGAGCTGATAGACCCCGTCCGGCACCGTGACTTTTCCTTTTCTGCCGCTGGGACAGGCGAGGAGCGTCTTGCCCGTACGGTCCGTGAGCATCCCTTCCACGCTCCTGTAGGCGGGATTCTCCGGATCCACTTCAAATGCCGTGACCGGGAGCGACGCGAAAGCGCCCTGTCCTATAGACCTCAGGTTCTTCCCGATCTTCAGGACGTATTCCCGAACGTCCTCCGTTCCTCCCAGTCTCTCCTGGACCAGATTCGGATAGGACCCGAATGCACGCTCCCCGACGGCCGTCAGAGACTCCGGCAGGACGATATGGCTGAAAGGCGTATGGAAGAATGCTGTATCGCCGATCACCAGTATCCCCTCGCACAGGGTGACGTCGCTGAGGGCCTCGGAATAGGAGAACGCGTCCTTGCCGATGATCTGCGCATGGACCTCGGCTCTCGTCATTTTACTGCAGCTGTGGAAAGCCTTCTCCCCGATCTTCACGAGGCTTTCAGGAAGAACCGCTTCCGTAAGGCCTCCGCAGTAGCAGAAAGCCCCGTCTCCGATGACAGTCAGTCCCGCGTTCCAACGGACTTCCTTCAGGCCATAACTCGATGTGAAGGCGTTCTGTCCGATCAGCATCATCGAATCCGGAAGGATGAGGCTCCTGTAATCACAGCCTTCGAAGGCATGGGCACCGATCACCTTCACTCCGTCCGGGATCGTGAGGTCCATGTCCCGGCTGCCTTTCGTGCCCGCCATGAGGATCGTCCCGTCGCCCGAGTACAGCATCCCGCCGATGATCCGGCAGTAATCCGTACCCTCCTTCATCCGGAATTCCGATACCGCGTTGTTGCGGAACGCGCCGGGTTCGATGGAACGCAGCGTGGCGGGAAGATCGACGCCGTCGGTGAATCTGGTCCCGTATCCGAGCGCGCCGTATCCGAGCGCTTCCAGCCTGGGCGGAAGCTTCTTGACGTCAAGAGATCCGCAGTCGAGCGCCTCCCTGCCGATGACACGGACGGAAACGGGGAGTCCCATACTTTCGATCTTCATGCCGTTGAATGCGAAATCCCGGATCACCTCGACCGTATCCGGCAGGACGATCTTCGTCAGCGTCTTTTCCTTGCTCCAGTCGCCGCCTTCCACACAGACAGTACCGTCTCCCAGCGCTGTAACGGGAAGTCCCTGCACGCTGTCAGGCACCCGCAGGGATACGGCCGTCCCCTCATAATGCGTCCAGGCGGCGTGATCTTCGTACAGCCAGTAGATCATAGTGCCATCCTCGGCTTTTCCCGACACGACGGACAGGACGGGCTCATACTCGTAAGAGATCTCCAGTCCCAGAAGGCGGGCTCTCTCTTCCGCGTAAGAACCTTTTTCGCAGTGGATGACCATATCCTTCCAGAAAGTAGACCGGCCTGAAGTCAGGATCCGGATCACACTGGACGGTACATAGATATGGAAACGGGAATTGCTGTAGATCGAATCGTACTGGCTGATCTGCTGCATGATGTCCAGCTCGAAATTGACGCAGCCTTCGGGGATCACGAAATGCAGGGCTCCGCTGGCCGCGAACTCCACGAGCGAATCCCCCGCTTTGTTCATAAGGTTCCCTTTCTTCGCGCTGAACCTGGGATTGTCCGGGCTGACCTCGAAAGTCCGCATGGCATATCCCGAAAAAGCTTCACAGCCGATGTAGGACACGCCGGAGCCCAGCCGGATTACGGACTGTACGGCGGTGTCGCCGGGTATCCTGAGGTTGTACCATCCTGCACAGAACGCGTACTTGCCCACCGATTCCAGGCTTTCCGGCAATGCGGGCATCTCAAGGTCCTTTGCCATGTAGAATGCGTAGTTCCCGATCGACCGGAGGCCTTCAGGCAGGGTCACCGAAGTCAGAGCGCTGCAGGAGAAAGCGTCCGAATCGATCGTCTCTGTCCCGTCCGCCACGGCAAAGGATCCCGTTCTCGCAGCCGGACAGGCCAGAAGGCATGTCCCGTCGGCGGTGTACACGGCTCCGTCCACGGCTTTGTAGGCGGCGCAGTTACCGGAGAACTCGATCCGCTCCAGGTTTTTGCAGAGACCGGCAAATCCTTTGCCGAGAGATTCCAGCGTGGAAGGCAGACGGAGCACCGTCAGAGCGGAGCTGTCCGCGAAAGCGTACGGTCCGATCGACGTGACGCCTTCGGGCACCGTGATCTCGGGGACCGCGCAGCCTTCGAAAGCCCTGGCGCCGATGGTCTTCACGTTCTTCGGGATGTTGATCTCTTTCAGAAGACTGCAGTACATGAACGCCGCACTGTCGATCACCTCGATCGTATCCGGCAGTATGACGGCCTCCGTGGGATTCGAACCGCCTTCCTGGAACAGGACCCTGACGGCGAAGGCATTGGCGCCGATCTCCGTCACGGGCACGCCATCCACCGACGAAGGGACGGTCACGGAAGCGTCCCGCCCTTCATAGCTGCTGACGACGGCATGGTCTTCGTAGATCAGGTAGGTCAGGATCCCGTTTTCCGTACGGACTTCCTTTTCCCGGAAGATGCGTTCCGGTTCGATCTTCACGGGACCGGCCGTATACTGTTTCCCGTAGATGTCCTCCACGGTGACAAGATAATACAGGTCACTCTGCAGTTCCGACGCACGGATCGTACCGAAGCCGAACGAGGAATCGATGACACAGGACGTATTGCCGCTGAGCGGGCCTTCCTTCCAGTCATCAATGGGCAGCAGCTCATTTTTATCGTTCCATACGGGAATCAGTTCATGCCTGTAGTTATAGATGGAATCATAATGGGAGACGTCCACGGTCTCTTTCCCGCTGAAAGCCGCCTCTTCCGCCAGCGTATTGATCGTCCGGATCGACATGTCCCCGGTCGCGAGGTCGCGCGACAGGACTGCCGTGATGTCGGTGAATTCCAGATTCATCCGGAAATAGGTCGGCGTACCCGTACTGCAGAGGCGCGTATCCATGGTCTGATAGACGGCTCTTGAAGCGGTCCTGTCCACCTGTACGGCTTCCCACGCGATGGATCTGCCTCCCGTCGTGAGGGCGATGAGTTCGGGATCTTCGCTCAGTCGGACGGTCCCGTCCTCTCCGATCGGTACGGTGCAGCGTTTGAGATACGGATAATAGGTCCCTTCACTCATCTGCGTGATGACGGAATAGGTCACAGACCGGATCTCCTGTACCTGATCCTCCGAGAACGACAGGGTCAGGTCTGCTCCGTCCCGTACGATCTCGGGCAGGACAAAATCGGTCTCTCTTTCCTGATTCTGCGCACGGCTGAGTTCGGACAGGAACTGCGAATAATCCCTGTTCACCCCCATCTCCTGATAGGCAAGGCGCATCTCGAAAAACTGTGTGGGATTGCTGAAGGGATAATAGACCGTGACGCCGCCGGCATGCTCCACGTTGCTGTACTGGAAGATGATCAGACTGTCGACGGCCTCGGTGAGCTTCTTGCGCACGGAATCCGAAAGAGCGGACGAAGTGGAAGCGAAATGTTTCAGATCCATAAGATCATAGGAATACTGACTGCCGTCTTCCGAGGAACCGACCGCGCCATAGCTTTTCGTATCCTGGCGGTCCTGCGTGATGACGTACAACCCGTCACGGCTCAGTACATCCGTCATCTCAAGGGCTGCGGACGACAGCGCAGTATGCACGGCGGCCAGTTTTGAGAGATCCGCTACGGACAGCGTGAGATCCGGGTCATAGTAATCGGACCTTTTGGCTTCATAGTACTCGCGGAAACTGTCCACGATGGCCTGCGTGACTGTCTCAGGCTCATAACTCTCATTCAGTGCCGAAAGAAAGCGGTAATCCCATCCGTCCCCGGGCTCCAGTTCTTCCGAACCGACATAATACCGGGCAAACCCGCTCCAGACGGACATGCTTTCCAGAGACCCCATGAGGCAGGCGTCGAAGCCCACGAAATCCAGTTTTCCCTGAGTGGCGAACGCCGTGTCCTTCATGGCTTCGTACAGTTCGGTCAGAAGCAGCCCGTCGCCTCCGAAGAGCTCATCCGAGCCGTAACCGAAAAGAGGTCCGCCGCCGTGATCCCAAAAGATCATGGCATAACGGTCCGCGGGATAATGTTCGGTCGTGAAATTGACGAAAGCAGACAGCGTGTCCGGCGCGCCCATGTCCGCGTTCTTTTCCGTGGAAGCAACGACCCAGTCCTGTTCATCCCGGGACAGGTCCACGACGCAGTTCCGGTCACAGGGGATGTCCGTGTTCCAGCGGGCGGCTCCGCCCGTATAGAGGATCAGGTTGATGCGCGAGAAGTCAAGAGAAGCCTCAAGCATCTCCTGGATGTCCCTGGTCGCGCTTCCCTGCCCGCTCTCCAGATTCGACCCGATCATATAGATCATGAGCGTATAGTCTTTCTGGGCGGGGAAATTCTGCGCATCGGTTTCGATCCTGGATGCATTCCTGTCGTAGGTCTGGTTTTTCTTCGCAAGTGCGCGGGAATACTCTCCGCCGTCCTGAGATCCGGCTTCATCCTGTTTCTGCGCGTCGGAAGGCTGTTCCTCCCGGGCCGGTTCATCGGAGGTATCCTCTTTGGCCGTCCCTTCTCCGTCAGGATTCAGCAGAGTCTCCGCATCCGGTCCCAGATAGTCCCGGTAGATCTCCCTGTAGATATCCTCCGCAGGAATCTCCGTCTGTGTCTCCGCTCCTTCATCCGGGGAAACCTCATTCCCGTCTGCATCGTTTTCAGACGGGATTTCCGGGATTTCCGTCTGAAGTCCGGCGGGAACGGTCGGAAGAGGCAGTATGCCCGGATCCTCCGGAACACGGCTGCAGGATGACAGCAGCATCGCGCCGATCAGGATGATGGATAAGACTCTCGACAGTCTTTTCATGCTTCTCCCCCTTCATGCAAAGAAACCGGTTTCTCTTATGGCCGGACCTCCTTCATCTTACCATCCGAGAGTACGGTTGTCCATATCCCCGGATTCTGGTATCATGAAAATGCAGGCAGACACGTTTGCTGCGGAAAGGAGAGCAAGTCATGCAGAAAACGCATGGAAACCTTATGGCCTTTCTCCTCTGTATCCTGTGCTTCTTCTTTTCATCCTGTTCAGGGAGCACTCAGCGGATCCTAGAAGATATGTACAAAGAGCACTACGTCTGCAGGGACAGAGAATCGTTCTACGCGAAAGATCCCGGCACGGCCTATGAGCGGTTGATCCCCCTGGCCGGCACACCGGAGGAAGAACTGGACACGGAATCGCCCTACCGGCTCGTCTTTGCCCGCCTGTCAGAAGAAACGGACGAAGCAGGGGCACCGCTTCTGTATCTGGAATATGACGTGGTCAACGGCCACGACTATGCGATCCGACTCACTATGGAAAACATCCGCATCGAAAGAAAGATCAACGGCGCATGGTATGCCTGTATCAGCGAAGGCCGCATGTCCCTGCTCCTCCCTTCGACCGAGCTGTGCCCGCCCAGCGAACCCGTGCGCCAGCGGATCCTTCTGACCCGTTCCGTCTATACGGACGAGAGCCGCTCCGTCTTGCGCTGGGAACCTCTCCCTTCCGGAACATACCGGCTTCTGCAGAAATTCGACATCCGGTACATACCGATGGAATTCGAGATCCCATAGTGCCGCAGAGGATCGGCTGATCCGTCAGAATCATATGCAGATCCTTTGACCTGAAACGGGCAGCGCCGTCCGGATGGACGGCGCTGCTTGTTTTGTTATTACTGCTTAGGCAATAGGGCATATGTGTTTTTTCCGATATAACGGCGGGTACACGCACCTGTCATAACAGGTCGGGGATCTTTCTTTATTTCAGTTTATCGAAGGTCAGTACATCTCCGGTGCCGGCCACGAAGGTGATATACTTTCCGTCATGATCCATCGTGACATATCCGCCCTCGAAGGTCATGGTCAGCTTGCCGTCGGTCAGCGTATAGACGAAGGGCATCTCCCTGCCTTCCTCGTACAGCGTGCCCGTTCCGTCCTTGCGGAGCTCGAACATATCGAGCTCTTTGTAGTAATCCGCGCCCCATGCCTCGATCAGAACGCTCTCGGGGTTTCCGTTGATACCGGTCACGTAATAGGTTCCCCAGATATTGTCGCCTTCATCCGGGACCTCTTCCTTCGAGGGATCGTTATCAGGCGTATCGGGTGTGTCAGGCGTATCGGACGTGTCAGGAGGCAGAAGCGTACCGTCTGCGATGGGAAGAAGCGTCGTCAGGTAGCCCTGGAACGAATCCTTCGTTTCGGGATAGTCGCAGAAGCGCTGCCTTTCCGACTCGGAGACCATGGTGATCTTGTATTTGCCATCCTTCGTGTGATAAACAAGTTCCGAATCGGGCTTGTAGTTCTGGATCTGGGCCGTTTCGACCGCATAGAGATAATGTTCGAGCTTGTTCATGTAATCCGCGTCGTCGATCATCTCCATGAAGATCCTGTACTCCAGAGAATCGGCCGCATACTCCGCGCTGACCTGATCCGCCAGTTCGGTATAGTCGTCCCATGTGGAATCGACCTCGTACCAGCGGTCTTCGATCCTGACGATGCTCCAGGCGTGTCCGCCGAGCTGTCCGGACTGGCCGGCCATTCCGGTCACAAGAGTGGCTTCGAAGCCCAGCTGCTGCAGGATATAGGTATAGGCAAGGGAGTATCCGTCGCATACGCAGTGATGCGGCGTACCGGCGCTGTTGCTTACGAAAACGCCGTATGCCGTATGTGCCAGGTCGTCCGTATTCTTGTTCATCACGTCGTAGTCGTAGACGGCCATCTCGATCAGCCGGTCATGGACCTCCTGGGCGATCTCCATCTCGCTCCGGCTCGTGTCGATCCCGCTGATGACATCGCCGACGGCCGTATTGAAGGCCGCCACGTCTTTTTCGAAGCCGACGTAGGGATCGTTCATCTGAAGACGGATATCATAATCCCCGTTCTCTTCCCTGCTGAAATAGGCGTCGATATCATACTGCCCGTTGAACGGTGAGATCCACCAGAGCTCCGGATGATCATAGCTCAGCGCCATCTGCGCCGAGGCGAACGTCCAACCGAATTCTCTGCCTCTCGGATCCTTGGAAGTGCGGAGGCTCACGATATTGTCCTTGGTCGTAGGGTCGATGGCCACGAGGTACATCGCATCGTAAAAATCCTGTTCCTCGGGCGTAAGTCTGTCATATACGTAAAAGTGCTTGGCCTCGTTGATGATGACCGCGTCGGTCGTGGGCACGTAGGCCCTCATCGCGCGGTCCATGGCTGCGCTTCCTTCTTCGTCCAGTTCCTCGGGCTCGACCTCCTCGATCGTCCATTTCATCCCGCCTCTCATGGCCATATAGGATTCCATGGCGCTCAGGTCCAGCTCCTCAGCAGGATCGTCTTCTCCGGGCTGTTCCTGCTCGTCCTCAGGCGAGATGACGAGGGATCCCAGAAGCGTGTTCCCGAAAGTGTCCACGGACGGCATCTGCACGTCCGCAGGTTCCTGGGTGCCGGACGTCTCCCCTTTCTGTGTCTGTGCAGGGGCTGCCGCATCCGTCGCGGAAGGCGCCGGTTTTCCGGACGCGCAGGCGCTCAGGGTGAGCAGAAGGGCCAGCACGATCGCCAGGGCCGCCATACCTGTTCTCTGTCTTTTCATGGTCTTTTCTCCATCCAGTTTTCTCAGGATCGGGGATCCCGTCATCCGGCGAAACCCCTTCTCCGTATCTTCTGTTATTATAGAGAATCGGGGTTCGGGTTTCAAGTCGGCGCCGGGGTCTTCGGACGGTCCGCAGGTTTTTCCCCGGATCCCATGAAAAAAGACCGCCGGTCCGCATGCGCGGTGCCGGCGTTCTTGTTTTCCGGACCCTATTCGGAAGCGTAGTTGTCGAAATAGCCCTGGATCAGGACGACGGGCGTGCCCTTGTCGCCGGACCCGGAAGTCAAATCGGAGAGAGAACCGAGCAGATCGGTCAGACGGCGGGGCGTCGTGCCCTCGGACTCCATGCGGCCGACAAGATCGGCGTCCTTGGAGCGGATGCGCTTGCGCATGGCTTCCTCGGCGTCGCTTCCGGTCAGTTCACGGAAATCGGTGTCCGCCAGGTACTTGAGCTTCAGCTCGTTGGGCGTTCCTTCCAGGCCTTTCGTATAGGCGGGGGACACGACCGGATCGGCCAGCTCCCAGATGCCGCCGACAGGATCCTTGAAGGCGCCGTCGCCATACACCATGACCTCGATGTTCTTGCCGGTGCGCTCGCGCAGGATGCGGGCCAGCGCGTTCACGAAGGCATCGCACTCACGGGGGAAGAGCTTGACGGATTCTTCGGTCGCCTTGTTGGAGCCGTACAGGCCGTACTTCTCATTGAAGCCGGAGCCGTTGACGGAAGCGGTCAGAAGGCCGTCCAGAGCCAGGACTTTCTCCGCGCCCGCGGCCTTGAGCCTGCGCTCGGTGCGGCGGCGGGTATGGATGTCCGCGCAGATGACCTGCTTCGTGTAGGCCAGGATCGCTTTGGGATCGTTGGCGAGGATCACTTCGATGTTGGGATTGAGGTTCTTGTAGAACTCCACATAGTCCATGCCCGTGAAGGGATGCAGCGTGTTGTAGCCGAAGATCTCACGGTATTTGGCTTCAGTCAGGACGTCCGTATAGGGATCGACGCCGGATTCGTCCAGCATGTCCAGGGAGAAGAGGGGGTTGCCCACTTCGTCGTCCGGATAGGAGAGCTGGATCACGACGCGGTCGGCGCCCATGGCGATGCCCTTCATGAGAAGAGAGAAACGGTTACGGCTCAGAATGGGGAACAGCACGCCCACGGTCCCGGACGGGAACTTCGCCCGCACGTCCGCGGCGATCTGGTCCAGGGTCGCGTAGTTGCCCTGAGCGCGGGCTACCACGGCTTCCGTGATGGATACGACATCCCGGTCATGGAAGGCGAAGCCTTCGTTCTCGGATGCCGCGATCACTGCGTCCGCCGTGATCTGAACGAGGTCGTCTCCCTGACGGATGATGGGAAGACGGATGCCTCTTGCAGTCGTACCAACTGTTCTCATAGTCGTAAACCTCCTGA
>JAEEGL011012205.1_pt1 | contig 27435 bp, 17 predicted proteins | sample 9134231 | NCBI WGS metagenome assembly JAEEGL01 (sample SAMN16246548, study PRJNA631951) | gut metagenome | biome: gut microbiome; feature: rumen; material: fiber-attached | host: Bos | place: Iran: Karaj | collected 2018-10
ACGCTCTCATACTGCTCCTTGGTGATGTCAACGAAATTGCAGTTGTTGGTGATACCTGCGTTGTTTACAAGAACGTCGATCTTGTCGCCAAACTTATCAACTGTAGCTTTTACAAGAGCTTCACAGTCTTCATACTTGCTGACATCTGCTCTTACTACAAGAGTCTCTACTCCATACTCCTTCTCAATTTTGGCTGCAAGTTCATCTGAAAGCGCCTTTGAAGACTCGCTTCTGAAGTTGATGACTACGTTGTAGCCAAGCTCTCCCAGCTTAAGCGCCATTGCTTCACCGATACCTCTTGAGCCACCGGTGATAATTGCTGTTTTTGCCATTTTTTCGTACCCTCCTGAATTTTTTTGATAAAACCCCTGTGCTGTCTATTAAATCGCACTTATATATATTAGCAAATTGATATTTTTTTGTCAATGCAAAAGAGCTGTTTCCAGCTCTTTTTCATGCCCTGATTGTCAGGTTCTTTATTCTATCTTGTTGAGAGGAAGATATCCTCTCTCTTAGCCTTCTCGTCATCGGGATAGGTGCTTAAATAAGTCTTCATCAGTGATGATGCAACATCAAACTCTCCCATGTACTCGTAGGCTGTGATCTGATTCATCATCAGTGCCTGATTCATGCTCTTGTCGTCAAGACCAAGTCCCTGTTCAAAAGACTGTACTGCTGCCTTGTAATCTCCCTGCCTGATCTGGCACATTCCCAGCTGATTATAGATGTGGGCACTGTCCGGAACCTCGCTGAGATAATTTCTGTAAATGCTGATGGCGTAGTTGTAATCACCCTGTTTTTCCACGGTATGACCAAGCATTATTACCACCGGCTCTTTTTCCTGATCACGCTCATTACGCGCAGCCTCAAGATAGCTCTGAGCCTCAGCGTTATTGCCAAGATAATAGGATATCTGACCCTTCTCGTAGTTGGACATAAAGTCACTGCCGTTATTCATAGCAGTCTGAAGAATAGCGATAGCTTCATCCGGATAGCCATACTCATCCAGTACCCTGTAGATCCTGATGATCATGGAATAGTCCCTGGAATTCAACGATATAGCCTTGGTGAAATCCTGGTATCCGCCGTCATGATTGCCACTGGCCAGCTCCGCCATGCCCCTCAGATAATAGGCGTCGGAATCCTTGCTCTTCATTGCTATTATGGCGTCATATACCTCTTTTGCCTTGTTATATTCCTCAAGCTGCAGGTAAGAATCAGCCAGGTAATAGTTGGTGTCAAAATCCATCTCATCAACTATTCCGTCGTCAGATGCAAGGGACAGCAAAAGAGCTGATACCGCCTCCTCATATTCTGCCAGGTGGTAGTGGGCTATTCCCCTTCCCCTGGAGAGAAGACATGTATCCTCTCCATTTTCCTCTGCAGCATCAAAGCTCTCCAGAGCATTCTGGTATTCATGGCTCTCGATGTAGCTAAAGCCAGATTCGATATTGGGTTTTCCGGCCAGTGAACCACAGCCGGTAAGCAATATGGATAACGCAGTTATGGCCGCAGCCGCCCGCGAAAATTTCATAGAGACCTCCCATATCCGGTTTGGGAACCGTAGCAGAATCACTTTAAATAAGCAACTATCTCAACTTCGCAAAGAACATCCTTGGGGAGCTTCTTAACTGCAACGCAGCTCCTTGCCGGCTTGCCTGTGAAGTACTTCTCATATACGCCGTTGAAAGCGGCAAAGTCGCTCATCTCTGCCAAAAAGCATGTAGTCTTAACAACGTGCTCAAAATCAGTACCTGCTGCCTTTAAGATCTCACCGATATTCTGGCATACTCTCTCGGTCTGCTCCTCGATGGTCACTGCCTCGATCTGTCCGTTTGCTGGATTGATAGGAATCTGTCCTGAAGCATAGAGAAAATCCCCTGCCTTGATGGCCTGTGAATAAGGGCCGATTGCCTGTGGTGCCTTGTCTGTTGAAATGTACTCCATATTTTTCTCCTCCTGTGTATAAAATTGTGAGCCGGAAAGTCCCCCGCTACTTGCTCAGTCCTTTCCAAATACTGCTGTTACATAAAATCCCCGGGCGTTCTCCTCAACCTTGGTTACAACGCCTTCTCTCTCATCCATCTTCTCTCTGAAAGGGAAATTGCCGGACATTGCCAGGGACGGATCGATGGTGTAGTAATAGTTGCTGGGAAGTACTCCTTCAGTAACCGTTACCTTATCCCCCTCCTTTAAAAGTCCCGGACGTTCCATTTTAAAAGTCATCTCTCTTGACATTCTATCACCTCACTATCCCATTATGAAGTAAAAACTCATACCACCTCTGATATGATGACGCCTTGAGGTGGACATCGTCAAAGGAAAGCTCCTTGGCCAGGTTGCCATTTTCATCATCCACCGCTTCATTCATATCCAGGTAAAAAACTGTGCTCTGATCTGCCAGTTCAGCCAGCACGGCGTTTCTGGCGTTGATGTTCTCATTATTAAAATACTTATCGCCCCTGCTCTTGTCCTCTGTCACATGCATGATGCCCTGAATGAAAATGATGGCATCGGGCTGAAGCTCCCTGATCCTTGTTATGACCTGCTCGTAGGCGTTCTTGAAATACTCAGGATTGCCGGTTCCAATCTCGTTAAGACCCAGCATGATATAAATCTTGGCGTATTGTTCCTCTGCAAGAGCATCTTCGATACATATCTTACCCTTATCTGTTTTAATGAACTTCTTGGTAAGTGCATCATATATTGTAAGTGATATCTTTGAATAAAATGTTGCTCTGGTATCCAGCGGTTCACAGTATTCAGACAGACCAACCGTCCTTGAATCACCGATAAAGAGTGCATCTGTGAAATAATCGTCATCGACCTCGGTAAACTCATAGATCTTGGGCTCCTCTATGACTTCTTCCACAGTCTCTTCTTCGCTTGCGACATCTGTGCTCTCATCAGAAGCTGTTGTACCATCCGCAGCAATCTCTTCCGATACACCTTCAGTATCACCTGTTGCATTCACTGCTTCATCTACAGCTGCTGCCTCATCGCCCTGATCTGCCATCTGCAGGCTCTCATCAGGAGACATACCTTCTCCCGTAGGATTCTGTCCCTGATCTTCCTCAGCCAGCATCCCGTGAGCATCGCCTGCTCCCTCACTCCAGGGATATACCCCTTCGGATACGCCTTTGAAGAACATGGTCATAAGCGGCGCCTTACCTTCCTTCACAGGATCCGCATATCTTCCATAAACAGTACCCATGAAGGCCAAAGACATAACTGATAAAATTATAGCTATTGCCCCAACCCCGCACAGGATCGGACATTCTTTGATCATCTTCATCTGTAAAAAATCTCTTTTCCAATTAAAATCTGAAATACAGGAACGGATTACCGGCTGCATTTGAAAGACTGTACACACAGGCCCAGAATAAACCTATCCAGGCAAACGCAAATACCAGGTGCCTTCTGTGGTTCTCCCAGAAGCGATAAATTCCCGGAATCAGCATGATGATTGCCGGAAGCAGAATCATCCAGTAAACGCCGATGTTCTTAATGAAATCATTCCTGTTCACGGCTATGCCCGAATTAAAGAACGGGAACAACCTTGAAAAATATACTCCCAGCAGATTAAAATCCGTTATGGCAAACACCACCCAGGTAAGTGGTATCAGCACAAAAACATTGAATCTGCCTATTATCTTTTGAAGGGTCACCGGAAACTTTTTAAACACCACAAACTTCTCACAGACGATAATGACAAAGAGGATCAGGCCCCAGAGAATAAAGTTGAGGGTGATTCCGTGCCAGAAACCTGTGAGCAGCCATACCACAAGAAGATTTAAGACAGTTCTTGCACTGCCCTTCCTGCTGCCTCCCATAGGAAAATACACATAATCCCTGAACCATGATCCAAGGGTTGCATGCCATCTCCTGTAGAATTCAGATACGCTTCCTGATGAATAGGGCTGATCAAAGTTCGTGATAAAGGGAAATCCGATCATGACGCCCACGCCTGCAGCCATAAGTGAATAACCCCAGAAGTCAAAGTACAACTCCAGTGTATAGGCGACAGCGCCAAGCCACGCCAGGGGAGTTGATATACTCTCATATCCGATGGTGCCTATATCCTTCCAGAGCATCGCCAGGTGATCTGCCAGCAGAACCTTCAAGGCCAGCCCCAGCACAAAAAAACTGAGTCCGTCCTCAATGGATCCCAATATCTCCTTCAGGGATTTCTTTTCCGTCAGCATTTCATTCTCCAGATATCCGTCATACCTCATAATAGGTCCTGACACGATCTGGGGGAACATGCAGAAATAGGCAGCAACTGACAAAAACTTCTCATCTTTGCCAATCCTGCCATTATACACATCCATCTGGAAGCTTATCATCTTGAAGATATAGAAACTGATGCCCACGGGAAGAAATGCCTCGTTGACAAACTGTCCCAGGAGCTTGAATTCAATCAACATTCCTGCATCTATTCCGACGATAAACAACAACATGGAAAGGCTCTTTTCCGCGAACTGAGCCCTGGAAAAGAGATAGTTTACGACCACAGCGCCGATGAGGGCCGGCAGCATCCTGATATCCCCCACCGCATAAAACAAAAGACTCCCGACAAGAAGAGTCCATGTTCTGTACCTGACCGGCGTTATGTAAAAAGCTATAAGAAAAACAGGTAAAAACCTGAATATAAAGATCAGATCCGAAAAATTAACCATTTGAGTTGTTGATCTCCGCAAGTTTAGTCTCAGCGGCCTGGGCACTCTGAGTATCCGGGAAGTTCGTCACAACTTCATCGTAGATCTCTTTTGCCTTAACCAGATCCCCACTGGCATAGTAAGCGTTGCCCAGATAATACAGGGTATTTACATTGGTATTGTCATACTGGTATGCCTTGGCCAGATTTGTAATGGCCGTATCGTAATCCTCAGCCTTGTAAGCGTCATAGCCTGTGCTGTAGTAAGAAGCTGCCAGCTGAGGTCCCACCTTGGTCATGAGCATTCCGTATAATGATGTGAACTCAGGGGAAACGTCCGCACCGATGGCATCCAGATCCAGTTTGCCAAGTGCCTCAGCGATTCCCTCAACGTTGGAGGAATCCTCCATATAAAGATTCACTGCCTTCATAAGGCTGTTCATGGCTGCTGATGTTGAATCAACGCCCTCGTAGTCAGTTACCTGAGCGCCCAGCTTGTCCACTTCTTCCTGAAGGTCCTTGATCTGCTGCTCATAGACAACTATCTGGGCTGACTTGGCGTCAGACTCCTCGCTGATCTTGGTAATCTTCTCCTGATTGCTGGAATTGATGCTCTGGATCCTCTGGGGCAGTACCAGGAAACTTGCAACAGCAACGCCCAATACTATTCCAAGAACTATTCCCCATATTGAGTTGCTCCTGGCAATTGCGGACTTCTTCACCGGCTGGATGATGGTCTCGTTGCCGCTCTTGTATCTGATGACATCCTCGCTCTCAGAGTTAGCCACATCGGTAACAAGCTTGCCGCTCTCGCCGGGAAGGAGCATATTGTCGGCTTCCTTGAGATAACGTCTCGCCAGCACATTGCCGGTATCTAACTTGAGTGCCTTCTGGGACTCAACTCTGGCCCTGTCATAGTTGCCGTTTTTAAGGTATAAAAGAGCAAGCAAAAGATGTGCTTTAACAAACCTGGAGTTAAGTGAAAGCACCTTCTTGAGCTGTATCACTGCCAGATCCAGGCTGTCCTGGTGGCAATAGTTCAGCGCTATATTGAATTTCTTGATGGTGGAGCCTGCTGTCTCAAACTGTGAGGGACTGTTCTGCACCATATCCATGTAGGTGTCGGCTATGTTGTCTTCCGGTTTCAGGTTCTTGCTTATGACCCACTCAGATAAAGCGGGAACTACTTCACCGGTCTCATAATAAACCAGCCCCAAAAGGTTTCTGGCATCTATGTTGTTCTTGTTGAGTTTAAGGCTCAGCTGAAGGGACTGTACGGCACCTGTCATATCCCTGATGCCGGCCTTCTCAAGCCCATCGTTATAAAATCTGTTAGATAAGCTCTCTAGCTTTTTAGCAGTTGTTGCCATTTTTATCTGTTCCTTAGCTGGGATTCTGATTCTTTTTTTGCATCCTTAAGGAGCTGCACGAGGACATCAGACATGTCGTCAATGTCCTGATTGTATATGATCTCCTCAGCATCCTCTATTTCAAGACTTGGCTTGAATTTCTTCAGTTCTTCTTCAAAGTTTAACATTGTGTGTTCCTCTTTTATATCACAGACTTAATCTGTCCCACAAGATAAAGGGATCCTGCGGCAAAGACATAATCACCTGATTTCCTGATGCTGATTATGTCAGTCATGGCATCCCGTACATTGCTGTAGTATTTTATAGGAAGGCCGATGATGCCAAGATTGTCCTTGCCATCCTCAAAGGCCGTCTTTAACTCAGATATAGAGACCGATCTTGCTGTATCCAGAACTGATACATATACAGCGTCGAACTGTCTGCTCTCAAGTATCTCTTTTACTATGTTCCTGTACTGCTTGTCATCCACTATACCGAACAACAAAAGCTTACGGCCCTGGCAGGTTATTGCTCCTGCACTGTCCAGGAAAGCTCTGATGCCGTCAACGTTGTGGGCGCCGTCAACAAATATGCCGGGACGCATCTCTTCCATTCTGCCGTCCCATCTGGCACACATAAGTCCCTCTCTTATATCCTGCTCAGTGACGTTTGCACCGCTCTCTCTCAGGAGCTCAATGGCAGTCACTGCCACAGCTGCATTCTCGGTCTGATATCTGGCCTGAGTCGATAGCCGCAAGTCAGCATACTTATAATAAAGGGAATCATAGGAAAAAGCAATGTATTTGTTGCCGTTTGAATCCTCCATGGATGAAACATCCTGAATATTCTGGGATTGTACGGCAACTGCTCTGCTGTCAAGCTCAAGTGCTCTATTCACTATTACATCGGAGCTCTTTTTCCTCTTATCAAAAAACACCAGAGGAACACCCTTCTTGATGATACCTGCCTTCTCGGCAGCGATATCCTCCAGAGTTGAGCCCAGATACTGCATGTGGTCGTAACCGATCTCTGTGATAATTGTAAGGATCGGATCTGATACGGCATTGGTTGCATCAAGTCTTCCGCCCAGCCCTGTCTCAAGGATGAGATAATCCACAGGGTATACGTCGTAGAGTATCATGGCCACGAAGAACAACAGCTCAAAGTAAGTGGGGAAATATGACTCATGCCCATATTCCTCAATCCTCTTGAGCGTCTCTATAAAGACCTCTACGAAAACTCCCTCTGATACGGGCTTGCCATCGATGCAAAACCTTTCGTTTACATTAACAAGGTGTGGGGATGTAAACATCCCCACTGAATAATCTGCCTTAACAAGTACAGAGGATAGATAGCTGCATACGGAACCCTTTCCGTTGGTCCCGGCAACATGGATTATCCGTGTATTAAGTTCCGGATTGCCAAGATACTCAAGAAAATCCCTAGTGTCCTGAAGTGAGTGTTTGTCCGTAAAACCCGGAATAATGTTTAACAGATCCTCACACTCCCTGGCCGTGATCCTGGCTCCGTTGTCAGCCCTCTCTATTAGCTCATCGACTGACTTTTGTAACTTTTCGTCCATACTATTCCTGCCCCTGACCCGTCATCTGGAGAGCTGCGCAAGCCTTTCCGTGATCTGATCATAGGTCTGCTGGTATTTTTGCTGTTTCTCTTTTTCCTCTGCTATCTTGCTCTCGGGAGCTTTGGAGAGGAACTTCTCATTGCTGAGCATGTTCTGTGATCTCTTGAGCTCGCCCTCAAGTTTAGCCTTTTCTTTCTCAAGTCTCTCAATCTCTGCTGAGATGTCAACGAGATCTGAGAACGGAATGTATATGGTTGCATCCGCAAGAACTACAGAAACAGCATCATCTGCAATTCCTTCTTTATCCTTCTGGACAGCAACTTCTGATGCGTAAGCCATTGACTGAAGGAAGAGCCTTCCTCTCTCAAAGGCATCGCGGGCTGAATCGCTTTCACTTACAACAAAGACCTTGGCCTTACGTGAAGGAGGAACGTTCATCTGTGTGCGGACATTTCTTATGCCGCGGATGGCCTCCTTGATGGTCTCGATCTCTTTTTCATCCTGGGCAAAGTTCCACTCGTCCTTATAAACAGGCCAGCTGGAGATCATGATGGACTCTTCCTCGTCCTGAATGTTACAGAAGATCTCCTCAGTGATAAACGGCATGTACGGATGAAGGAGCTTAAGGGCACCGATCAGAACTGTCTGAAGTGTCCAGAGAGCTGCCTGTCTTGAAACCTCGCCGTCGGCCTCTTTGTTGTAGAGACGAGGCTTAACCATCTCGATGTACCAGTCACAGAATTCATCCCAGATGAAGTCGTAAACCTTCTGAACAGCTATGCCCAGCTCAAACTTGTCCATGTTGTCGGTAACTTCACGGATAGTGTTGTTGAGCCTTGACAGGATCCAGTGATCTGCTGCCTCAAGGCCTTCAGGCATCGGCTTATTGATGGCTGAGGTCTCATCCTCGCCCATGTTCATCATGATAAATCTTGAAGCATTCCAAACCTTGTTGGCAAAGTTACGGCTGTTCTCAACTCTCTCGTTGTAGAAACGCATGTCGTTGCCGGGAGCATTGCCGGTTACGATGGTGAGCCTTAAAGCGTCAGCACCGTAGTTCTCGATAACTTCAAGAGGATCGATTCCGTTTCCAAGAGACTTACTCATCTTCCTGCCCTGGGAGTCCCTGATAAGGCCATGGAAAAGAACTGCCTTAAACGGATAGGTTCCCATATGCTCATAACTTGAGAATATCATTCTGATAACCCAGAAGAAAATGATGTCATAGCCGGTAACAAGCACGTCTGTAGGGAAGAAGTACTTGAGCTCTTTGGTCTCATGAGGCCAGCCCAGTGTCTCAAAGGGCCACAGTGCTGATGAGAACCATGTATCCAGGGTGTCAGGATCCTGTGTGAAGTGCTCGCATCCACACTTAGGGCATACTGTGGGCTGCTCTTTTGCAACAACAACCTCACCGCACTTATCACAGTAATATGCAGGGATCCTGTGTCCCCACCAGAGCTGTCTTGAAATACACCAGTCTCTGATATTGTCTGTCCAGTTGTAATACAGCTTGTCCATTCTGGGCGGGATAAGCTTGATCTCGCCCTCTTTTACTGCCTTAACTGCTGGTTTGATGAGCTCGTCCATTCTTACGAACCACTGTGCCTTTATCATAGGCTCTACAGTAGTCTTGCAGCGGTCATGAGTTCCTACATTGTGGGAGTAGTCCTCTATCTCCACAAGAAGTCCCATCTCCTCAAGCTCTTTTACGATGGCTTCTCTGCACTCATATCTGTCCATGCCCTCGAACTTGCCGCCGTTTGCATTAATTGTGGCGTCATCGTTGAGTACATTAACCTCGGGAAGGTTGTGGCGCTTACCAACTTCGAAGTCATTGGGGTCGTGTGCCGGAGTGATCTTAACTACGCCGGTACCGAACTCCATGTCTACATACTCGTCTTCTACGATTGGAAGCTCTCTTCCTACTATTGGCAAAAGAACTTTTTTGCCCTTGAAATTCTTGTATCTGTCATCATTAGGGTTGACTGCCACTGCGGTATCGCCAAGCATAGTCTCGGGACGGGTTGTGGCAAACTCTATAAACTCTGTATCTGAAACAGAGCCGTCTTCATTAATAAGAGGATACTTGATGTGCCAGAGATGTCCGGCCTGTTCCTGATACTCAACCTCTGCATCTGAAATGGAGGTCTTACATACAGGACACCAGTTGATGATCCTGCTTCCTTTATATATGTAGCCCTTCTTGTGCATCTTGACAAAGACCTCTGTAACAGCCTCGTTACAGCCCTCGTCCATGGTGAAGCGCTCTCTGTCCCAGTCACAGGAAGATCCCAGTTTCTTTAGCTGTGATACTATTGTTCCGCCGTATTCCTTCTTCCACTCCCAGGCCTTCTCCAGGAATTTCTCCCTGCCAAGTTCTCTCTTGTCGATGCCCTGCTTCTTGAGCTCATCAGTGATACGAACCTCAGTGGCAATACTGGCGTGGTCTGTTCCAGGCTGCCAGAGGGCGTTGTAACCCTGCATTCTCTTCCATCTGATGAGAATGTCCTGCAGTGTCTGGTCAAAGGCGTGGCCCATGTGGAGCTTACCTGTGATATTTGGCGGCGGGATCACGATGGTAAAAGGCTTTTTGGTCTCATCAACCTCGGCGTGGAAGTATTTCTTTTCCTCCCATCCGGCGTAGATCCGGTCCTCAATTTCCCTTGGATTATAGGTCTTCTCAAGTTCTTTCTTCATTCTGGTATCTATCTCCTCTTATATTATGTATACGGAAAAGACTATTTTGCTCCTCCGTTGCTGTTATGTCAATCAGCTGTACTGTGCTTCATCCAGAGACTTCTGAGAAATGATGGCTCTGTGAAGCAGGACGACCTCTCCCTTTTTATGTTCCTTGACATCATAGAGAGCGTTGTCAGCTGCATACATGTAATCCCAAAGTTTGTTGGTCTCGCTGGGTACCGAGTTCCTGATGCCCTGGGAGACGGTTATGGTGCCCACAAACTCATTCTTCCTGTCCATGAGCTTCATGGATGTGACCTGGTCCCTGATGCTGGTGGCACAATCCATGATCTGCTCATCAGTCATATTTTCATATATTATCACAAATTCGTCGCCGCCGTATCTGAAAGCCTGAACTCCTTCGTGAGCGTCCACGATACGCCTGATGATCTCAGCTATGTTCTTAAGGCACATATCTCCTACCTGATGACCATAGGTATCATTGTAATGCTTGAAGTTGTCCACGTCCAGAAGTTCCACAGCAAGGGAATACTGTCCGGCATATGCCTTCTCAAATGCAGTATCAGCGTAACTGTTAAGACCGTATCTGTTGCCAAGTCCCGTAAGATGGTCTGTCTCGGCCTGTCTGTGCAGGATCTTGTTCTCGTTTTCTATTGTTGAGAGCCTGTTCCTTATGTTCATAAAGAACTTGTAATTGGCAATACTCTCTTTTTCCTGTTCGATGGATGCGTTGTAAAACTCCAGGAGTGCCTGGGCCTTGTCTGCCTCCTTGCCCATAATATCGCAGAACTCTATCCTGAGCTTGGCGTATCCCTTTTTGAGATGAGGGATGTTCAGCTCCTCAAGACTCCTGCCTGCATTCTTGATAATGCGCTTTACTTCTCCGAATCTCCCCAGTTTCATGAGGAACCTGCAGATACCGAAGATGTCCTCCATAGAATCTAACGGGAAGGTGCTGTTCTGAAGCTGAAGTGACAAAAGATCCGCATATTTCTCAAAGAGATCCATCTCCCCAAGATAATAGTAGCCTCTCATCCTTATATCAAGTACGGGGATATCTATCAACAGCTCTTTGTTGACATCTTCACTCTGTTCCAGCTGGTCGATGCCCTGAAGACACTTTTCCACAGAATCCTTTTTGGAAAGGATTATATAACAATCCGCCTGAAAACAATAGCAGTAAAGCAGATTTCTATAATATAAGGCATCTTTTTTGTTCCTTCTGATGCCCTTATAGGCCGATCTTATATGGGAAAGAGCCTGTTTGATATCCCCGTTGTCGTAATAGATCTGACCGATGTTGAACTTGATCAGTCCGGGAATATTGCTGTTTTTGTCGATCTCTTCACAGTAGCGAAGGCCGGTCAGGAAAAAATCCAGGGCAATCTCGGAATTACCGTGGCTTTTGGCGTCTATTCCAAGCAGGTTGTAACAGCGGGCCAGATGCTCAAAGTCGCCGCAGTTCTGAAGGTACTCAATGGCCTTCAGCAGATATGTATTGAACTTTCTGTAATCTGTGCTGAGCAGGTAGTAAGCCTCGGACAGATAATAAAAACTGTATCCCAGGAGATTGTCGTCGCCGATCTCCTTTGCTCTCTTGAGAAGCCTGTTACAGGAAGCAATAAGACTGTCGGACATCTTAGCTCTCTCGGCGAGCATTTCTTCGCCTAACAGGACAACGTCTTTTCCATATTGTTCTATATTCATTGTCTGTCTCCTACTTACCTGTGCTGACGGAATATTAACATTTTACAACATCACGCCCCGTCTATCAAGAAAGATGTATACCCTCGTGAAACACCGATGAATACTGGCTTTGCGAAATTTTTATGACACTAAAGTCATTTAATTGCATGGTTTACATAATATATTTGACTACTTCAGTCTATATTCGTTTTTTGGGGGATTCGCCAGTTGGTTTTCCCACCCTGTTCAAATAGCCTATTTATGCGGTTTCGAAAAACTCTCTTCCAAGTAATCCCCAATTTCCACAGAGTTATCCACATGACGTCTACGTCGCTTTTAAGTAGCTATTGTATCATTTTTCTGTCACATCCGTGAATTTTATATACAATTATGCACAATTTGAAATTTTGTTTGGTTTACATAATTTGCGCACTTTATTACTTTATGTAAATCTCGACGCATTTTTTTGCCATATTTTTCAATTATTCAGGGGACTGGATGATGAATTCTCGCTCCAGAACTGGGATACAGTACTTTCGACCGAATTGGTCGATATCGTTTTTGCCCCCTTCCACTCCCTGGGGAAAAGTATTCTGTAACCTGTTCCCAAAAACCTGTCGTCCAGAAGCGCAACCACTCCCACATCGTCCTGAGTCCTTATCACACGGCCTGCTGCCTGCAGTACTTTGTTCATACCGGGATATCTGTAGGCGTAATCAAATCCGTCTCTGCCCTTCTTTTCAAAGTAATCCCTCAGTATCTCCCTCTCGTTGCAGACCATGGGAAGTCCAGTACCCACGACAATCACGCCGATGAGGCTGTCGTACTTAAGGTCTATGCCCTCGCTGAATATACCTCCCATAACACAAAAGCCCAGCACGCTCTTATCCTCTGTTATCTCAACATCCATGTGGATAATGTCTGACAGATCAAGGTCATTGCCCTCAGAGAACCTGGCAAGGAAGGCCTCTCTGGCTTCCTCGGTCATATAGCTGCTCTGTATCAGCACCTCCACAGACTCGTCTGTATTGATAGTCTCCTGATACACGTCATAAACGTCCATAAGGAACTGGTGAGACGGGAAGAACACAAGGTAATTGCCGCCCCTGGCTCTTATTATGCTGTCTATGTATCGGGCGATCTTCAAATACATGCCGTCGCCCCTCTGGGAGTATCTGCTGCTGACATCATTTCCGATGAACAGACCCATCTTACTCGGGTCAAATATAGACTTGGCATATATCTCAAAATCTTCCGGTGTTCCTCCAAGGAGTCCTTTGTAGTACTGAATCGGCAGCAAAGTTGCGGAAAATAGTATCGTTGAAACGCTTCTGTCCATGCAGGCGGACAAATTCCTTGATGGATCAACGCAAAAGAGCTTTATTATAAAGCTTCCATCATCTTCAAACTCGCCGTAGATCACATAATGGTCGTCCATCATGTCATATATTGTCAGAAATCTTGAGAGATCAAAGTAGAAAAGAAGGATCTCTTCCCTGCAGGGTCCCTCCTGGTGATCCTCAAGATATTCGCTGATAATAGAAGAAAGCCTGTCCAGTGGCATTATGAGATTTCCTATTGAATCATATACCCTGCAGCCGTCGCACTCTCTTTTCAGCTCAAGAAATGCCCTGTTGCACTTATCCAGATGCCCTGCAATCCTGGGATGATAGTCCTTGATGGTTCTCTTGAGTTCCAGGAAGCTATCTTTTTTCAGGACTGCACTGTACATATCCCTTCCACGGTCCAGGAGATTGTGGCTCTCATCCACAAGAAAGGCATAGTCGTGCCTTACACCGTCGGCAAAAAAGCGCCTCAGGTACACAAACGGGTCGAATACATAGTTGTAGTCACAGATTATCGCATCTGCGAAAAGGCTCATATCCAAAGACATCTCAAAGGGACATACACAGTGCTTTTGGGCATACTCAGATATTTTTTCCCTGTTAAAATCATCTTCTGAAATGAGCAGATCATATATGGCGTCGTTAATCCTGTCATAATGGCCTTTTGCGTAGTGGCAGGCTGCAGGATTGCACTGCCTCTCCTCCTCCGGCAAAAAGCAGATCTTATCTCTGGCTGTTATTGTTACGCTCTTTAGCTTAAGATTCTGAAGATTTCTCAGGATACCGAAAGCGTCCTCTGCCACTGTTCTGGCGATGGTCTTGGCTGTCAGATAAAAGATCCTGGACAGCTTGCCCTCTCCCATGGCTTTTACTGTGGGAAATACCACGGACAGCGTCTTGCCTGTGCCGGTGGGCGCCTCAAGAAAGAGCTTTTTACGGTGGACGATGGTTCTGTATACCGCAGCTGCAAGGTCCTTCTGGCCCTCTCTGTAGGGATAAGGAAACTGTACCTGCTTGATGGAGGCAGTCCGCTCTTTTTCCCAACTGCACTCAAAGTCAGCCCATTTGCGGTACATTTCAATGGTATCCTGAAACCACTCAAGGATTTCCCCGCGGCTGTAGGAAGAATCGAAATATCTCTTTTCCTCGGTCTCCAGATTGCAGTAGGTCATCCTGACATCTATACTCACATCTACCTTGTCCTGTAGATACATGGCCGCATAGCATTTAGCCTGGGCCAGGTGCACGGAAACCGGCTCCCTCATTTTGGCAAGGTCCCTGTAAGTACCCTTTATCTCATCTATCATGACAGGCTTTCCTTCGCCCCTCATAAGAATTCCGTCGGCCCTGCCCTCCAGGATCAGATCATAACCTTCAAAGCTCTTTTTATAAGAAAGCGGCACTTCTGCATGATAATCAGCCCCCATGCTGCTCTGGATGGCCCTGTGTATCCTTCCGCCCTCCAGCATCGCATCGGCGCTGACCTGATGTATTCGGTTGTCTATATCTCCGGTCCTGAGGACAAATTCCACAAGTCCCCTGACCGATAGCCGTATCTCCATCTGTTGCAGGTCTCCTATACACATTTGCTGATAATACCACCAAAACGCGCGATTGGTATATTAGACGTAAACAAATTGCACAGGTAACTGAGTGGGCATGTTGTTATCGTCGGTACTTATGCCCTGTCCTTTAGGGCATTAGTATCCGCTACGAAGAACAATTGAGCGCAAGCATCCCCGAAGTTACCTGTGCAATTTGTTCATGACTTGACTACTTACCCGCTTTTTGGTGGCATAAAAATTATACCATAATCCCAGACATGATATTTTTTCTTGCAATATGGCTAAAATAGTTATTTAATGGAAAAGAAAATTATTATTATAAGGCGGAAGAATCTATGGAAAACCTGAAAATCCCAAAGAACTACAAATCTGCCCTTGATCTTCATGATACCCAGGTAGGTATCAAGACCGTCAAGGACTTTTTCCAGGGAATGCTGTCCACAAGACTTAATCTTCAGCGTGTAACAGCTCCCCTGTTTGTAACCCCCGAGTCAGGACTCAACGACAACCTCAACGGCGTAGAGCGCCCTGTATCTTTTGATATTCTCAACGAGGATGGCCGTCCTGCAGAGATCGTTCACTCTCTTGCCAAGTGGAAAAGATATGCCCTCAATAAGTACGGTTTTAATGTAGGTGAAGGTCTTTATACAGATATGAACGCTGTGCGCAGGGACGAGGTACCCGACAATATCCACTCCATCTTTGTGGATCAGTGGGATTGGGAGAAAGTTATAAACAAAGAAGACCGCAACATCGAGTTCTTAAAGAGCACGGTAAAAGATGTGTACAAGGTTCTGAGAAAGACCGAGAAATTCATGTCGATCCAGTACGATTATATAGAGGAACTTCTTCCTGACGAAATTTTCTTCATCACAACCCAGGAGCTGGAGGACATGTTCCCGGAATACACTCCCAAGGAGCGTGAGTACTACATCTCCAAGGCCAAGGGCGCTGTCTGCATCATGAAGATCGGTGACCTTCTTGCATCAGGCGAGAAGCACGACGGACGTGCACCTGACTACGACGACTGGGAGCTCAACGCTGATATCATCGTTTACTACCCCGTTCTGGATATTGCCCTGGAGCTCTCAAGTATGGGTATCCGTGTTGATGAGGACTCCCTCAAGAGCCAGCTGGAAAAGGCAGGCTGCACCGAGAGAGCAGAACTTCCTTTCCAGAAAGCGATCCTCAACAAAGAACTGCCCTACACCATCGGTGGCGGCATAGGACAGTCCAGAATATGCATGTTCTTTTTGAGAAAGGCCCATATCGGCGAAGTTCAGTGCTCAATATGGCCTGAAGAAATGGTACAGGAAGCTATTGAAAACGGAATTCAGATTCTCTGATCAGACTGATCCGCTAAATCTCTTCACGGCTGTTGGCGGAACCTGTTCCATAGCCTGATTCTTGATACGGATCAGCGTTTTGCGAACCGCCGGGATCAGGAGAACTACTATCGTAAGAACTGCCTCTGCTCCGATGTACAGACCATTGTAGGCTGCAGAATAGGCCAGCGGAGACATTCCCTCAGGCGCATAGTCTGCAAAGAAGATTACGCCTGACAACACTGAGAAGATGAATCTGCCAAAGATTCCTGCGAGATAACCTGTAAACATCGCATTTTTCTGTTTATAAAAGAAACCGCTGATGCCCAGGGCTCCGAAAGCCAGGATATAGTCGCATAAAAGCTGCGGAACGCTGATAATGTATGGATCAACCACCATCTGGAGTATTCCGTAGGCAAAGGCTGACGCCAGAGACACTCTAGGGCCATATAAGAAACCTATGAATGTCACAAAAAACATGCTGAAGCATGTTACGGAACCACCCATCGGAAGCTTGAAGAGCTTAACATTGGACCAGACAAAGGCCAGGGCCAGACACAGCGCTGAAAAAGTCAGCTGCCTCACGCTCATCTTTGCCTTTCCGCCTGGATTTAAAAAATATCCGATGATGGCAAAAAGAATGATGGCGATAACTACCAAAAGTGCGTAGCCTGCACCGGTGATTTTGTAGGATTCATATCCATCCTCAACAATTTTTTCAAGAAATAAACTCATAAAAAAATCCTCCCCTGATATGTGCACATTAGGGGAGGACTTATTATTTACACAAAGTCCATAAGTCTTCTACTGCTTCCCTACGTCGGCATTATCCGAGTCAGGTAATAAGGGTTAGACGCGCGGCAGCGCGTACACTCTCAGCATTGCTCCCCTAGCGGTTTATATTTCAAGAATTATTAAACACTTACGGTCACATATTGTCAAGTCTTATCTGCCTGTGCTGTGAAAAAGAGTAAATGAGGCTCTCTTTTACCTTCATTCCGGTGGCAGCTTCAAGAGCCCTTTTGTAGAGTTCCAGCTGGACCTTGTACATATCCGCAAGTTTCTTTTCATCAAAGACTCTGTCTGTCTTATAATCCAAAAGTACCAACTCGCCATCTTCTTCAAAGAAAGCGTCTATTATGCCCTGAACAAGTACTGTCTCATTCTCAGGAAAGCCCGGATCCAGCTCTTTTGCAGAAACGCCCATCATGAAGGGCTTCTCACGGGTAAGTTTTCCACTTCTGAATGCTGTTCCCATGCGCTGTCCTACATCAGATGCAAGGAATGTGGTGATGTCAGGTGTCCAGACAGATTTTGCTTCTTCTGCTGAGATTCTTCCTTTTTCCTGAATCCTTTTGATCCACGCGTAGATCTTTTTTGAAACAGGTCCAGGCTCTGAAGTTCCGGCTTCTTTTGTCCTGTCTTCTTCCAGGGAATTTTTCATCAGAGCTTCATCTCCATAGATTTCATTATCCAGAAGCTCCATGACACGGTGGTAGGCAGTTCCTCGTTCAGCTCCGCTAAGGTTACTTTTCGGCCTTACTGTTTCACACTCTTCAAACCATCCCGCCTCAATATCTTTGTCTTCATCTTCATCGTCAGCAGTAGACAACACCCTTTCAAGCTCTGCTTTTTTCAGGTCAGAGACAGTTGTCTTGGTGAACAGGCCCTTTAAATTCTCATGGGCATATTTTGCATTAAATCTGCTCATCAGGCGTTCATAAAGGTCGGTGTCACATGTTTCATCCAATTCTTTTAACAGTTCTTCTTCTCTAAGGATTCCGCCGGCGGCTGACCTTACCATTTCCTCCTTCAGGTCTTTTTCGCCAAGCGCACAGACTGTAAATGGAGGAACTGTCCCCTTATCTGAGTAGCTGTCAAAATCACCGGTATCCAGGCCATATTTCTCCACCAACTCCCTGAATCCGGGATGCCTGATGATGGCAGGAAGAACAAGATCCATATAGCTGTCTGCCCTGCTTCTTGTTGAATATGGCAAAAGAGATTTTTCCGTCCCCATCATTGGCATCAGTTTTAAAGCCTTCGACAGCTCTTTTGACAGATCTGAGACAGATCCGGACAGGATGAGTTTCTCCTTTGCTCTTGTCAGGGCAACGTACAATACCCTGATTTCCTCGCCCAGGCTGTCCAATTCCATTTTGTCGGCGATTATCTGCCGTTTTAGGGTGTCATATTTAACTCTCAGGTCAGTATTTATGTGCTTGACGCCTATGCCGAGATCCATGTCCAGGATCAGGTCACCCATGGTGTCCATCCTGTTGAATTTCTTGGACAGGCCCGATACAAAGACAACCGGAAACTCCAGACCCTTGCTCTTATGTATGCTCATAATCCGCACAACATCAGCGTTTTCATCAATAACACCTGCTTCTCCATAATCCACCATGGAGACCCGCATGTGTTCGATGTACCTTACAAAGTGGAAAAGCCCCTTAAAGCTGGTCTTTTCAAAGTTCACAGCATAGCCCAGAAGCATTTCCACATTGGCTCTTCTCTGAACGCCGCCGGGCAGGGCAGAAACAATGGTCTCAAAGTCCGTCTCATCCAGTATATTCAGCAAAAGCTCATGGACAGGGGTATAGGTTGTCATTATCCTAAACCTGTCTATCATGTCGATGAACGAAGAAAGTTTTACAGACAGTGCCTCAGGAAGGGTAATATCCGAGCGCATACCCGCATAGAATGAGTCACATTCACGGGCCTCTTCGCTCTCATTTATTGCAATCTTTATAAGAGCCAGCTCCTCGTCAGTAAATCCGCCAAGATCCGAATGCATCACCGACACCAGAGGTATATCCTGCCTCGGATTATCAAGCACTGATAAGAACTGCAAAAGAACCGCCACCTCCGGAGCCTCGAAATATCCGCTCTTAGATTCTATGTAGACAGGAATTCCCTGACTCTCCAGAACATCCTTAAAGACATCATCCCATCCCGACAAAGACCTAAGGAGAATAACGATATCGCTGTATTTGATGTCCGGATTTTCCTTCCTTAGCCTGTTTATTCTCTCCGCTACTGCCAGTCCTTCTTTTTCCCTGTCAGTGAGATCACTTATTCCTGATTCGTCTCCGTCATCCAGGACATCTGTTCCATCAAACAGCAGGATCTCCGGTGATACGTCCATAACAGGCTCCTCAAATTCTGCACCGGCAACAAGTCTTGCGTCCTCATCGTATTCGACACCCCCAAGATCCGCCCCCATTATCTTCTCAAAGATGTAGTTGGTGATATCAAGAACCTGACTACGGCTCCTGAAATTCTTGTGAAGGTCTATCCTTCTGTCAGGGGCACCCTCAGATTTGTCATACGCATGAAACTTGTCCATGAATATCTCAGGCCTTGCCAGCCTGAACTTGTATATGCTCTGCTTGACATCTCCCACCATGAATCTCTCTGATATGCCTGCCTTCTCTCCGGCAATTGCCATGAGTATCATCTCCTGGACATTATTGCTGTCCTGATACTCATCTATCAGTACCTCTCTGTAGAAGTCTCTGTATTCAAGTGCAATATCCGAAGGCACGTTCCTGTCATGGTCAACCAGAATCTGCAAGGCAAAGTGCTCCATGTCAGGGAAATCAATGAGCTGCATCTGTCTCTTTTTCTGGTCAAACTTTCTCTTGAATTCAAGGGTCAGTCTGCAAAGTTCTTTCACTGCTCTGTCACATAGCTGCATCTGTGAAAGAATGGTCTCAGAAGGAAGGACGAAATACTTCTCCTTGAGGTTATCTATTTCATCCTTAATTCCTTTCCTGATGTCCTTCACATAATCCCTTTTTTCAGGATTCACGCTATCGTCCTTTTTTCCTGGCAATCTGCCGAATGAAATTCCGCGAACTCCCATAAACAGTGCATCGTAAGTATTATATTGTAAAGCCGCATCAATACTGGCTTTGTCCGTTTCAAGGGTGTCATGATACATATATGGACCGTCCGGCTCCAAAGAGATTTCAGCCATGCTTCCAAGTGTGGCTGAGGCCTCTTTCAGTATTCTGACAGCGTAGGTTACACAGTCCTTTACCCAGGGAAATTCGTCGAAAGAATCCCCCTGTTCGGAGTAGTCATGTGCCCTTTCTGCTATCCAGTCCTCAGGCCATGGCATGCTCATGGAAAACTTAAACAGCTGGTTAATATATTCCTCAATTCGTTTGTCGTTGCTGCCGGGATTGAAATAATCCATGCAAAAGAGGAAGTCGCTGTCCTCAGTGTCCATGGCGGCCGCATATTCCTCCTCAAGCAGCTCTGCCATGGTATCTTCGCGGATTATCTTAAGTTCTCCCTCATCTGCCACCCTGAAGGACGGATCAAGGCCTATTGCGTTGAAATTATTCCTGATTATGTATTGACAGAATGAGTCAATAGTTGTGATCTGTGCGTTGTGGATAAGGGTCTCCTGTTTCTGCAAGTGCGCATTTTCCGGGTCTTTTGAGAGACTCTTTTGTATAGCCTGTGTTATTTTTGCCTTCATCTGGGATGCTGCTGCCTTGGTGAAAGTAACCACCAGAAGATGATCCACATCGAGACCGCTCTCCACCATCTGAATTATGCGTTCAACAAGTACAGCTGTCTTACCTGAACCGGCTGCAGCTGAGACCAGGATATTGGAATCCCTTGCATCTATTACCGCCTGTTGTTCTGAAGTAAACTTAACGTCCATCGTCCCCGCCTTCAATCATTATCCTGGACATAGCTTCATCTTTTGAGATATCCAGTTTTCTCCTCTTATATCCGTCGATTTTCTCATCGTATCCGCATATTGACCGATACGAACAATAGGTGCATGAACTAGTATTTCCCATCTCTGCTGGATTTACGGAAATATCTCCATTTAGTATGTTTCTTCCAAACTCCCTGATTTTCTTGTTCACAAACCCTGAAATCGCAGTAAATTCGTCGGCTGACATAGTTTGTGATCTCGCAGACAGGCTTCCGTCCTGCTTTATCTCCACAGGAATGATGTCAGACTTAGATATCATGCCGCTATCCAGCATTTTAATAACATCTGTATTGTCGCTGACCAACCCGGTCATTTTTAGCTTTCCAATTATCTCTTTATTGATATCATCTGCTACCAAATCAGTTTTTCCCTCAGCCATGGGATCGTCTACATGATAGTAGAGAATGGCGGCAGGCACTGTATCCTTGCCGCCTGAGAGTTTTTTCTCTACAGCCATTGCAACGTTCATATACATCACCAGCTGGAGCTGAAGACCGTAATACAGAGATGCAATATTGAACTTCCTGGCTCCGGATTTGAAATCCATTATCTTGACGTAAATGTGTTCCTGATCTTCATACAAATCCACACGGTCAATCTTTCCATCGAGTTTCATTCTGCGTGTTATTTCATCTTTTTCATTTTCTGAAAGAGAAATGTCAATTTCATCAATTCTTCCTGCTTCCTCGAAGCTCATCTCCACAAAAGCGGGTTCAAACACTCCCTTGGTCACCTGATATTTCAAAGTGTCTACAGTTCTATTAAGTATTCTTTTTATTCTCTCTGTTATGTAATTATTTCTTGCGCTGCTCCTTAAAATTGTATCCCCATAAGAATCCGCACAACGCGTTATAGCTTCATTTAATATTCTGTCAGAATCCTCTTTTGACAAGTCTCTCCAATTTATACCTTTTGATATTATTTCTCCGGTGTATTCCTCCAGCACTTTATGGAAAACATTGCCCAGATCGGACACTTCAAAGGCGTATTCAGACCTCTCTGAGAGCCTTAATCCATACTGAAGGAAGTGAGCATAGGCACAGGCCGCATATTTTTCCAGTCTGCTGACGCTGTTATGAAGCTGTGCGCCATATAGGGTTAGAGCCACTGTCTTGGCAAGAGGCACAGATTCGTAGTGTTTAAAGGCAGCCGCAGCAATCTTTTTTACAAATGCCTCTTCTCCGGATGTCAAAACCGCACTCCCCAGAGTCACCATATTTGTCTTTTCTACGGAAGATACTCGACCCTCGGCATATTCACGAATCATTGAGGCCAGTATCTCCCTGCTGTCGGCAAGAGCTTCTATCTGACTCTCAAAGCCATCGTCTTCAGGCCGCTCAATACTGAGATTCTCATACATCTGCATAACCTTAGGTATGAGATATGCACTCTGCATTGATTTGCCGTCAGAACTCAGGACAGAATATGACAAAAACAGTCTGTCTGTGGGCTTGGTAAGATTCATATACAAATAAAGTCTCTGAATATACATCTGTTGCCTGGGTGTCGGTGCCAGCATAAATTCAGTTCCCAGATCCAGGAGAAACTGTCTGTCTATCTCCGAAAGAATTCCAAGACCTCCTGCTTTTGCAGGTATATTCCCATCATTTACACCGATAAAGAACAGACATTTTACTTCTCTGAGCCTGGTCCTCTCGATATCCCCCACTATGATTCTGTCCACATCCTGAGGAATTGTTCCCAGTGACACCTCTGAGAAACCCGCAGTCAGGATATCCCTGTATTCTCTGATATCGACCTTTTCATTGCCAATCAGGGCGTCAACCTGGATGAGAAGCTCCATGATCCTGCTATAGACCTGGTCGTACTCCTTGGTCTTTTTAATATCACCTGCTTCAGCAAACATATCTCTGTAGCTGCTTAGTCTGGCCTCACACTCGTTCTGCTCTATGACGCCTATCAGAGCCTTGGTAATATCACCTGCAGTGCCATTTTTCGCTTCAAACAATGGCTTGAGGTCGGAGCTGATCTTTTCCCTTATGCTATTAAGTTTTGACAGCCTCTCAAGTTCCTTCTCCCCTGCCTCAGCCTTCTTTGCTCCTCTGAATTTTGCGGGCATTCTCCTCAGGAACTTGTCCTCCCACTGTTTCTGTCCCTTGATACCCAGGGCCCTGACGTAGTTCTCAAGAATGTCACAGTCCTCCAGATCAAAGCCTGTCATACCACTCTTTACATAGTGAAATACATCCTCATACCTGTAGCCGGATATGACGATGTTCAAGGCGCTTGTAATGTATTCGATAAAGGGATTCAAAAGAAGATCCACATTCTGGTCCAGATATACCGGGACTCCAAATTTTTCAGCATTTCTTGTGACAAGCTCTCCGTAGGTTTCCATGGAACCGCACACAAGGGCTATATCCCTGTAGGCATATCCTTCATCCCTGACAAGGCGCAATATCTTTATCATGGTCTGCCTCACCTCTTCTGCCGGGGTAGAGGCCTCAAAAATGCTGATATTCTGTGGTTTTTCAGGATATCTGTCATTGTTGTACCTGAAAAGGTTCTTTTCCAGAAAAGCAAGCTCAGGATTGTTCGAAAGCCTAGCCACCGAATCTGAACTGCTTATAAAGATGTCTCCCTTATCTCCTGCATTCTCCTGGTGCCTGATGCTCCTAAAGGCCTCGAAATCAGCTATCGTGGAGCCCTTTTGCTTCTGAACTTCAAACTCTAGCATCTCCAGGTCCCGAACGGTCTTTTTACTGAGAGCAAACAATTCCTGTTCCCTGATATCAGGACTGTAGGGGTCCACTTCAGGGCTTATGGTCACAGTGAATATCACTTCTTTACACAGGGACAAAAGAACCTTTATCACTCTGTACTGTATTGGCGTAAAGCCGGTAAAACCATCGAAAAGAACCACGCTGTCCTTTATCAGATCTGATTCCAAAAGTGCATCACATAGTATATCCAGCGTTTCCTCTGCAGTCACAAAGCTGCCTTCGATGTATTTTAAAAACTCTGAATATAGTAGCCTCAGATCCTTGATTTTGGCATTGAGCGCCCCTTTATGGGCGGTCTTCTCCTCCAGGATGTTAAGTTCATTATCTCCAATGCCATACTGCATAAACTCTGAGATAGTGGACTTGACCTCATCAATATATCCGCTCTTGTGCATGTTGCTGCCAAGGACAGGAAGTCTGTCTCCCAGCTGATCTGCCACATGCCGCAGCACAAGACTCTTTCCCACATCATCCAGAAGCATCAGGGAGCCTCGTCTGTTACTTGAATCGCCTGAAGGGCCCTCTTTTTCTCTGGCTGTAACCGAAGAAAAAGAGCCGTGGCCGGTCTCCTCAAAAATCCTGTGGGAGAGCCTTCCAAAGCTCAGTATATCGATGTTCAGGATGGCTCCGGAAGGATGCATTTTAACTACATCCTTCTGAGTCTGCATCGTGAACTGGTCCGGTACTATTATAAAGAAGTCTGTTCCGGTATCCTTTCTGCTCCTGTCAATAAAATCCTTATACATTCCGGTGCTCTTGCCGGCACCTGAAGCCCCAAAACAAAATCTTATCATTTATCTGTTCCTGATCATTTCCATTTTTCTGAGTCACTTATCTCATCAGCATATCTGCAGCAGGAGATATACTTCCATCTGTTGTCATAGAAGAAGGGAAGAATCATATACATCTGGAGTCTTCCTTTGTCTCCCGGGATCGCTGAGCGATAATAATCTACTATGTAGTCTGTTCCTGCCTCTTTGCATCTCTCTCTTACAGTTGAAATATTATAGAAATCTCTGAATCTCTGTCTGTCCTGCTGATTGAGATACATATTGGAGTATATTTCTACTGCCTTGACAGCATCGCTCTCCACATCAGCAACAGCCAGCTGTTCGGTGTTAAGAAATACATTTTCTACCGTGCCGTCTTCATCATACAGATCTACTCTGAAATACTGGGCAAAAACATGAGTCATGGCAACATGCAGCGATTCTCCGATATCACTACTCTCTCTGACGGACAGATTCCTGGATACAAGAGCGAAAGCCTTTTTGCCTTTGGCGGACGCCAGATGCTTTGCCTTATTTGTGATGATTGAGCCCTTGGATATTGTGTCCTCCTGTGCTCTGTGATCACTTGATGCCTCAGCATGTTCCAACATTTCAATAAAGGACCTGAGCTCCGGCAGCTCTGTCATAGCATAATAATTGTCAGCTTCCTCAGCTGATGAGAATCCCAGAGAACTCAAAAATCCAAGATAGGCATTATTGGTATAAATGAACCTGAGTTTTCCCTCATCAAGTTCTGTGATAGCAATCGGAAGGTTGTTAAACACTTCCATTGCCTTGGGACGAAGCGGAGTATTTCCAAGGAAATTGATTTCCCCGATACTGTCATAGTATTTATGAAGTTCGAAATCCTCACACACATCCATTGTGCACTCTTTTTCAAAGTCAAACTCATCATAGGGCTTAGGCTTCCCAAAGAGATATCCCTGGAGCTTTTCACAGCCGATTCTCTTGAGGAACTCGTACTGTTCCTTTGTTTCAACACCCTCTGCCAGAGTGTGTATTCCTAGTTCCTTGGCCATGTTTACTATACTTCCAATGATAACGTGTGATTTCTTATTATTTTCAAAAGACCTGAGGAAATCCATATCTATCTTCAGGACGTCAAAATCATATATCTTCAGATTGTTAAGAGAACTGTAGCCGGATCCGAAATCATCCATCCAGACCTCATACCCCGCATCCCTGAATTTTCTGATCTGTTCTGCCAGGAAATCCGATCCCGAAGCAATTGCGCTCTCTGTAACTTCAATATGCAAAAGATCTACAGGAATATCATACTTTTCCCTGCACTTGTCAATCTCAGACATAATGTCACACAGTTCAAAGTCAAGTTGTGAAAGGTTTACAGATACAGGTTCAACGGCAAACCCGCTGTCAATGTCCATCCTGATTTCCTGACATACCATATCAATGATCAGAATATCCAGCTTGTGTACAAGACGCACACTCTCTAAAACCTCAACAAAGATGGCAGGAGAGATCAGGCCCTTCTCAGGATCCTGCCACCTGGCCAGAGCCTCATATCCGCAAACCTTGCCAGTTATAGCCCTGACTTCCTTTTGGTAATATACCTTGAAGTATCGCTTTTTAAAGGCATTTTCAAAATTGTCTATTACGTACTGTCTCAGCTCGTTCTTCTTATCCAGGGCATCATCATAGAAATTGTTGTCCTTATCATAAACCTTGATGATGTCGTCGCAGGCGATCTTGGCCCTGTCTATCATGATAACCGGATCTTCCTCATTGCCTGTCGCCTGATAGATGCCGGCCTTTACACGCATACGAAGACCTTTTTCGTACTTTTTTACGGCCTCCCGCAAAGCGGCAAGCCTGTCTATGATATCCTGTTGTTCAATGGAATCTGCAAGAATAATGAACTGATCACCACCTGTTCTGGCGATGAGTTCTTTACTGAAAACTATCTGAAGCTCTTCAGAAAGGCCCCTAAGGAATTCATTTCCGCCCACAAACCCGTATTTCTGGTTAAAGAGCTTGAAATTCATCACATTCAAATAGATGATAACTGAGCTGTCTGATGCAGCGTACTTACCATGCCCCTGCAAATGAGAAAGAGCCCCATTCAGATTATGAAGACCGGTCAGTTCATCGATGTACTCATACCCGGAGGTCCGACGAGTATCGATATTATCCATAGGCACCCCACATTGTGTCTATTTACGCGTATTAAAATCACACGTACACACTTTAATTGTAACATAAAACAAACTTGCAGAAAACCGAAGAAATGGTATATTGATATTTGGAGAAGCGTTATATTTTCTGAGCGCTTTTTGCGGAACAATCCGCGTTATAAATATTCTCAAAATCAAAGGAAAGCAGGCGTAATAAATATGGATTTTTCATCTATAACAGCCCAGAGCAGACAGGCTGTACTTGAGATTCTTGAAGGCGCAAAGCTAAAGGAGGGCTCAATCTTTGTGATCGGTTGCTCATCCAGTGAGATCCTGGGAGACCAGATTGGAACAGCAACAAATCTTGATTCAGCAAATGCAGTATACGATGGTATCATTCCATTCCTTAGGGAAAAAGGCATTCTTCCTGCTGCACAGTGCTGCGAGCACCTCAACAGGGCTCTCGTGGTAGACAGGAGCACCATGGAAAAGTATGGCTTTGAACAAGTCAATGCAATACCTCAGCCCAATCATGCAGGTGGCGCATTCGGCACCGTGTGTTATGAAAGATTTGAGGATCCTGTTCTGGTGGAAAACATTGGAAGCAAGGCTGATGCAGGCATTGATATCGGTGGTACCATGATAGGAATGCACATGCACAGTGTGGTGGTTCCCATGAGGATATCCCTTAGAAAAATCGGTGAAGCATCAATAATATGTGCCCGTCACCGCCCTAAATACGTCGGAGGACAACGGGCAATATACGACGAAAGTCTGATGTAAGGAGTCAAGGCAAGTCAAGGGGACGGTTCTA
>JAEEGL011112327.1_pt1 | contig 27435 bp, 24 predicted proteins | sample 9134231 | NCBI WGS metagenome assembly JAEEGL01 (sample SAMN16246548, study PRJNA631951) | gut metagenome | biome: gut microbiome; feature: rumen; material: fiber-attached | host: Bos | place: Iran: Karaj | collected 2018-10
ATGGATATATTTTAAGTAAATAGTAGTTCAAAAGCGCTGACGCCACATACAAGAACCCGCCAATATAAAGATAGCGGCACACCAAAAGCTTTTTTGGCGAAATTCCACCCATTGCAGTTTTCTTTAGGAAGTAGCTGCCGAGCGAGGCTAACACACCCATCCCGACGATTGATATAAGAGGAATAAACTGTACTGTCATTCTATACGTTTCTCCTCTCCGCCTGCAAGTAATACTATGCCTACAATAATAACGACAATGCCAAAGATGCGTATCCCATTAACTGCTTCATCAAAAACCAATGCTCCAACTAATGCAGCAAAAACATAACTAATGCTGTTAATCGGTTGTAACACTGAAAGGCGACCGAATCTATATGCCGCTAACATCATCATTGCACCGATACCATATATTACAAATCCCGCCAGCAAAGAAATCGGTCCGCCATAATACTTCCATACAAACTGTCCGAAGCACATAAACATTGCACAACAAAGCATCAAGGTAATCCCTATACTTTGCTTCTTATTTTCGTTCATATTAACCATTCGTTGTCTCTTCTTTCGTCGGTATATTATATTCCTCTGCTGCATAGTACAATATGCGAGCTCCGCCGGTCTCAAAGCGGAATGGAATCTCTTTTAAGTTAGGCAATGCCTTGCGCACACTCTCCTGTTTTTCCTGCGGAACATAAAACACAAAAAAGCCTCCTCCACCTGCGCCAAGCAGCTTACCTCCTATCGCACCGGCTTTTTTCGCTTTATCATAAAATTCGTCAATGGTTTCTGTCGTAACTGCTTTGTTAATGCCCCTTTTTAATTGCCAAGTGTAGTCTAGTAATTCACCAAATTCATTAATGTCACCCTGTGTGAGGATTTCCTCCGCTTTATCAACCAGTGAAAGAATCTCCAATAATTCTTTTTCTTTAGTTTTCAGGGCCTTTTCGTGTCCGATTTGGATGTTAGATGAAAACCGCGAAAAACCAGTGAAAAACATCATCAAATTATTATTTAACTGTTCTTTGCGCTTTGGTGAAATTACAATCGGGCTGATTTCGAAATTATTATCTGAAAAAACAATTTTGTTCATTCCGCCAAAGGCAACTGCTATCTGGTCTTGCACCCCCCCAATTTCTTTACATAGCTCTCTTTCCAAATAAATAGCCTCTTCTGCAAGGCGTCTTTTATCCACATATTTTCCTTTTAGTGTATGGAAAGCCAAAAGCAATGCTACTGCAAAAGAGCTACTTGTTCCCAATCCGGAGCGCGCAGGCAGGTCAGCATCGTAATTGATAATCAGATCATACATATCGAGATATTTCATAGCTTCTCTGATAAGCGGATGTTCAATCTCAGCAACTTTATCTGTTCGTTCAATTTTTGAATATTTAATATCGTTGCAATATTCGAAGAATGGCGGCAGGTGTTTTACACTAACATAACAATATTTATCTATACTTGTGGAAATAACCTTTCCACCATGTTCGTTGTAAAACGCAGGAAAATCTGTTCCTCCTCCAAAAAAAGACATCCTGAATGGTACTTGTGCAATAATCATTTATACTTATCTCTCTTTCACTTATCTTGTTAGAAAATGCTCACCTTTTTTAACACGTTCACGCCAATACCCTAACAAATCTCGCATGGTCTTTTCAAATGGGATTTCAGGTTCCCATCCAGTATGGGATTTAAACTTACGGCAATCAGGGATTTGTAAATCTGCATCAATAGGGCGAAGTCGCTCCGGATCGATTACAATTTCAATCTTATCCTTCATAGGCGAGTATGAAATAAGGGTGTTTAGCGTATCCCCTACCTCACAAGTGTATGCGCCACCAATATTATAATATTCTCCGGCAATAGGATTTACTGTAACAAGCATATAGTATGCACGCACCGCATCCCGAACATCAGCATATGTTCGCAATGATTTTAAATTGCCTACCATAACCTTTGGCTCAATTAACCCTGCCTCAATCATCGCAATCTGCTTCGCAAAAGTGGATTCATGGAATACATCACCACGCCGTGGCCCTGTATGTGTAAACATACGAGTTGTCATTACAGTCATCCCATATGCTTCTGCATAGTATCTGCCCAACAAATCTGTCCCAACTTTAGAAATTGCGTACGGTGATGCAGGATGGAATGGGCATTCTTCATGAATCCCCGTATCCGGCTTCTTTTCGACCGGAATCTTTCCAAAAACTTCAGAAGAAGCACATACATGTATGATTGGCTTATAGCTACTATCCGCTTCCATGTTAGCACGAATTACTTCTAACAAACGGCAGGTGCCTAAAACATTTGTATTTAAGGTATCAATAGGCGCTGTGAAACTAGTTAACGGGTAACTCTGCGCCGCGAGATGAAAAACATAATCCGGCTTTATCTTGTTTATAGCTGTCATTAAGGAGATTTCATCATTCAAATCAGCATACTCAAAAAACACTCTATCTTTTTTGTTAACTCTTTCTAGCAAATGTGTTACATTATCAAGTGGACTACGCCAACGACATACGCCATATATATCCCAATCCGTATTCTCAAGCAGGTAGTCAGCCAGATGTGAACCAACCATCCCTGTTATTCCCGTAATTAATGCTTTCTTTCTCATATCGTTTCTCCATATGTCTATCTTTTTTAAATTGCATTTATTGCATCGCATAATTTGAGAATCTTATCCTTCTCGAGCTCAGGATAATTTCCTGTATATAAGCCATATTTATGTATATAGTCCGCATTGATTAATGTCGAAGGATCAAAATCAGGCATTCTCTTGCGTACAAACGGCTGTCTCGCAAGATTTCCACCGCCGGCTGTTCCTCTTCTAAACTCAACATTTTCTTTCCGTAGTATCTCTGTTAAACGCTTAAACTTCTCATCATCAGGGGTTTTAAGTAAAATAACGAAAGCATAATTAACCGCGCCTTCTAAGTCAAAATCTGCGAAGAATTTTTCGGGATTAAGGTTCTCTACAAATAATCTAAAATTCTCGACCCTTCTTTTATTCCTTCCATCCAGACGCTTAAGTTGATTCAACCCTATAACAGCATTAAGTTCCGTGCTTCTCATGTTAAACCCTGGAACGAGGAATAAAAACTCGGGTCTAAGTTCCGGATATTCTGTACACACCTTTTCTTTAAAAGATTCATCTGTGCTCTCACGAATCATTCCATGGCTACGGTAAAGCCGGCAATACTGATAAAACTCGTCATCGTTTGTGCAAATAGCGCCACCCTCTATTGTGCTCATGTGGTGTGCATAGTAGAAAGAAAAGTTTGAAGCAAGGCCTAAGCTTCCGCATTTTTTGCCATTAAGCATCGCTCCATGAGATTCACATACATCCTCTATTAGCAAAATATTTCTTTTCGCTAACTCGTCACGCAAAGATTCCGATATTCCATTAAATCCTAGCACATGCGTTAAAAATACAGCCCGGGTCTTTGGTGTTATGTGCGATACAATATCATCTTCCTTCATAGCGAGATTCTTCAGATCAACATCTACGAAAACGGGTTTATGTCCAGCTAGAAACACAGAGGAAATATCACTGCTCCACGCAATTGGCGGTACTATTATTTCGCCTTCGCCATATAAATCCCTGAGAACCGCCATTGTAATAAAGTTCGCCGAAGCCCCTGAGTTAACCATAAGACTATGCTTCACTCCAAGCCAGTTGCTCCATTCTCTTTCGAACTCTACCACTTTAGGGCCATTAGTAAACCGGTCTGACGTTTTTAGGAAATCTATTAAAGTTTTGATATCATCCTCAGATATGTTGTTACTCATTAGAGGTATATTAATCATGTGATTATCTCTCCTTTTCTAAAATCCAATCATATTCAATTTTTAATCCTTCTTCTAACTCTATTGTCGGATGCCATCCAAGCGAAAACATTCTATCGCTATCTAATAATCTGCGCGGCATTCCGTCCGGTTTTGTTATATCGTATTTTATTTCACCGGTATATCCAACTACTTTGCGAATCTTTTCCGCCAACTCTCTAATTGATGTCGTTTTTCCCGTTCCTATATTAATAGTTCCCGGACCATCGTATTTATTCATCAAGAGAATACACGCCTCTGCTGCATCATCGATATATAGAAACTCTCTTTCTGCCTTCCCTGTACCCCAAATTTCAACGAATGAAAGTCCTTCTCGTTTAGCTTTTATAAATCTTTGAAGCAAAGCGGGTATTACATGACTACTATCTTCATTCAAATCGTCATTTGGGCCATATACATTTGCTGGGATACAACTTATAAAGCTATCTCCATATTGCTTTTTATAGTAATCGCACATCCTTATTCCGGCAATTTTTGCAATGGCATATCCTTCATTTGTCGGTTCGGGTATTCCTGTAAGAATGTATTCCTCTTTAACCGGTTGGCTAGATTCTCTAGGGTAAATACATGATGATCCAAGATATAGGAGCTTCTTAACGTTAGTTTCATGGGCCGATTTTAAGACATTACAAGTGATAAGCATATTTTCCATGCAGAAATCTAACATATACTCATTGTTTGCTTTTATTCCGCCAACTTTTGCAGCTGCGACATAGACATATTCTGGGCTTTCTTCTCTAAAAAAAGCTTTCGTTGCGTCCTCGTCAGTCAAATCCAACTCGTCATGCGGCACGGTTAGAAGATTTGTAAATCCATGTTTTTCTAGCCTCCTAACTAATGCGGAACCAAAAAGCCCCGTGTGGCCAGCTACGTAAATTCTTGAGTCTTTATTTAGCGTCATCCTTCTTTTAGATAATATATGCGAAGCAATAAATCATCTATTCCTTTCATTTTAATATTGTGTCGGGTACATTCAGATACTGTGAATTTACGCTCTACTGCACAAACACTGTATGTAGCGTAGTACCGTAGCAATATCTGAATCGTTTATGACACAACGTCTCCATATTTATGACATTTAGCCAATTTCTCTTGCATAGTTTTTTGTGTTAAACCGGCCACATTTCATCTGCAAATTTTAGCATCAATTCCACTACAACATCAGAGTTATGGTGTTTGTGTTCACCCCACCTTCCGACTCCATATACCCTTTTATCCTTTGCATATTTAATAAGCTCATCCATGATTTCAGGTTTTCCAATAGTATTAACAGGGTATGCATATTTGTTCATATATGTATACTTTGCTTGATAGCTATCTTTGTAAAGTTCAACTCTTTCCTTCCTAGTTTCAAGCGCCATTCCATGTGATCCCGGGAACAAATTCTTTCTTATATTTGCCCGATGGAAAGGAAGTTTTTTATCTGAACAATAAACAAAATGAGCGGGCGACTCTAGCTCCTCCTCCACATATCTTAGCTCCAAGCTAATAGACTTTAATTTTGAAATCTTGTCAAATAGTTCTTTTGGCATTCCATCAATATGCGAAAACTCAGCCCAAGGGATAGAAGAGATAATAATATCTGCCTGATATTCTTCTCCATCTTTTGTTCTCACTATATGCGAATCCATATTCAGATAATCAATCTCTTTGTTGTAACTAATATGCTCACCTATTCGGTTAGCCATACGGTTCCATAATTCTCCCGAACCATGTTCAAGCGAAAAGTAATATTGGGAAGCACCTGGTCTAACGCCGTAAAATTGATGTTCAAGGCAACTCATAAGTGTATCACGAAACGATACATTTGGTAATTTATATAACCAATACGTTCCAAGTTCGTTCAGATTTTCACCAAACAATTTTGAGTTATATGGAAGCATATAGTTATCTGCAATCTTGTCACCCAATTTCCAGTAAATCCAATCAATAAACTTTTCAGGCATCGGAACATCCCTATTACATCCTGCTCTACTAATAGACTCCAAATAATCAGCCTGATCGTTTCGGTTTAGTTCCCAAATATATGATTCAATCGGACTTCCGACCAGTTGCCCATCCGGAAGCAAAACTTGACCGCTCCGATCAAACTTTGTAAATTCACTTTTGGGCATGAAACTAAACAAATAATCTACAATTTGGGGATTTCGATCATCAACAAAGTGCGGTCCCCCAATATCAAAGGGATAACCATCAACCATAACCGAACGGCACAATCCACCTGCACAGTTCTCTTTTTCGATTATTTGAAAAGAATCAATTCCTTTTTCTTTTAATCTGTTACCTAATGTCAAGCCTGCCGGCCCAGCCCCTAATATTAATACTTTCATCTTTATTTTCTCCTTTCAGTGTATCCTTTTGTAGTAAAATATTCTTTTTTAACAAATTTTTTCTTTCTCATAAAGCGTATCTTAATTGAAACAGGCAAATATGACAGTTTTTCCTTTGTCGATGTTTGTGTGCCTCCTTTTTGGATACATGGAATTTCGTAAACAGGAATGCCAACCCTTAAAAACTTTAAAGTCGTTTCCAACGCAAACGGATGTTTAGTCTCTTCCCAAACAATTCCATGGTAATACTCCGTTGGACATATCCTGTATGCCAAAGTGAAGTCACTTAACCTTGATTGATATAAAACAGAACAATATATTTGAGACAACTTGTTCCAAGCCATTTTAAGTTTGCCGTATCCTTCCTCTTCTATTCTTCCTCCTTTTGCATACCTAGATGCACTTATAATGCTATTGGGTTTTAACTTTGCGTACTCAATTAAAAGTGCTACGCATGATGGATCAGCTGATTGATCTCCTGTCAATATAATTACATGGGAACCTTCGGCCACTTCTAACGCATCACGCATTGCACCACCCATTCCCGGAAGCTTCTGATTGACAATTTTGTATCCTATTCCTTTGCTTTGTGCAAGGCGCCCCATTCGTTCGATACACTCTATGCTTTCTGACGTTGTATATTTAGGGTGTACCGCTATTATTAGTTCTTTTAAGTCCTCTTTTTTGCATGTGTCAAATAGCAATTGTACTTCTTCCTCAAACAGATCTGTTTCATTGAGAACTGTAATAATAATAGAGCAATTAATAAATGTCATTTATAAATCTCCTTAAATTAATAGTTAAATGGTTTGACTAGTGCGCCGATTTTATTTTCTTATCCTAAAAAGCGCTTCACAAAATGGATAAAACAGCGTAACAAGAGTACCAGTTCCTGGCAAAAGCCTTCTGTAACTCTTTATTCATGCACTTCAAGCAGCATATTCCCTTTGTAGACTTTTCCGTCTTGACTTTTTGCTATAAACTCCAATTCAGTAGTCCCTTGATTGTAATATTCAGAAGGTATCCTCATGGAAAATTCGCCACCATTACAGTCTAAAGAATATGCTGCAAGATAATGGTTTCCCGCTTTGACATATAGATGTTCAATAGTCGTAGGATTGTTTTCTACTTTAATCCGTCCGTTACAAACAGCTACAGCATCAGACACAGATATGCCTTCTTCTGGCAATAAACCATTAATAGATTCTATGCTAACACTCATTTTCCCCTTTGGCTGTTCATTGGTTATATTTGCTGGGATTGATAAAGTCCATGGGTCCCACGGTCCTATTGGTATGCTTACTATATCAGTACCATCCTCGGCAAAGGCCCCTATGTTTTGCAGATAGGTTTCTGCATATCCTAGGCCTATTGTTGGAATATAGTATGTATTCGTAAGCCCAATTAAAACAACAGCTAGACAAGCACAAATTAAACTTTTATGCACACAATGATTTTGCAGAAAGCCTTTTACCTGCAGACCTATTAACAGTGTGGCAATCATATAAGGAAGTAGCACATATCTTCCGGTTATAATATCACCATAGAATTCGTCAGGTATGCCTACCATAGAGCAATAATAGAGGAAGGTAAAACTATACGCTGCACAATACGCAATAATCCTACTAGGAACTTTAACAAAACGAATTAGCGCTACCCAAAGAATTAATCCAAGGAAAAATGCAGTCCAAGTATGTAGCCTTTCCCAATAAGGGAAAAACACAAAATACTTCATGTTCAAGGAAAATCTGTGCACGAGTGCAAGTTCGGAACTAGCCCTTGAAGATGAAGCAACGCACACTAATTGCGTTAGCACCGCAATAGCAACTATACTTAACTTAACGCCTTCAATTCCGACTTCTTTTATAAGTAACTTCTTATCTCTTTGCCTTGCGATAAACCAACGCAACGTTCCCAACGCGGCCACCGCAAAAGTAAACGGTGCTGCCGCCGTTGATAAAGCCATTAGCGACAAAAATATGGTTTGCAGAAAAGAAATCCTTTTGGTCTCTGGACTACAGACTAAATAAAGGCCCAACAAAAATACTGTGAAATTTGTCACAAATGATAAAGGGAGATCGCAAGTCGTAATATCATATAAGTTTGCTGGTAGAAACAACATGATGGCTACGCAGATAAAGAAACGATGTTGTTTTTCTCGTAAAACACACTCAAATTTATCACTAGTAAACCAGAAAACGCTCGCTGTAGCCAACAGTTTAAAGCTAATTCCCTGTATGTGTGGTAAGTAATCTAAATGATTTAGCGCCAACATAACTCTGTAACATACTAACGCTACTGTTTTTGGGATAACCCAAATTGTGCCATTCCACGGGATAAAGATTGAATTAAGTCCGTCAAAAATGGACCCTTGTATAAGTACCGTTCCATCCTCTGCCCATAGATATGCTGAAAACAAATCCTCAGGTGAATGCATAACGTAAATAATAAACAGTAAAAGAAAATACACTACTCCCTTAGTGTGGTCCGACTTCAATTTTTTTGTTGCTCTAATAGAAATGGCAAATACTATTCCATAAATGCAGAAAAACAGTAGTGTCTTCGCCTCATGTGAAATACTCCTATTAACATAACTTATCTCAATATCACCATTTTGTTTGACACCATTAATAAACAATGCATGGTCGAGTATTGTATCATTATCAGAAGCCCATAGTGTAACCGCCTTCCCTAGCTCACTATTTGATTCTATCGACACCACAAGTTCTTTCTCTTCTATTTCTCTTGGTGATGAGAAAAAAACATCCACATAACTATTATCTTTTATCTTACTAGCTTGAATAATTTTCTCTACATAAATAATTCCACTATCGTTTCCTACAACACAAACCCTTATTTCTCCAGAATTGGAGCGATTTCCCCATGTTGCGAATAGCAACGATATTCCATCTTCACCAAAATACGGTATCTCTTGGGCTACTACTACACCTTCTGATAATTCACCAATCGTTATCACTTTTGAAGCTGAGCGCTCTTGTAACGAATCATATTGCTTTTCCTCAAGTTGTACTGGGAAAAGCTGATAATCATAAGCTATCATCGCAAAAACAATAAGCAGCGAAACTGTTAATAAAGGATACAGGTGATTTGCATTAAAAAGATTTTTCATATATTTTTTGATGAACTTATTCTTGACAAAAACATAAGCTAAAACTCTAATATCTCTGGAATACAAGTAATAAACTTGCATCCCCACTCTCTGACAAAAGATGCCACTTCGGATATTTCGTCTTTTAAATTCCACGGCAGAATAACTAAATACTCTGGCTTCTTTTCGCGAAGTGCCTCTATTCCAACGATTGGAATCAAACTACCAGGCAATAACAAGCCTTGTTTGTAAACATTAGAATCCACTACAAAATCAATCATGTCCGCTTTTATTCCGCAGTAATTAAGGAAGGTATTCCCCTTTGCTGCAGCCCCAAAGGCTGCAATGTGTTTGCCTTGCCGTTTTATATCGGCAAACATCTTGAGGGCATCAATCTTTATCTTTTCAACCTTTCTCGCAAACGCAGTATATGTTTCAATATTTGAAAGTCCAAAACTTTTTTCTTCTTCCAAAGTGTTTGTCACAGATTCTTTTACCAGTACGGCCTCGTTCTCTTTGTGCGTAGCATATATGCGTAAAGAACCTCCATGAGTCGGTAATTGTTCAACGTCATAAATTTTCATGCCATGATGTGCGAAAATCTGTTTCACTGTCAAGAGTGACAGATAGTGGAAATGTTCGTGGTAAATTGTGTCAAACTGATTCTTATTTATCAAGTTCAACAAGTGCGGAAATTCCATGGTTATTGTTCCTAATGGGCTAAGTACAATCCCAAGTCCACCTACAAATCCATCAATATCTGGAACATGTGCCAAAACGTTGTTTCCTATTACTAAGTCGAAAGTTCCCTCCTTAGCAACCATTTCTTTTGCCGTATCTGTGCCAAAGAAACAGCAATCCACATCAATGCCTTTGGCGCGAGCTTCTTTCGCAACATTTTCTGCCGGCTCCACCCCTTTAACGGGAATACCATACGGCAAAAAATACTGTAGCAGATATCCGTCATTGCAGGCAACTTCAAGAACTCTGCTTTTCTTGTTTAATGATAACCTTTCAGCAATCATATCAACATATTTTTTGCAGTGCTCCAGCCAACTCTCAGAAAACGAGCTGAAATACATATAATCACTGAATATATTCTCTGGCATCTCAAAAATCTCAGCTTGTGTCAAAAAGCATTCATCGCAAACATTAACACGAAGGGGGAAGAACATCTCTCCTCGTTCTAAATCTTCCTTGTGTAAATAACCATTGGCGAGAGGCGATAACCCTAAGTCAACAAGCGAGTGTTTTAATTCTTTTCCGCAAAAGCGGCAATGTTTATTATCCATTTATACGTCCTCCATTTATTCTTTCCAAAAGCGCTTTAAGCCCTCTTCTAAAGAAACTTGTGGTTTCCAGTTTGGCGGAAGTGGGAAAATTTGCACACCACCGATAGCTTGTCTGAAAGCATCCGGTTTCTCACCCCACTGTGGCTGCCATTCCAATTTATTCTCGCAAAGCAGCGTTTCTACAACAGCACGGAGGGTTTGTTCCTTGCCGCTTGTCAATTGGAAATGGTTATATGACTCATGCCACGCTTGTGCATCAAGAAAAGAAGCGAAGCCACGGACTACATCATCGATATAGATTACATCATAAAACTGTTCGCCACTTGTTAATGACATTGGTTCTCCACGCAATGCAGCTTTTTTTATTAGGTTCAAGACCTTTGGTCTTTCATCATTAGGTCCGTATGTGTCCGGTAGTACCAATTCTACCGCTTGCATTAATTCGGCATCTGTATAATAGGAAATTATATCCGAAAAAGCTTGCTTTGTTGCTGCGTACAAGCTTAATGGCTGATAGCCGTTACCCGCGCGCTGTGTTGTAACCGTAGTTGCGTAAACTATCTTTTTACACCCAACTTCGCACATCGCTTCCAACAGCTGCATGCCTAAATGTATATTGCTCTCTGCCAATATGTCCGCTATCTGCGGACTTCGAGCTCCCGTATAGTATGTTGCTAAGTGAAAAACAATATCCGGTTTTGCTATTTCAAGCGCTGTTTTTATACTGTCTGAAGTCCCATCGTAATGTAACAATGAAATCTGAGAACTATCTCTTTGCAAATAACGCATATTAATGTGTTCCCGTACAATCCCATACACAGCATTATCGTTTGTCAAAAACTTTGCAAGTTGGGAGCCAATGTATCCTGTAATTCCTGTGATGAATATCTTTTTCATACTTTCACCTATTTCGACCTAATCATCTCACAAAACTCGCTAAATGTTGGGAAGCTTAAATCTCTAGGTGAAAGTAACGGTTCCTGCTCAGGTTCTAACGGCCATTCGATAGATAAACTAATGTCATTCCACAAAATGCCTGTCTCACTTTTCTGATCATAGATATCGCCACACAGATAATGCATTTCCGCTTGCTCAGATAGCACCAAAAAGCCATGCGCAAATCTCTTGGGAATATATAGCATGTTTCGATTCTCCGCAGACAGACAAAAGCCTTGCCATCTTCCGAAAGTTTCAGATTCCGGTCGGAGGTCCACTACAACATCAAAAACCTTTCCTTTTTCAACCTGAACTATCTTGTCTTGGCTATGCTCTCGCTGAAAATGGAGCCCTCTCAAAGTTCCCTTTGTAGAGCATGAACGAAGCTCTTCATGAACATCTATAAATATACCATTTTTTTCATAAAGGGATTTTTCAAAGCTTTTTGTTAAATACCCCCGTTGATCTGAAACAAAAAACGGTTTTATTAATACCAAATCAGGAATCTCTGTGGGACAAAATTCAAACTTAGACATCTTAGTAAGCTCCCTCCGACAAATACTCTTTTATCTGCTTTTCTGTAAACAATGTTATATTTTCTCCTTGTAACCAGGTTTTAGTCCAATCTACAGTTTCCTTTACAGCCCTGTTTACATCCCATAATGGTCGCCAAGACATTTTGTCTTTTATAAGAGAGCAATCGAGTTTTAATATGGCATCTTCGTGTGGTCCCGACTCACCTACCTGCTCCCACTTCGCTTCAGATCCCCAATTGCTACAAAATGCATCCACTAGGGTTCTCGTGGTTACACAGTCTTCTGTTTCCGGTCCGACATTATAACTTCCGGCTAATTCAGGACTTTCATACTGTCGCTGGGCGATTAACAAATAGGCCGAAAGCGGTTCTAAAACATGCTGATATGGCCTAATTGAGTTGGGATTTCTAACCTTAATCGCGCCACCTGACTGCATTGCCCTGACGCAATCCGGAATTATTCTATCAGGCGAAAAATCTCCGCCACCTATTACATTACCTGCCCTTGCTGTGCTTACTGCCGCTCCATTTTCAAAAAAACTGTTTCTGTAGCTATTTGTCACCAATTCTGAACATGATTTGGAATTTGCGTAAGGATCATACCCATTCAGAGCATCCGTTTCACGATATCCCCAACACCAACGATTATTTTCATAAACCTTATCCGTTGTAACATTTAATATACTATGAACACTATCTATATTGCGGCAACACTCCAAAAAGTTCACAGTTCCCATTACATTTGTCGAATATGTTGCAACCGGGTCTCGGTAGCCTATACGTACTATTGGCTGCGCAGCTAGATGAAATACTATTTCGGGCTTTACTTGTTTAAACGCTTCTCTCATAGAATTAATGTCGCGAACATCGCCCGTTATTGAATTTATATCCCTTTTAATCCCAAGTATTTCAAAGAGATTTGGCTTTATTTCCGGGTTTAGTGAATAACCTGAAACCTCTGCTCCGGCTAAAAGTAATACTTTGCTTAACCAAGAGCCTTTAAAACCCGTATGCCCAGTTATCAAAACTCGCTTACTTTTATAAAACTTCAACATATTATTTTACCAAACCTTCCAAGGCGCATTTCCGCTTGTCCAGAGTTTTTCCAACATTTCTTTTTCGCGAGCAGTATCCATGCATTGCCAAAAGCCTTCGTGTTTATATGCCATCAGCTCATTTTCTTTTGCAACCTGCTCTAATGGCGCTTTTTCTAAAACAGTCATATCACCATCTATATAATCGATGAATTCCGGCTGGCAAACCATAAACCCTATGTTTACCATGTTTCCGTCCCCTTGAGTTTTTTCCCTAAACTCTTTTATATGACCGTCGTCAGCAATATCTAGTATTCCAAAGCGCTGACCCGCATTATATGCTGACATTGTTACAATCTTTCCATGCTTCTTGTGAAATTCCACCAGCCCTGCTATGTCCACATCAGAAACACCATCTCCATATGTGAGCATGAACGGTTCATCTCCTACATACTCCTTTATACGCTTTATACGTCCACCTGTCATAGTATCAAGCCCCGTATCCACAACAGTTACCCTCCACGGTTCCGAGTTGTTGCGATGCACAGTCATGTCGCTGCGGCCTTGCGTAAAGTCAAATGTAATGTCAGAAGTATGCAAGAAATACTCTGCAAAATATTCCTTTATCACATGCTGCTTATACCCGGCGCATATTACAAAATCGTTATATCCATAATGAGAGTATAATTTCATTATATGCCATAAAATTGGCATTCCTCCAAGCTCAATCATTGGCTTTGGCTTGAATTGGCTCTCTTCAATTATACGCGTCCCATATCCACCTGCCAAAATAACTACTTTCATTTTTAATACCCTTTCTTCTACCAACGCAGTAATCTTTTCATAAACCTTGCAGTCCTTCTGAAAGGTTTTGGTGTATGCTTTCTGAAGTAATTAATTAACGCACCTTTTAACCCGACTTGCTGTGGCTGGGCTACCAACAGCGCATTCATCTTTAATGCTTCATCTAATGCTTTACTCAATTCTTTATCTCTAATACTTGAAGAACTCATTATCTCTTGGAATGCCACCATCTGTTGCTTTTTTTTGTTCATCAAGTAGCGGTCATTGCTTATCTCCATCGCAGCATACTCATCCGTCATAACCCACGCGGTTAAATATCCTTGATGCTGTGCAACAAAAGGGAAAATTCGCTCTAAAGCATGGTTTAAAGTCCCATCTGTAGCAAGCGGCTCCTTCGGAAAATCATCGAAAGTCCATGGGTAATTAAATAGCGGTTCTAATGCTTCACGTCTGCACCAAAAAGACGTTCCTAGTGCCAAAGGCATCTTATCAACAGATAAATTTGCATTAAGTCTTAAGCGCTTTGCCAGTGCATTTGTAACATCAAAGTCCGTGCACCATCCAAGGTTTTGTATACCGTCTGTGAAGTAAGAAAAGCAAGGGTGCGGAGGACATAACAACCCGATGTCTGTATGTTCATCTAAAAACGATATTATGTTCTCAACATATGCACCACTACCTATTATATTTTCTACAATTAATTCCTGAAAAGTCTTTCCGACAGTAATGTATTCCCCTTCATGAGATCTCTTATCATGACAGTATCCAATATAGTCATATTCCTTCAAATATGCTGAAGCTGTCACTAAAAGTGCCGAAAGATCTCTACCTGGATCTTTTGCTTCAAGAACCCTCAACCTATTTCCGAGAAGTTGTTCAAATATTCCGGATATTTCGGCACAGTTTTTCTTTGGTTTTGTGGTAATAATCACGTCAACACTTTCTGGAAGCTCACAAATATATGGTTTTATCAGATCTATTTTCTCTAGATAACTAATGTGAAAAACCATAACTGCACGACTTTTAATTTCGCGTTTAACTGTTAATGACCTTTTAGGCAATATATATTGAAGGTGCAAATTAAAAAACAAATCTGCAACATTATATTGACGCAATAAATTCTTATAAATTAATGAAACGTCGTAGTTTGTAGTTTTACTAATGTAGTCAATGCTTTTCTTCAGCTGTAAGCCACTCGCCCAATTTAAGTGATTTGCATAATCAAAACCAAAACAATGTCTCTTAATAATAGGGCACTTGTATAATTTAATTAAATCATAAGTATCTGCAAAGCAATGAGGAATAACTGGCTGATTATTAGGATAAGTGCCATCTAAATCTAATGTGCTTGAATATGCCTCCCAAGAAAAGCCATGATCTTTGAAATATTGTGTAACTACCACTTCATGGCCACACGTGGTTTCCCAAAGGCTTTCAAAATAAGGCAGGTTTTCCCAATATATTTTGAAAACTTCACTATTATGTAGCTCCTTCCTAAATACTGTAAAGTAGCTCTGAATATGTGCTGGCATGTGATCGTATAGCTTAGAGTTTATCGGCACATCTTGTTCCGCATGATCAGTAATGCCCCAAAAATCAACTTGGTGCGTTTTCATTTCCTCAAACATTACATTAAAAGGGTAAAGCGGACCATAAAAACTGTCATTTAACAAAATTATTTCATCGTACACAGATAATGTATTCCAACCTATGTAAGAAATCATTGCGTCTTTCCACGCACCTGCATCAAAACCCTTATTTTCTCGCACGAAAATATTCTTTGTATATTTTTCTAACCTTAGTCGCCCTTCTGCAGTTAATACTCCATTTACAACAACGACCAATTCCGTCAAGTTTTTACACAAGTCTTCTAGCATGTAACAGATATAGTCATCAATTATTCCATCTTTGTCATAACTTAAAAAAATCCCTAATCTTGTTGTGAATGTGCAAGGCTCTAGCTTTCCACATTCTTTATTCTTCATTGCTTTCTCCATATGAGATATCCTTTCCTCAATTACTTCGCAGCACTGTTGCTAATTTTGAAGGAATCTCATCGAATTCTCCTGTTTTAGCAATATAATTAGAATCAATGCTAATATAGCCTTTGCCATTGTAGCTTTGAGTAATTTTTAACAGTTCGTTTGCGATTACCAATGGTGCGCATGACTTTACACTGATAATATTTTGATTGAAATTCGCCATATCTTTGTTTTCGAAACAATTTGTTATTGTCTTCATACCAAAGGAAGACATCTCTAGTGGAGGATAACTTGGATGCGGTGATGCCATTAAAGAAATCCCAGCATATGATTCAATCATTACTTTTGCATAATCTTCTATGCTCAACTTCCCGAGTGATTGGATCTCTACTCCTCTTCCTATAACAATATTTTCGTGTTTTTCTCCTGCTGAAAATATTGCCCATTCTGCAGCATTAGGCTCTTTCTCACACCAAATACTTAAAGCGGAGATAATTAATTCAAACATATTCCTCGTAGCCGCAGTTGGTCTACCATAAAAGAGAATTTGCTTCTTCTTTGAAACATCACCGTTTTCTCTAGGCAAAAACTTTTTAAGGGTTGGGTTAATCATCGGCTCAAAATACCACTTTTTTTCGAATATGTATTTCTTTTGATCAAAAAAATCACAAAGCAACTTAGAGTTTATTACTGCATAAGTAGGAAATTCAAATCTATAGGTGCTTTCCGCTAACATATAACGTGATGACCAAGGATAAAAACCTGGCTCATAATCTTGAATCAAATAAATCAGTGGCTTGGCTTTTTTTCCATATTTCTCAGCCTGCCAACGGATCACATCTGCTATTGAACATGCCGTCCACCATGCAGTTACAACAAATATGTCTTCTGCCGAAACTGGTATGGATTTCATTTTGCGTTCTGGTCCCACCATTTCGACTATTTGTTTCCTCAAAGTAACATCATCCATTGCATCAATAATAGTATAGTCATGAAAAGAACTACGGTCTCCGTTCTTGACAAAGGCATCTGTCACTATAATTCTCGAAGCACAATCATATTCATCGCACAATTCTTCAAAAAAACGTATTGCCGTTGCAACTCCCCCAAAAGTGTGTTCTACTAAAATAGATGGGATCACAAGATTAAGCCGCGCTCCTATGTCTGATACACTTTCTCTCGCGTTTATTTTTGTACTCTCTGGAATCTCATAACTACTTTTAGTCATTATTTTTTTTTTAAGAAGGTTCCCGTCTTGTCCACAGGTAACTTTATCTCTTTTAACAAATTTATCATCTTTTATTTCCCCCTTCTCTTTTAATTTTAATCTCTTTAGCATATCCAAAATCACTCTTGCTGGCTTTGATATTTTCCAAAAGAATGCATTCGACATTTCGTTATATGCATCAATTACAACAGATAGTTCTGCTTTTACTCTTTCTAATTCTTTTTGAGAATTATTAACCTTGGTCTCCGCCAATGCAAGTTCTTTACAAAGGTTACCTCTTTCGGCGCTTAGCGCAACAACCAAACCACTAAAATTATCTCTAGATTTTTGTAGTTCCGACAACTCGTTCTCAAGCTGCACGTACCGCTTTTTTTCGTTTGTCAATTCTTCTAAATGAAAATTGTTTTCTTCCTCAATTTTTGAAAACTTTTCGCGCAAAGAAATTCCCTCCGTAGATAAACGCTCTATTTCTTGATTCTTTGCTTCTATCTTAAGTACCATTTCAGTTTTTGTAATCCTTAGGCTTCGCTCATAATCTTCTACTTGTTTTAGCCAATTGTCGCTCTTAACATAGCAAACAGCCCAACTTGTAATGTAACTAGGTTCATAATTTACTTCATCTAGAAAGCCTTCTGTTGCAAAACACTTTGCCCAATATTCACGCTGTTGGACATTAAAATGTGTATTCTCAGTAAAGTCGTTTGGACTTGAAGAAAAAAGAATTCTATCCGCAACCGCACAAATATTATGAATTGCCTTTTCTCCATCCTCTGCATACATATGTTCTAACACTTCAATGCTTGTCACAATATCAAAATGCTTTGGCAATTCTCTCGGAAGATCCTCTGCTAACGATCCCACAAAACAATATGGCTTTATATCGTCTCTTACCATAGATATAGCGTATTCGGAAATGTCGACACCATATGCTTCAACCCCCAAATCCCTCAATGCAGCTACTAAATATCCCATTGCACAACCCGCATCAAGTACTGTTTTGGGGTGAAAATCTGCAACAATCCTATTTGCGATGCCTCGAAAAAATTCAAGAAAATGCGAATCGCTTTCATAAGGGATTGGGCCACAACAATTATGATAATATTCATGATTATATAGCTCTTTCATATCAAGACATTCTCCTATCATTACTTTACTTTGACTCATCTTTAGAGCATGCTTCCAAAAGTTAATTGTGAAGAAGTTTTCGTTTCATCACACACTAAACCCACTCATGCAGAAAATTTTTATTCTAATTCTTTTAGGTAACGCGTCAGAGCATCGCGCCAATCCGGTAATAGTTCAAATTCGCATTCCGACAGCTTACTTTTTGCTAGCCGACTATTAAAAGGCCTCTTCGCTTTGCTCAATCCGTATTCTACCGTTGTGACAGGGGTAACCTTTGTTTTTAAGCCTACTTGTCTATAAATTTCTTTTGTGAAATCATACCAGCTGATATATCCGCCTTCGTTAGTAGCATGATAGTAACCATACTTTTCGGTCTCTGTCATATCCACGAGGAGTCTTGCCAAATCTTTAGTGTAAGTCGGCGTTCCAATTTGGTCGTTTACCACACAAACCTCATCATGTGTTTTGCCTAGATTCAGCATAGTCTTTATGAAGTTCTTTCCATTAATGCCAAACACCCACGCTATGCGAACTATGAAATATTTATCGAGGTTTTCGACAACTGCCAGCTCGCCCTTTAATTTTGACTCACCATATACATTTAATGGCGCATAGTTTTTATCATCGGGTTTCCACGGCTCTGTACCCTGACCATTAAAAACATAGTCAGTGGAAATATAAAGCATCTTACAGTCGATTGATTTACATGCTCGGGCTATGTTTCGAGTTCCGTTCTCATTTATAGTAAATACCTTTTCGCGGTTCCCGGGTTCTTCGGCTCCATCAACATTGGTCCATGCGGCGCAATGTATTACAGCGTCGGGGTGGATATTTGAAATGGTAGTATCAACTTGGGTTTTGTCTGTTATATCCATTTGAACATATTCGGTCTTTGTGACTGCGCTACCATCTGCTATCCCTATATATGCTTCTGTAATATCGCTACCTGTGCAGAAATGCCCTCTCTTTTCTAGTTCGTTAATCACATCATGACCGAGTTGCCCATTTACTCCCGTAACAAAAACCTTCAAACTATGTTTCTCCTTTTCAGCCCTATAAAAAACATAAAAAGTCCCGTAGGTGCACCCGAAAATGCGATTTCAAACAATGAAGTTAGTGGACTAAACCTACGATAATCAAATACGATTTTCTTTGCTTTCTTGTTTCCTTCAAAATTATTTTTGCGAGCATTTGCCCATCTAATCGCTGCCCTAATTTCCGGTAGCAGCTCTCTTTCCGTACTAAATCTATCCTTTAGCCATTCGAATCTTTTAATCAATTCTATAATTCGGATTCTGAGATAACTTTCTTTATCTTTTACTCCGGCCATCATTTCTGTCTGGTTGTTGCCATGAATCCGATACTGTATTAAAGGTCTCCGAATTGAAAATATCTTTCCCTTGGTTGCGGAGTACAGCGCCAAATAGTGATCATGAACCATGTGTGGGCAAAACGGGATTGCCTCTTTTGCAAGATCCGAATGAATCATCATGGTGCAGCCGGTCACAAAATTAGATGTCAGAAGTTCCGATGCGAGGTTACTTCCTGTCTTTAAATGATGGTGCTTCCTGACCTTTGTGATACTATCCGCTACCTGTTTTCCATTCCCGTCTATAATATACATATCGGAGCAAACAAGCTCTGCTCGCTCCTTTTCTATTATTTCTTGCAACACTGTGAGTTTTTCAGGTAACCATACATCGTCCTGGTCACAATACGCAAAATATTCTCCCTCGGCCTCTTTTGTCAATCTCTCAAATGTTAGGTTCGATCCAAGGTTTTCTTCGTTTTGCTCTATCGTGTATGGGAATGCTGTAATGCACTCGTCTACCAATGCCTTCACATCTTCAAGCGGCACAGTGGGAGAACAGTCATCGCGAACGTAGAGACGCAGATTTGGATAGGTTTGAATGTTCAGTGATTCAAGCTGTTCGCGCAACCAATCCATTCTGGGTTCATACACCGCCATCAATATTGAAATCAGAGGTTTCTTATCTGTTTCCATACATCTTTTCGTAATAATCCTTATATTCTCCACTGATGATTTCTTCCCACCAAGAACGATTATCCAAATACCACTTTATTGTTTTCTTCAAGCCATCCGTAAATTTAGTTTCCGGTAACCATCCAAGCTCTGAATGAATCTTTGTCGGGTCGATTGCATAGCGTAAATCGTGACCTTTGCGGTCTGTTACGTATGTAATTAGACTCTCGGGCTTTCCTAGTTCTTTACAAATCAACTTAACAATATCGATGTTTCGCATCTCGTTGTGTCCGCCAATATTGTAAACCTCGCCCTCACGACCCTTTCGCATCACGAGGTCGATTGCATGACAATGATCCTCTACATAGAGCCAATCGCGCACGTTTTCGCCCTTGCCATATACCGGAAGTGGTTTGTCGTTTAATGCGTTCGCTATCATGAGTGGTATCAGCTTTTCAGGAAAGTGATAAGGGCCATAGTTATTCGAACAGCGCGAAATGCTGACTGGGAGTTCGTATGTCCTATGATATGCCAAAACCAGCAAATCAGCGGCCGCTTTTGAACTTGAATATGGGCTACTCGTGTGAATCGGAGTCTCTTCCGTAAAAAAGAGGTTCGGTCTATCAAGGGGTAGGTCACCATAGACTTCGTCTGTGCTCACTTGATGATAGCGTTTAATACCATATTTGCGGCAAGCATCCATCATAGTTGCAGTGCCCATTATGTTTGTCTCAAGAAAAACTCCCGGATTTTCTATGCTGCGGTCAACATGGCTTTCCGCCGCAAAGTTGACAACTATATCCGGATGCTCTTCTTCAAAAAGGCCGTTTACCAATTCTCTATCACAAATATCGCCCTTTACAAAACTAAACTGCGGATTTTCCATGATGCCTTTAAGCGTTGATAGATTCCCCGCATAAGTCAGTTTATCGAGGCAGATTATTCTGTCCTCGGGATGCCTTTCAAGCTCGTAAAATATAAAATTGCTTCCGATAAATCCGGCTCCACCGGTGACTATAATATTCATTATTCGTGATTCCTTAAAACTCCATCTTGCACTCCGCAAGAGTTGAGTTCTTTTTGTCTTTTTCGCTAAGTATAATTTCTCCAACCTCCGGCCATTTTACATTGACCGTCGGGTCATTCCATGCGATGCCACCTTCATCCTCAGGGTGGTAGAACTCATCGCATTTATAGGCGAACTCGGCTTCGTCGCTTACAACTACAAAACCATGGGCAAAGCCACGTGGAATCATTAACTGTCTGCCATTTTCAGCGGAAAGTAATGCGCCTACCCATTTGCCGTAGGTAGGACTTCCTTTTCGCAAATCCACTCCGACATCAAAGACCTCGCCTCGCAACACGCGAACCAGTTTTGCCTGTGGATGTGTCTTTTGGAAATGCAATCCACGCAGAACGCCTTTGCGTGAGCTAGATTGGTTGTCCTGAACAAAGTCATAAACAAGACCTGCCGCATCGAAATCGGCTTTTTTGTAGGTTTCCATAAAGTATCCTCTGTTGTCTCCGTAATGCTTTGTTTCTATGATGTAAACATCTTTAATTTCTGTATCTAGAAATGTAAAGTTCCCTATTGTCTTCATAATACTTGAGTTCCCTTAATATCTAATTTTGCCTTCAGCTACGTTGCGTAAATGCTGACCATAAGGAGATTTTCCATATAAATCTGCCGATTCAAGTAAGGTCTTTTTATCTATCCAGCCGCTATGGAAAGCGATTTCCTCGAGGGCCGCGATTTGGCTACTTTGACGTGTCTCTATGGTTCTCACGAAATCTGAGGCTTCCACGAGCGAATCCATAGTTCCTGTGTCAAGCCAAGCGTAGCCACGACCAAGGAGCTGCACATCCAGTCTGTCTTCTTGGAGATACATGTCATTCAGTGTTGTTATCTCAAGTTCACCCCTTGCGCTAGGTCGCACTTCGTGAGCCTTTGCACTTACACCCTTTGGATAAAAGTAGAGCCCCGTTATGCAGTAATTGCTCTTTGGATTCTTTGGCTTTTCCTCAACAGAAAGAACTTTACCATTTTCGTCAAACTCGACGATACCAAAACGCTCGGGATCGTTTACATAATAACCAAAAATTGTAGCTCTGCCTTCATTTGCATTAAAGTATGCTTTTTTGAGGGATTCACCAAAGCCATTGCCATAGAATATGTTGTCACCCAGTACCATCGCACACGCATCGTCACCGATAAACTCTTCGCCTATGGTGAATGCCTGTGCCAGTCCGTCAGGTGACGGCTGAACTTTATACGAAAGATTCACCCCAAAATGACTGCCGTCGCCAAGCAATCTTTCAAAATTAGGCAAATCCGTAGGTGTTGAAATTATTAGTATCTCTTTAATGCCCGCGAGCATCAGAACGCTCATCGGGTAATAAATCATGGGTTTATCATATACGGGGAGGAGCTGCTTGCTCGTTACCATTGTTAGCGGATAGAGTCTGGTCCCACTACCCCCGGCCAGGATTATTCCTTTCATTGAAAATCTATACTCCTATCTTTTTTATACTAAACAATTCTGCTTTACTATATTTTCACGGTTATACCGATGCATATGCATCGCACACTTCATCTGTTTCTCCAAACATTTTCATCCGGCCGTGTTCCAACCACACCACATGGTTACACATTTCTCGGATTTGATCTAGGCTATGGCTCACAAACAATACCGTTGTGCCACCGCCCATCAGCTCCATCATGCGTGCACGGGATTTTTCTTGAAACGCCGCGTCACCAACAGAAAGGATTTCGTCAACTATCAGAATCTCCGGTTTTACTACCGTTGCTACGGAGAATGCCAGTCTTGCCAGCATTCCGGATGAATAGTTTCGGATCGGGTTGTTTATAAAATCGCCGAGCTCGGAGAACTCTAGGATTTCATCGTATTTGGAATTTAGGAACTCCTCAGAATAGCCCAGAATTGCACCATTTAAGAATATGTTCTCTTTGCCGGTGAGGTCCATGTCGAATCCCGAACCAAGCTCCAACATCGGAACTATGTTGCCGCGGGATATTACTTCACCCTCGGTAGGTCTCAGTATGCCGGAAATTACTTTTAGTATAGTGCTCTTTCCGGCGCCGTTTCTGCCGATTAGACCTAGAGTTTCGCCTTTGCGGACATTAAAGCTGACGTTATCCAAAGCGGTAAAATCCTCGTATTTTATTTTTCCTCTTAGCTTTGCAGTGGCGAATTCCTTTAGCGACATAATTTTGTCGTTATTCATGTGGAATCGCATGGTCACATCCTTGACCTCTATTGCATAGTTGTCCATTGTGTCACCCTACAGATAAAGAACAAACTTGTTTTGAGATTTCTTGAATATTGCGGCTCCGACGAGCAGCATGGCAATCGCAATCGCCATACACTGAATGTATATAATTGGTTCCGGCGAAATGCCGTCCATGATGCAAACCCTCATGCCATCTATAAAGTGGTAAATCGGGTTTATGGTCAGCAGTATCTTTGCGTGGTCCTGTAATAAACTTGCCGGATAAAAAATGGGGGTCGCATACATCCACGCCATTGAAAGAATGCCCCAAAGATATTGGGTATCTCTGAAGAATACCATGGACGAAGATAACAGCAATCCCATGCCTAGGCTGAAAATTGCCAAGCAACCCAAGAAAAACAGTGCTAAAACCGCCGACTTATGAAGGTGCAATCCGGTTGCAATACACATTAAAATCAAAGGGAGCAGAGATATCAGCAAGTTTACCCCCGATGACATAGTTCTAGTTAATGGATATATATATTTTGGTAAGTATACTTTTGTAATCAAGCTAGCGTTTCCGAGGATTGAAGTCATACTCATACTGCAGACTTCACTGAAGAAGTTAAAGGAAACGATACCAATCAAGAGGTATACTACGTAGTTTTCTATGTCGAACCTAAATATCGTTGAAAATACGACATATTGGACTATCATCATCAAAAGCGGATTTAAGAAGCTCCAGAATATGCCCAAGACGGACCTTTTGTATTTAGTTTTGAAGTCTCTGGATACCAGCTGGTGAATCAGGAATTCGTATTTCTTTAGCGCAATCAGCGCATTTATCAAGTAACTGCGTCTACCGTTTTTGTAGCGGTACCATACGAGCAGCATGAATGCAATAAGGATAGCAAGCCCCACCGCCATGAACTTCCAGTAATGGAGGCCGGTCCAGATATAGTCTGTGCCGTGGACATTGAAGCAAAGTGTGCCGTCAGTCGGCGCTCCATTTATGGTGAGGGTGTCGCCTTCACTTTGAATGGCTGTGCTCTTCAGCGGTGCCGTTGCACTTCCCTGGACGGAATCTGCGGTGATGCGGATTGTGAGAGGGGTGTTGTATAATCCCTCGAGCGGCGTGATGGTAGCTGCGTCGTCGTCTGCGTTGCCTATGCCTTGTGGCGGCGTCATGGTCAGTATTTGACCGTCGCCGATTGTGGTAGCATCGAATGTGCCTTCCATATATATGGTGCCGTCGGTCGGGTTTACGAGCTGCATTGTAACAGCGCCTGCGTTCTCGCGATAGAAATTAGTCCACTGGACGGAGATGCTGTCGAGTCTTTGTATTTTTGCCGTAAATGTCTGTTCTATGATAATACCTTGCGTCAGCTCTGCTACTGCAGCATCTGCAGGTGGGAGCTCTGTGTTTCCGCGAGATTCACGGAATCGGAGCTGATCTCCGGCAAGGAAATAGAACAGAACGGTGATTATGATATATATTGCTATGGTGACAAAGAACACCTTCTTTAGGTTTATAGCGGATGATGTCGTAGCGTTTTCAATAGTCGTAGTTGCAACGACCGCATTTTCAGTTTTTTCGTTAGATGCGATTTCCGCCATTAGATTATTCTCCAAAAAACTCTTGTTCAAGCATCAAGCACAGTGCATGGTACACCGGCAGGTGCAGTTCCTGCACTCTGTAGGTCTCCGTTTCGGGAGCCTTGATGCAGATGTCGGCGTATGCCGAAAGCTTGCTTTCGCGCTCGCCTGTTAATCCTATAATCTTCATGCCCTTTGCACGCGCCACTGTGGCTGCGTAGAGAACGTTCTTGCTGTTTCCCGAGGTGGATATGGCTAGGAGCACATCTCCTGCCTGCCCATATCCGTTTACCTGCTGTGCAAAGCACAAAAGTGGTTCGCAGTCATTCATGTATGCTGTGGTAAGTGCAGGGTGTCCATCGAGGGCGATGGCCGGGAGCGCCGACTGCAGGGAGGCGGCGAGTGTGGGGCCGAGCTCAGGCGAGGCCGCGATTAGTGCCTCGGCTTCGGGCCGAGGCAGGCGTCTTTCGAGCTTAAAGCCTTTCATGAGCTCGCCTACGATGTGCTCGGCGTCCGCTGCCGAACCGCCGTTTCCCGCGATCAGCAGCTTGTGCCCTGCGTGAAAGCATTCTGCCAGAGTGACAAATGCCTCTTCTATATCTTTTTTGCAAACTGCGAGCTTGGGATATCTTTCGATTAACAAATCAAGCTCTGCTTTTACACTGTCTTTCATACTTTGTTTCTATACTCCGTTAACTACTTCTGCAGGATTTCACGAATTGCGTCCTTCAGTGTGGCTGCGGTGAAATCAGCGCAAAAACCGTCTGGCTCGCCTGCGTTTTCCGCTCTTGTGTCGTCCGCAATCAGTGCCGTATGGCATTCTGCATTCTTTCCTGCGAGGACATCGTTCTCACCGTCACCGACCATCCAGGACTGCTCTAGGTCTATATTGAAATCCTGTGCCGCCTGTAGCAACATGCCCGGTTTTGGCTTTCTGCAATCGCAGTCTATCTTTAATTCCTTTATCTCGCCCTCATAGCCGCTGTGCGGGTGGTGCGGGCAGTAGTAAATTGCGTCAAGGTATGCACCGGCTTTGCCAAGCAGCGTTTCCATTTTTTTATGGATTTCATCGAGCTCCTCGTAAGTCACTTCGCCTCTTGCGATAACGGGCTGGTTTGTGACCAAAATAGCCAAATATCCGGAGCCGTTTATCGCTCTAATAGCTTCGCTGACACCCGGCAGCAGCTCGAACTCGTCTATGTCGCGCAAAAATCCGACATAGCGGTTGATCGTGCCGTCGCGGTCGAGAAAGATTGCCTTTTGCTTGTTCTTAAGGTTTCTCGCCTGCACTGTGCCGGCGGCGAAATCTCTGCAAACGGCTTCGTACCTTTCGGGCGTGCCCATGTCGCGAACGTATTCGGGGCTACTGTATGCGTAAAGCTTGCCGCTGCCTGCAAGGGGCTTTAAAATTTGCCTGTCGAGGTCGACTTTTTCGGTATCCGGCCTCTTTTCGAGAAGCTTTGGCGACAGGACGTGGAGTCCTGCATTTACGCAGTTTCGGTAATAATTCGGCCTGTCGTCTTCCTTGGTAAGCCATCGGTCGACTCGTCCCTCGCGGTCTGTTATGAGGAGGCCGCTGTCATATGGGTGGCTGTTCGGATGAGTAAAGAGAGTCGCAAGTCCGCCGCTTTTCCTGTGGTGGGCTACGAACCTGTCAAAGTCTACATCGAAGACCGAGTCTGCGTTTAAAAGCAGGAAGTCTTCGGTCAGCTTGTCCTTTATCTCGAAGAGCGCGCCTGCGTTGCCAAGTGGCGTGGCTTCGTCATAGTATTCTATGCTGACGCCGAACGGCTTTCCGGTCACGGGGGAATTGCCGCTCCCGTCGCCGAAGTAGTCCTTTATGATGTGGCCGAGGTGGCTGACAGTTATTATTATATCGGTATATCCCTGGCTGCGGAGGCACTCTATCTCGTGCTCCAGGACGGGGATTCCCTGTATTTTTATCATCGGCTTTGGGATGTCGCTGGCAACGCTCGCTATGCGGGTGCCCCTGCCTCCGGCCATGATTACTGTTTTCATGCTGTTTTAGCCTTTGAGTTTGTCCGAAAAAGTGTACTTTTTCGGAGCATTATAGTGGGTGCTGCAATGCAGCACCGTGTGGCGTGCAAAGCGCACAAACATACACAATAATTTTACTATAAAATCGGGCATTTATCAATATTTTTCGGTTAAAGAAACGCTGTTTTCAGATAATGTTTCAATCATAATTGATGCATGATGTGTCATTATGTCAAAACAAGCCCCGACTCAGTCAGCTGAGCCGGAGCTTGTTACTTATGGCTTATTAAAGCAGTATAAAGCAAGATATTAGGTTCTGTCCGCCTCTCGCTATATACGCTAAAAGAGACACAGAAATGTCACAAATCTCGACCCACATATTGGATCGTTATAACATAGACTTTC
>JAEEGL012624166.1_pt1 | contig 27435 bp, 17 predicted proteins | sample 9134231 | NCBI WGS metagenome assembly JAEEGL01 (sample SAMN16246548, study PRJNA631951) | gut metagenome | biome: gut microbiome; feature: rumen; material: fiber-attached | host: Bos | place: Iran: Karaj | collected 2018-10
ATTGAAGTGACAAATGGTACTGCTCGTGTTGCATTCTTTGCAAACGGTTTCAGTTCATTCACTGGTATGCAATTGCTCTATTATGGAGAGAATCCTGATTTCTCGAAACTGGCTCAAAAGAAAATCGATGAAGTTTCAGTTCAGCTTGAAGATCTCATGCTTCAGGGTGATAAGAATGAGGTTGAAAAAATTCTTTCAAGTGTAGTTATGCCTGTCCAGGGATATGAGGCTTATGCAGCTGCTCTTAACACAATCAATGAAGCTCTGGAGTACATCAGTGCTGCAAACGGATACCTCAACAGTCATGATGTAACTTCTATGTTCGCCGAATTCCAAGCTAACTTTGATGCAGACACAAATGAGAATCAGTTCCTTGATACTGCAGTTTCTTATACTTTTGAACTTTATAATGGTGAGAACACCACTTATAAGGATATCATGGACTGCGTGAATGATTATAATGAATATGTTAAGTATGTAGGACTTGTTGATACCTATTCAACAGTTGACAACAACGAACTTAAGGCAAAAATCCAAGAACAGGCAACGAAACTTATTGAGGAGTATGCTAACCAGGAAAAACTCGTTGAGTTCGAAAAGGAACTGGCTATTTATTACAATCAGACAGTAATGGCTGACCTTGGTATGGATAAGGCTTCAGAAGAAAATCCTGTTGATATTACGTCACTTCTCGTTAACCCGTCATTCACTGAGAATAAGAAGGGATGGACTGGTAACTTCACAACTGACACGAACCTTCAGAATTCTGAAGCTTACAATACTAACTTCAGAATCGAACAGACACTTTATTCTCTCCCTGCAGGACTCTACACTGTAAAGGTTAAGTCATTCTATCGTGATGGTGACTTCAACGCTGCTTATGAGCATGTTTGGTTTGACGACAACTTTACACCGAATGTGAAACTCTTTGCTAATAATAAAGAGACAAACGTTGTTTCCCTCTGTAACGAGGATGCTATCTTTACCGAGCGTTCCTACACTCAATATACTTTCGATGCTGTTAATCCTGCTGCTGAACTCGGTGAGGAGAACCAGACTCTCAATGCATGGCTTGATGAAAGTGAAACTATTGATGAGGATGGAAACGTATCTTATAGTGCTATTTCTTATAAGGAGCAATTCGACACAGATGGAAATATCACAATTGTAGATGCTCAGGATGCATGGATTTATGACTCTTGGTTCGATGATGGTGGTGAGCGTTATTTCTTCCCGAACTCAATGAGAGGTGCAGCTGCGCGTTTCGCTAACGATAACAATGCTTATCTTAACGAGGTTAGTGTGAGCATCAAGGAAGGTGGTAGCATCAACTTTGGTCTCTATAAGAACACCACAATCGGTAATGACTGGTGTATGTTCGACGACTTCCAGCTCTTCTATCTCGGACCGGTGAAGAATACTCCGGGTGATGTTAATGAAGATGGAAACATTGATATTTCTGACATCGTTGCAGTTATCAACCAGATTGCAGGTACTGCTGAATACCGCTATGCTGATGTCAACGACGATGGTAAGGTGGATATCTCAGATATTGTAGCTATCATCAATATCATTGCTGGACAATAATATCCTACTACCCGCTAATAACTAAATTTTGGAATACTTTTTAACTGTATTCTACTAAAAAAGAGGACGCTTAGCGTCCTCTTTTACTTTTAAATACCCTATATATTATCTTTCTCTATATTCATTTTTTATTTATGTTGTTATCTCATCATACTCTTAATGAATATATTGATTGAAAATGGCAAATAATTCTTCATAGTTCTTTACTGAAATCTGGTAGTCCATATCCATATACATTATCCGGATGCTCATAGCGATCACCTAAACGGTGAATAGCATCAATTACTTCTTTTGCCGTCAGATTAGGATGTGCTTGCCAATAACAGGCTACCATGCCGCACAAAATGGGTGAAGCGAAAGAGGTGCCGTTGGCTACAGTCAGATTTCCATTGTCTCCCATCAATGAGCAATTTTGTCCTTGGGCACAAACATCAGGTTTTATTCGACCGTCCGCACTATTACCAACTGAGGAGAAATTTGTGTTCATTCCTTTTGGAGTTAGTGCACCAACTGCAAGTATGTGCTCTGCATCTGCTGGGACACCAATGCGTTTCCATGCGTTGTTTCCAGAATTACCCGCACTGTTACATACCACTATGCCTTTTGATGCGGCCATTGAAGCTGAGCGGGAATTCAGATGGGTTTTTCCGTCCTGCTCCCAGTATTCCACGTTGTCTTGAGGATTGTCAAACAATGTATAGCCTAATGATGAGTTTACAAGGTCAACGCCCACACTATCTGCATATTCCAAAGCTGCGCACCAGTTGTCTTCCTCAACCAACTGTTCTGTGTCACTGTCTTCACTGCGTAACAGATAGAAAGAGGCGCCTGGTGCTGTTCCTACCATATAATAGGGCTGGTTCATGCCGATGCAAGATAATACCATCAGTCCATGACGTTCTAAGGCGTAAACATTGTCTTCATTTCCGCCAAAGTCTCTTGTTCCCAATATTTTTACATTCTGTAGCATCGGAATGATGTCCGCATTATGGAAACCTCCATCAATAATCGCAATGGTCATACCCTCTCCACGATATCCTTGGTTGTGAAGCACGTCACCATGCAATTGCTTTATCTGGTTCTCACCTTTACCATAATAGCCGACACCGCTCAGAGTGTCACCGATGGAGGCAGAATTGCTGACCATACTGCTCCGGTCTGTGGCCAAAGTCTTTGGCGGCTTTTTGTAAACGCCGACTTGGCGTACATTGGTTACAAACGATAAGGACGATACTTTGTCTATCAATGTGGTATCCTCTGTCCGTATTAATACGGTGTTGTTCCACTTACTCATGTGAACTATTTTTACACCGGTCTTTTGAATCTTTTCAAGATACTTCTTGCTTACTGGTAGGTCGCTTTCGTCTATTGCCAATCCTTGGCGACGTCGGCGTTCTATTGACTTCGCTGACAAAAAATTCTCGGGATGATTGATGCTGTATCCTGTGCCAGACTTGTCCTTCAAACTCACACGATACTTATAGTATGGCGAAAATAACACACTATCCTGATTTGGTATATTCATTTCCTGGGCAGATAATGAAAATGGGCATGACAGGATTGCAATTCCCATTAATAGTCGCTTCATCATTTGAATAATATATTAGTTTTAAAACAAATAGATGCTGTTTCATCTAAGTTGGCCTGTTGCTTTCAATAGTTTCGTGTAAGCTAAAAAAAGTTGGCATCTTGCTTCAACAAGTGATGCGGCTGACTCACGCCACAATGCCTGGGCGTCAAAATAATCGGAGAGTAACTCTATGCCGTTATCGTAGGCGGATTTTGAGATACGAAGATTTTCACTTGCTTGGTCAAAACTCTTACGGGCTATGCTTACTTCTTTCTCGCATTCTTCTAAATTTGTACGGCATAAAGCAATTTCCAGTTCCATCAATTCCGATTTCTCCTGCAAATCAAGGGTGGCCATCTGTGCTTTAGCTTTTGCAGAACGAACCTTATTAGTGTTCTCACCGAAGGAGTATAATGGAACTTTCACCATCACACCGATAGTTCCGCTACCGTTATCTATCATCTTTTTTCCTGCTAATTCTCCTCCATTTGCATACATGACACTACCGAATAACGCAACATTCGGTAAGTAATCACTCCGGTCGAGTCTTACTTGTTGTTCTGCCAATTCAACACGCTTCTCAAGTAATGTGTACTCCGGACGATATTCAACGCCTCCTTTCGTCTTTGGTACCATTCGGTCTTCATTGGCCGTGTTTGTGTCGACTTCCAGTTTAGATGCTTCGGTAAGAGGGATTCCCATCAGATGACATAAGTTCATACGGGCAAGTAAATAACCGTTTTCTGCTTTCTGATGACCTAACTCTGCCTCATTTTTCTTTACTTGTACTTTCATCAGGTCATTACGTAGACGAAGACCATGACGAACAGCACTCTCAACGGTGCGTTCTAACTCTTTCAGCATATCATAATAGCTGTCGGATACAACTTCAAGCTCTTTTGCACGAACTGCTTGCATATAAGCTTCGTCTATTTTTACGATTACTTCATCTTCAGATAAACGGATGTTTACGCTGGCCATCTGTTGACCGATCTCTGCCATTGATATTGCTGCGCTTATCTTACCGCCAGTATAGATGGGTTGAGTCACTTGTAGTCCACCGATGAACATGTTCTTCAGTTTCAGCTTCATGTTGATATCTGGAAAATAGGCGTACTGATTCAATGTGTGACTCCCGTCGGGATTCATAATAACGTTTGGTACATAGCTGCCAGCTGCTTCGTTATAACTGTAAATTGGCAGATTTCCACCTTTGATGCTCAAAGATGTGTTTGTAGTTGAGTAAAAATCTGTTGCTATCAAGTTTAAACGGGGAAAATTGTGACTCTTATACATTGCCAAATCGTATCCGGTCTGTTCAAACTGTAGTTTTGAGTGAGCAATACTCTTATTATAACTTAAAGCAAGTTCCTGTGCTTTCTGGAGGGATAGGGGAGTACCGGGATGTAATGTTTGCTGCCCATATACCCTGGGAATGCTAAGAATCAACAATATAACTAATGCAATTCTTCTCATAAATATTAAATTATAATTTTGTGGGAATTATATGTCTTTACTTATTCTTCATTCAACTTTGCACTATCCTCGTTTACTTCTATGTGCTCATAAAGATCGTCTATCTCTTTGTCTTTAGAATTCAAACCGAAGAATGTGGCATACAGGATTGGAATAAAAATCAATGTGATGATTGTGCCCATGAATAGACCGCCCATGATGGTCACTGCCAATGAACCGAACAATGCATCCGGTATCAATGGAATCATTCCTAATATCGTTGTCAGTGATGCCATCATCACCGGACGGAGACGGCTCTTTGAACTATCAATAATTGCACGGATAGGAGTTACGCCGTTGCTAATTTGAAGTGTAATCTCATCCATCAGTACTATACCGTTTTTGATCATCATACCTATCAGGCCTAATAGTCCGATTATTGCTACAAATCCAAACGGCTTACCTGTAATGGCTATGGTAGGAATAACACCAATCACAATCAGCGGAACACTGCAGAAAATGATAATCGGTTTCTTATAGTCTTTGAATAGGATGAGCAATATAACAACCATCAGCAAGATAGCCAAAGGGAAATTAGCAAAAAGATACTTCATGGACTGGTCACTTGCGTGCTTTTCGCCTTCCCACGACAAGCTGTAGCCTGCTGGCAATTCTATGGCTTCTATTTGTTTCGCTATGTCAGAACGTGCAGCTTCCGTTCCCACTCCTGGTAAAGGAGAGCATTGAGCACGCATTGACCGTTGGCCGTTATAGCGCATCACTACAGGCTCATCCCAAACGATATCAATACTTTTAGCTACTTGGCGAAGAGGGGTGCTTTGCATCAGCGATTCTATTAATTCATCTTTCGATAGCTTGCCACTAACCAGTTTCTGGATTGTGGTTCGGTTTACTACTTTGTGAAGGTTGGGAATCAAACCGAATACAACAATATTGTCAAGACGACTGATGTCGTTTCCGTCGGCGTCAGTACATTTCAAGTAGATGCTCTTGCGGTTGATACCATCATAAAATGTACCAATAGGGATTCCGCCTGTATAGGCCATAACACTTGTTGCTACGTCACTACGGCTCAGACCACTGATTCGAGCGTTTGACTGGTCGTACTTGATATCTAAAACGGGTACTTGTGGGCTCCAGTCTGTTGTTGGAAGGTAACAGGTTGTACTGTTGCGTATAATGCTCAATGCAGAGTCACAAAGCACATGAAGAACAGATGGGTCAGGACCATGGAAGCAAGCCTCAATCGGATATTTTTTGAACATCAGGTTATAGCGTTTCAGCTTGATGTATGCATCTGGATATTGGGCATTCAGTAGTTCCTGGATACTGTCCATCTGGCTGACCAATGCTTCGGGACTTGTGAAGTCTATAATCAGCTCACCATACGACAATGACGGGGTGGCAATACTTCGGACCAGATTATAGCGGCTTGGGGTACCGCCAATACTTCGGGTGATGTGACTGATGTTTTTGTTCTTCTTTAATAGTGTCTCAATTTCAGTCAAGTCTTTGTTCACTTGAGTCGAATTTACGCCTTCTGGAAGTTTGTATTCCATGTATAGCTGGTCATACTCCATATCGGGGAAGAATGCCTGATTCAAGTATTGATAGCAAAATCCACAGAATGCTAATAAACCAATAGCTATTGCTATTGCAACATAACGAAAGCGGATGCCTACTCGCAGTAGCTTCTCCAATAATTTATAGATGAATCCTTTATATGGGTCTTTTTTCTTGACTTCCTCTGTATCTCCTTGAGCTGAATCGGTAACAGACTGCTCTGATGTGGAAATGGATGAATCGGTTTCAGCTGTGTCTGTCGTTTGTGTTTGTTTTTTCTGTTTCAGTAGTTCTTCTTTTCTACGTTTTTTCTCTTCTTTACGCTGCTTGGCTGCTGCCTCTTCTTCTGGACTTTTTAGCATTCGGTCTGCCATCAATGGAACATGAATTAATGCTAATACCCAAGACAATAGTAACGAAACTGCTATTACAATAAACAAGTCACGTACATAAACACCTGCACTGTCCGGACTTAGGAATATTGGCCAGAAAGCTAAAATCGCAATAAGTGTGGCGCCTAACAATGGCATGCTGGTCTTCTTTCCTATATTACATAATGCTTCACGCTTGGGCATACCATTGTGTAAGTCTATCAGGATTCCATCAACGATTACTATGGCATTATCTACCAGCATGCCCATAGCGATTATGAAGGCACCTAATGATACACGCTGAAGTGTACCGTCAAATCCTTTCAACAACAGCAACGACCCTAATACGATTGTCAGAAGACTAAGACCGATAATCACTCCAGATTTGAAGCCCATCGTGAAGATTAACACAACAATTACAATGATAATAGATTCTGCCAAATTAACAAGGAATGTTGAAATTGCACTGTTCACTCGCTCTGGTTGATTGAAAACTTTTTCGAATTTGACACCAACCGGCATGCGTGACTGAAGTGATTTAATTACTTCATCAACTTTTTTCCCGACTTGAACAACATCGTAACTGCCAATACATGCAACAGAAATGCCTAAAGAAGGATTACCATCACGGTACATCTCATTACGGGTAGGAGTAACATAGTCTTTATAGACTTTTGCTATGTCGTGGATGCGGAGTTGGTCATCGTCATGACCTTGGATAAGCATGTTGCTGATGTCATCAACGGTTTTGAATTTGTCTGCAACACGGATACGGATGCGGTTGTCGCCATTATTGAAATAACCACTGTATGCAGTTTTGTTTTGATTATTCAATGTCTGGATAACCTCTGTAGGCATCACGCCTAAATTGGCCATCTTTTCTTGCTGCATATCTACGTAAATACACTCTTCTTTAACTCCGTAAATATCGCAACGGGCTACACCTTCAATGTCTGTGATGTTTCGTTTTGCCAATTCTGCATAGTCTGACATTTCAATATTGCTTAATCCATCGCCTGTCAGACAATAGAACATACCATATACGTCGCCGAAATCATCACGGACTACGGGTGTATTGGCACCTGATGGCAAGGAATGGGAAGCGTTCTCTACTTTTCTGCGAAGCATGTCCCATTCTTGCTCAACTTCATCGTCTGGTATTGTTGTCAGCAATTCCACTGTGATGATGCTCAAATCGTTCATCGATTGGCTCTCGATGCTGTTGATTGTGCGCATCTCACGGATACTCTTCTCTATCTTGTCTGTTACTTCTAACTCTACCTCGTGTGCAGAAGCTCCTGGATAGGTTGTTACGACCATGGCTTGCTTAACTTTCAACTCAGGGTCTTCAAGCTTTGGCATGTCGCGGAAGCTCAGTACACCGCCTATACATAAACAAATGATGAAGAAGTTAATCAACTTCCGATTATTTAATGCCCAATTCGAAAAATCCATATTCAACAAGTTTTTAATATGTTATCATCTAAAATGGGGTGATAGATAGTGATGGTTTTAGAATTAAGATATTGTGTATGTTGGAACATAATAGCGATGCCCCATTTACCTTCTTTAAATCTAAAGAAGTTTTCCAATATTCGATGACGATGTCTTGTCTGCTTCTTTTACTCGTTGTCCTGGCTTTAAAAATCTTACACCGGCTGAAACGACAGTTTCTCCTGAAGACAAACCACTTGTCACCTCGATATTTCCACGGGTATCTAAATTCCCAGTCTGAACCACCCGGGGCTCGACGACACTCGATGATTTGTCATATACAAATACGATGGAACGTCCTTTGCTGTGTAGAATACATGAGGATGGTATTAGAACGGTTCCTTGACTCACATCTTTCAAGTAGCTTACATATACCATTGTTGTCATACCAGGAGTTATGCGTCTGATGTCAGCTCCAGGCTTGAAACAGAGCCGAACCATGTATAGCTGGCTGGCATTCGCTTCCTTGCTCATTCTGGAGATATCCAAAGAATAAATATTATCGGGCATTACGTCAAACGTACATATTGCTCGTATCATGTCTGACCGACGACTATAGTCAGAGCCTGGAATGAATATCTCAATCTCTATATTTGATGATGAAAACAAGGACATTACGGACATGCCTGCTCCGACATTCTCACCTACGTCGTGATTTTTTCCTTGAACGTATCCGTCTATAGGAGAGTATAATTTGCAGTATTTCACTTCATCGCGATGGTGTGCTAATTTCTCTTCTATCTGCTTTAGACCATATCGGGCCTTGTCGTAATTTGATGCAGTGGCGGTTCCTTCGTTATACATCGAAATCACACGTTCTGCATCGGCTTTTATCTGGGCATACTCAGCCTCTGTGGCACGTAGTTGAACCTCATAGTCATGTGCATCAAGCTCTGCAATCAACTGGCCTTTTCTAACATGGTCTCCTTCTTTAACGTATATTTTTGATAAGGTACCGCTGACCTTAAAAGAAGGACTCACTACATCGGCGGCTTTAGTCTTTCCCGGATAACTAATCATGCTTTCCTCGCCAGTAGATTCAGCTATGGTCGTTTTTACATATTGGGGAGTTTTCTTTACTACTTTCTCTTCATGGCAACTAATCATCATTAGTGAAACGAAGAGATATTCAACAACACTTCGACAATACCGAATTATTGTATGGTCTTGCAATCTGGTTTTTTTAATCAACATCACGACAGTTTGCTTGTTTTTGTATGATTAATGAAGTATATTATCTGCAAAATTAGCAATTTTTATTGGTTCTGCAAAGGTCGTTTTGTAATTTCTCATGTTTATTTTGTATTTAAATTTGTTATTTATGACTTTACTTTATATTACTTTTTGAACATTTTCTCCTTTTTCCTTTTTCATAATCGTTTTTATTAGTAAATTTGTATGATATAATATCATGTTGTAATTGACCTTAATCCTTTAATATTCTTTTCACTCCTTTTACATTATGTTTGAAGACAATGTTGTATATCGTATCATTTCTGGAAATAAAAATGAAGTTTTTTTGCCAGGAACGGAACCCCATAGGTTTTCTCTCAGTGGAATGTTTATCTGTCTGCAGGGAGAAGTGAGGTTTATGCTTGATGATAATGATATAACGATGAAAAAAAATGATATTGTTGTTTATTTCCCATATTCTGTTCTTAAAATAATTGATGTTTCAGAGAATCTTTATGGAATTTTGATGTCTGTTGACGTTAATGTTGTTCAGCCACTGCTTACTAAAATCACAGACGTGGACTCTATTCTCAATATACGGCAGAATCCTGTTACGAACTTGTCAGAACATAATCTGAGGACTATCAACCATTACATTGACCTTTATCAGAAACACCTCAAACTCTCAAAACAGTTTGCCGACAATGACCAGCGACGTTTTTGGCAGCTCAACAATCTGCAAATTGAAAATGTTAAGATGAATCTTGTCCTTCAAATAATCATTTCATTTTCTAAAGCAGACAATAAACTAAAGAACACAGTGGACCGAAAGGACGATAGTGTTATGAAATTTCTTAATGACCTTAAAGACTTTGATCTCAATCAGCATGAAGTCTCTTTTTATTCAAATAGACAGTGTATGTCTATGAGATACTTTTCTTCTGTTATTAAGCAAAGAACAGGACAAACTCCTTCTCAATGGATTACTGTTATTCTCGTTAAGGAAGCAAAAAAATATCTCACAGAATCTAACCTCACTGTTAAAGAAATTTCTGAAAAGATGAATTTCCCTAATCAATCCTATTTTGGCAAATGGTTCAAGACTCATGTTGGAATAGGACCACTTGAGTTTAAAAAAAATGAAAACCTAAAATAATCAGTTATTTGCATGCGCTTTGTGAAATCTATATATCTTTTCTTTCTTATAGCTACTTTGTTGACATGTGTTGCTTGTGGTGAGGCACCTCAGCAGGACAAACAACGGATAGACAATATGAACGACAAAGCATACTTGTCTTATTATGTCAGTACTGATTCTGTTGTTTACTATGCTCAACAAGCACTGAAATTGCTTGATAAATCTGGAAGATACAGCGATGGAAAGGATGAGGCAATGTGCCACTTAGGTTTTGCTAAGTACATGACTATGGACTACGATTCCGCCAGTCTATGTTTACATGAAGTAATCGATCATTCTTCCAATGAACTTTATAGGCTTATGGCAGATGTTATTATGATGAAAATTTGTCAACGAAGGTCTATAAACAATGCTTTCTATGATTATCATAACGATGCGTTGCAGAAAATGGAACGCATTAAGCCAGAAATGGCAATGATGAATGAGAGGCAAAAAAAATGCTGGAACTTTGCTGTTTCTGAATATCATCTCACACTTTATGTGTATGATTATTATCTTAGACAAGAAGAAGACGCAGATAAAGAGATGAATTTTATGATGGATAACTATGATGTTATTGAGGATGATGTGCAGCAAAGATTAATGTTCCTTTTCTTGCTTGGAAATGCCAAAAATGTGGATAACCGACTTACGGAAGACAATACCGCCAACTTGCTGGAAGCAGCTACGGAAGCAAAAGCTCATGGCATTAATTATATTCTTGCCAAATCTCTCACTTCTGTTGCTGAAGATTATATGAAACAAACTGATTATAGACCAAGTAGAATCAACCTCATTAAGGAAATTGTTGATTTCCCCGATTCTTGTGATGAAAAGAATTTGCCTCTCTTCATCTGTCAGTTTGCATTGGAAAAATTCCAAAATTATGGTTCGCTTTTCGATGTTGCTCAGACATATAACACAATGGCGGAATTCTATATTTCTACTGGTGAGAATGAGAACGCGCTTTTAACAATGCAGAAAGCTCTTGATTGTGTCAATGAGCATCATCAAAGAGTTGCTGATGATACTGACACGCTTTTTGCTTGTCCGGATTCAATTCAGTATAGTCATTTCTTGCAGCAACGTAAAGAATGGATGGATAAAGGCAATCCTTCTTACAATTCAATAGAAATGAAATGGATTGCAGACTCTGTTGTGTGCCTTCCTGAATGGATGGCTGACATTAGGGAACATTTTTGTATAGCATACAGTGCCATGGGGATGAAAGTTGAGTCTTATTATAATCGAAATATATTTCTCGATATTAGGGATATTACGAAACAGGACAAAAAGATGGAGCAACTCCTTGCTGCACTGAAGAAAGAACAGGCTGATGTGAACCATTATATGCTTTTTGCTGCCATTTTTCTGATTCTGCTTGCAGGTGCTGTAATTTATTTTACCAGAAAAGTGAAAAATAACTACCTTAAAAATTATATTCAGGAGCAGAAAAGTGTAGAACGGGAAATGATTAGGTGGAGAGAAAAAACAGATATAGACTTTTCTAATCTTGAAGAACATCAAGAACTGGCATTGGCAGAACGTTTCAGCAAAGAAAAAAGACTTGAAGAACAGAAAAGGCAATATATCAATAAAGCTACTTGTCTTTCTATTGTTTATGCAATTACGCCTTTCCTCGACCGAACTGTCAATGAGGTCAAGAAGATTCACGAAGAAATCACCCTTCTACAATTAGCGCAACAAGAACAATCTTTATCTCAGAATCATGCTGATGAAGTTAAACAACTTATTGACGGACGATTACAATATGTGGCTGAGCTTATTGAGAGAATCAATATCTACAACGACATCCTTTCTTCTTGGATTAAAATTCGACAGGGAGCCGTATCACTTAATATTGAGAATTTCAAACTCCAACCATTATTTGATATACTAAAAACCAATGTCAGATCGTTTAAAGCAAAAGGAATTGAACTTAATATCATTGATGTGGACTGTGTTGTGAAGGCTGATAGGGCTCTTACCCTTTTCATGATGAATACACTTCTGGAAAACGCGAGAAAGTATTCTTTTGATGGAGGCAAAGTTGAACTTTTTGCACAAGAACAAGATGAATTTGTTGAAGTTTCTGTTTCTGACCAGGGTAGAGGTATGTCGCAGGAAGATGTTAACACTATTTTGGGGGAGAAAGTATATGATTCTGCTAAAATTGGTGATGCTGATAATGATGAGGAATTGAGAAAGAATAAGGGCTTCGGATTTGGACTCCTTAATTGTAAGGGTATTATAGAAAAATACAAAAAGACTAATTCACTTTTCAATGTGTGTAAATTCGGAATTGAAAGTGAATTGGGTAAAGGTAGCCGGTTTTTCTTTAGACTTCCCAAGGGTACTTTGAGGAAGAATTTGATGATGCTTTTATTGGTTTTTCCTTTGTTTTTTACATCTTGCCAATATAAGGAAACGCCGAAGATTGATGAAGTACATGCAAAAATATCAGCTCAGCCTGATGATCCAGATATCAAGACTGCGTATTATTTTGTAGAGGATCTCTTTAATTCTAATGTGAACCAACAATATGAGCAGGCAATAAGTTATGCGGATTCTGTAATTTTTTATCTCAATCAATTCTATTTGAAAAAGAATCCAAACAGCAATAAGACTATAAAGTTATTTGATGAGAATGAGATGACTGAGATTCAATGGTGGAATGATGGATTTATGACCGATTATCAGACCATTATGCAGATGCGAAACGAAGTGGCGATTGCGGCATTAGCTCTCAATAAGTGGGACTTGTATTTTTATAACAATGAGATATTTAACAGATTGCATAAGAATTCATCACAGGATGAGAAGATTGAAGCAAGATGTAACGAGATAAGACAAACCAATAGTGATAGAAAGACATTAATTTTCCTTGTTATTGTAGCATTGGTCACAGGAGCTCTTATCTACTATTTTATTTATTACAAAAACAATATCTTGCCGACTTTTACACTTCGTCAAATATTGGAACTCAACAGACGTATTTTCAACAACAATGACGAAAAAAAGCTTGCTACCATTATCTGGCAAGGTGTCAACGAGATAAGAAGAACTAACGGGGTTGTGTTGTGCCTCAATAAGGGAACGGTTTATTTTTCCGATTTCTGTCCGCAGCAGGAATATATGGATTCTGTTATAAGGGATGCGTTCGATAAGAAAGAGAGCATAATACTTGATAATGGAAAAACTCGTATTTACACACTTGACATAGATAATGGGACCTCTATTGGAGTTATTGCTTTCTTGCTATATAGTGAGAATGTTAGTGATAATGATGAGATAATGTTTCGCAACATTGCACGGTATACTGCGGAGAACATCTATTATTCTTCTGTTAGAATGGAATCTATCAATGATAATATCGAAATTATTGAGGACGAGAAGCGTAGGGCAGAAAGGGAGGCAAATTTAGTACATGTACAGAACCTTGTTATTGACAACACGTTGTCTACCATCAAGCATGAGACGATGTACTATCCAAACAGAATTCGGCAGATTGTCGACATTTTAAAAAATAAAGAAGTTTGGAATGATATGAATGTATTAAGGGATAATGTCAGCACTATGTCGGAGTTGACTTCCTACTATAAAGAAATATTCACCATTCTTGCTGACTGTGCGGATAGGCAAATTCATAAGCCTATGTTTAAGAGAAAGAACATACCTGTTAATGATATCTTGAAATATACAGACAAGACGGTAAGAAAGTTTGCGAAGAAAACGGAAGTGGACATTAAACTTCATTTATTACATACTAATGATGATAATTCTATAAAGGTTGTTGCTGATCAGACCATGCTCGATTATCTTATTGACAACGTTGTTGAGGCATTGACTTTGCAAAAAAAACAAGGAACTTTGACCGTAGATTTTGAAAAGTCGCAAGATTTCATTAAGTTTGCATTTTCTTTTGATAATATCAGTATACCTCAAGAGAAAATCAAGTCTATGTTTTATCCCGAAGCATTGACGTATGACCCTGTTGAAGACCGGCTTAACGGAGCACAGATGTTGATTGCTAAGCAAATCATAAGAGAACACGATGAGCATGTCAGAAGAGGTTGCAGGATTTACGTTCAGTATGCTGATGAGAATGGAAGTGGATTGCGGCTATGTTTTTCTATTCCGGCCATAAAACATTCATTTATTGCTAACTAATTATAATATATATATATGGATAAATTTAAAGTAATCATTGTAGAGGATGTCAAACTTGAGCTCAAAGGAACTGAGGAAATATTTAAAAATGACATTCAGCAGGCTGAAATCATCGGTACTGCACAAAATGAGGAGGATTTCTGGAAACTTATAAAGATTGAGGTACCAGACCTCGTGCTCCTTGATTTGGGGTTGGGAGGTTCCACAACTATTGGCGTTGAGATATGTAGAAAACTCAGAAAACAATATAAAGAGCTACATATCCTTATTTTTACGGGTGAAACGCTAAACGAGAAACTTTGGGTTGATGTGCTTGATGCCGGAGCGGATGGAATTATACTCAAAAGCGGTGAATTGCTTACAAAAGGTGATGTACAAAGTGTGATAGACGGTAAAAGATTAGTATTTAACCAGCCGATTCTTGAAAAGATCTTGCAAAGATACCGTCGCTCTGTGCTCAGTGAGTCTCGAAAACAAGAAGCCTTCGTTGATTATGACATTGACGAATATGATGAGAGATTCCTACGCCATTTGGCACTTGGATATACTAAGGATATGATTGCACAGCTTAGAGGTATGCCGTTTGGTGTCAAATCTCTTGAAAAAAGGCAAATGGATCTTATAAATCGACTTTTCACAGACACCGAAAGACTTAACGGCGTCAATGCAACTCGCTTGGTTACTAAGGCAATTCAACTTCGAATCATTGACATCGATAATCTTGAGCCTGATGATGATTAACTTTAGAGCATTTAGTGAGTATAATTCATCGAATAAAGGCCTGAGTATCCTGGTGAAATAAAAACTGATTGTTAATTCATTCAAAACCATAGTACTTTTGAGACGTTTTCTCAATATTTTTCCTCTTATTCTCATCATTCTCATCTTTGCAGTTGCTGTTGTTTCATGGATTGCTAATGTCTATGGCGTTGACTGCAGAAACGTCCTCTCAAGTGAGGGGATGAGATGGGCTGTGGCGATGATTATGGATAATTTTAAACAAGCTCCTTGGCATTATATTATCATCACTTTGGCTACTATCAGTATGATTGTTGAGTCTGGAATCATATCTGGTTTTTCTAAGCAAAAATATCTAAGGCAGAGAAGGGCATATATGCTCGTAGCGATGACTTTGGCTGCTTTTGTGACTATTGCAATTATACTATCTATTCTTCCTGGTAATATTCTGCTCAGTGCATTCGGTACTTTCAGTAATTCAGCTCTTCAAAAAGGACTCTTTCCAATTATTGCAGTTATTCTCTACATACTTTCTCTCATTTATGCTTATGCAATTGGACGCTTCAACTCGGTCAGTGATGTAATAAGAGCTACTGTCAACTTGCCAGTAAAAGTTGCGGATTATTTTATTACTCTTTTCGTCGCATCTCAGTTTATAGCAGTTATATTATATACTTTTTTTCTGGATTATACGCCAGCTCAGGCTCTGCCGTCTACTGTGACGGTCTTGGCTGCATGCCTCTATGGCATTCCCCTCATTCTTCATTGTTTTTTAGCTTTCACCAATCATGAATAAACTAAAATTTCTGATTACTTGTTTCTTTTGTCTGATTGTTTCATATCTTGCTGCTGAAGAGAACGATACTGTATTCCATTGGGGAGGACAGTTTATGGTGAATCCATGCATCGTACCCACTATGGATTCGCAGATTAAAGATCTTGTAGTGAAAAACGGTGCTGTCACGTTTTCTGCACAGTTACGACATGTGTCTTTACCTTCCAGTCAGGACCCTTATGCGCAAGAATACGGATTCCCCACTTTTTATGCTGGAGTAAACTATAATCTATACAACCGAATACAACTGCATCGTGATGAAAATGGTGATATAGGAATGGGGCAACCTGTGGATTTTAATTCTCATCTCGGTAACTCATTGTCTGTCTATGCCGGATTTGAAAGAGCATTCTTCCGAAATCCACGATGGGAGGCGGATTATGCTTTCAATATAGGATTGGGGTTCACCGATAAAAAATACGATAGAAATAAATCTCCAGATAACCTTATGATTTCCAGTTATATGCAAATTTATTTTGGTGCTGCTTTCCATGCAACGTACCGGTTTGCTAAGGATTGGGGACTCAAGGCTGGAATTGAGTTCAATCATCATAGCAGTGGAACGTTGAAACGACCGAACAAGGGGTCTAACACATTTGGACCAACTGTTGGTATAGTTTATTTCCCTTATTATGATGAACTATTGAAAGCGGACAGATATAAACGTTTTGTCCCTTTCGAAAAGTCTAAGTATTGGAATATCTCTGCAAATGTAGGACTTTGCACAATATATGAGGATTGGGTTCAGACACAGTTTAAAACACCAATGGATAGTCCAGACTTCCGTGCAAATAGTTACAGTAAATATGCTGTATATACGATATCGGCTGATTATATGAGTCGGTATGCCCGCAGATGGGCATCTGGGGTTGGTGTAGATGTATATTATCTTTCATATATGGATAGAGTTCGGGAACTTGACAAACTCAACGGCTATCACAAGAACCACTCACCAATTTCAGTTGGTATATCTGGGAAACACGATGTATTTTATCATAACCTTTCTCTTTCAATGTCTCTTGGTTTTTATGTGTTCCGTCAGTCTGGACACAAGGCCAAAGAAGTTGAGCAGCCTTTTTATGAAACCATTGGTTTAAAATATCATTTTCCTAAATTCAACAACATTTCTATCGGTGCCTATGTTCGAGCGCATGCGCTTAAGGCTCATAACACAGGTCTTTCTGTCTCTTGTCCAATCTATATTAAAAGGTAATCTTTGTTTGTTATCTGTTTTGTAGTACATTTTTAAAAAGTGCTTTTCTTAAAAGTTTTTTACTTTTTGCTTTCGCATTTTCATAATAAATGATGATTGACACATATCCATTTTCTCCGTAAATTTGCACTCATCAAATCATAATTGTTTAGTATCGTCCGGGATGGACGTAAAATTTTGAGAAAATGGAGAGAATTGAAGGCGAAACTATGGGTGTTAAACCATAGCTTCGCCTTTACAATTATCTTATTTGTTAATTTTACTAATATTTTGATAACTGATTGTATATCAAAAATATAACTGTTTGTCGGTGGCGGTCATGTACCATTGTGAAACTGTTACAATAGAAAAAACAACGATACTCCCACGCATGAAATCAATGCCCCCAATATCGCTCGTATTGTGATTCTTTGACCGAATAGCCAATGTGAAGGGAACAGTATTAGAATTGGTGTAGTTGCCATAATTGTTGATGCGATTCCCGCTGCTGTGTGTTGTACAGCCGCCAATGACAAACCTACACCGAGAAACGGACCTGAAACCAGCGTAATACATAATGCTGCCATGGCTTTTTTGTCATGAATCATGCTGCTAAGAACCGGACGCTGTTCGGCAGTATGTCTTGAACGGCTAATTAATAGCCATCCCGTATAACAAATCAAGCCTGCGATGCATCGGATAAGGTTACTTGCAAAAGGCAGTACGACCCCCAGCTCGTCATTTTCCATAGGAGTGATATTTGAAGTGAAATAGTCCAGTCCTATCTTACTCATTACCAAGCCAACACCCTGACCTAATGCCGCTCCTATTCCTAACAATACGCCTTTTAAAGTCATGGGATGGCCTTTCTCAGCACCTTTTTTATCTGTAACTGCAACTCCTATTCCAAACAGTGTGATGACCATCGCCAATAGGGCATACAACGACAGTGTTTGGCCAATCATTAGCCACGCAAAAAAAGCAGTAAATGCTGGTGCCAATGTCATGAATAGTTGGCCGAAACGTGATCCAATCACTAAATAACTGTTAAACAAGCACCAGTCTCCCAGGAAATACCCCACAAAACCGCTCAGCAACAACCAGCACCATGCGTGACCACCTGCCATTAATGGCACTGGATTGCCTGTTGTGAAGAATAGTAACAAAGAACATGCAATCAATGCCAGCCCCATCCGCCATACATTTAGTACCAGCACACCGGTACGTTTTGTTGCTATCTCGGCTGATAAAGCAGAAGCGGTCCATAGAACCGCCACAATTAAAGAAATGAATTCCCCCAAATAAGCCATCGCTAAATAACTACTACCTGATTCCGAGATTATGGTTCATAAAACGGTATTCGGCAAGTTTCTCGTACTTTGTACCCGGACGACCATAATTTGAATAAGGATAAATAGAAATACCACCTCGAGGTGTGAAAATCCCTATTACTTCGATGTATTTAGGATCCATCAGCTTGATTAAGTCCTTCATGATTTTGTTCACGCAGTCTTCATGGAAATCACCATGGTTACGAAAACTGAATAAATATAATTTCAGACTTTTGCTCTCAACCATTCGTACATCTGGAATATACTTAATCTTTATCTCCGCAAAGTCGGGTTGACCCGTAATTGGACACAAACTCGTGAATTCTGGGCAGTTGAAAACTACCCAATAATCATTGTCTTGATGTTTGTTCTCGAATGTCTCTAACACCTCGGGGCTGTAATCCGTCTTGTATTCTGTTTTACTTCCTAAAGACTGAAGCCCTTCATTTTCGCGTCCTTCCATGTACTTAACTATTTAGTTTAATAAATCTTTGTAATGAATTTTGTACTAAAAGTTTATTTAATAGTTTTCTAACAATAAGCAAAATCCACAAACTGAATAACTATTCTTTTTTATTTCTTATTAAAAGATATTGTTGTAGACCTCTACGACGTAATTTGCATGCTGGACATTCGCCACATCCGTCTCCAATAATTCCATTATAGCAGGTCAATGTCTTCGTCTTTACAAGGTCGAACACTCCTAACTCATCGGCCAATGCCCATGTCTCACATTTATCTATCCACATCAAGGGGGTGTGAATTACGAATTGTTCATCCATCGATAAATTTAAGGTCACATTCAATGAGCGGATAAATGAGTCCCTGCAGTCTGGATATCCTGAGTAGTCTGTCTGTGATACTCCTGTCACTATATTCATGCAGCCTTTTTCTCTTGCATATACTGCTGCAATGGACAGGAAAAACAAATTTCTACCCGGAACAAATGTGTTAGGGGGACTGTCTGCTGGTTTATCCTCATCCATAACTATATTTTTGTCAGTCAAAGAACATCCTGTACTCAGTTGGCTGATTAAACTAACGTCTAACACATCAAATGGAATACCTGCAATTCCTGCTATCTCACGTGCCCGATCAACCTCAAGTACATGCTTCTGTCCATAAATGAATGTTAAGGCATATACTTTCTTAAAATTACGTTTGGCCCAGAATAGGCAGGTTGTGCTGTCTTGACCTCCAGAGAACACTACTAATGCAGAGTTTCTATCTAATTTCATTTTGTATTTGTTTATCAAGTAATTACGAATCATTTCTTTTCGAATTACTTCTTTTGTGAAAACTGCAAAACAGTTAACGATGTAGTAAGTACTATAGTTCTTTCAGTTTAAATGGGTTATATGAAATGTGCTCATCGTAAACGTCAGTACCTTCCACTTTCTTTACATAATGAACTACACGAATTGTAATCGGCAAGGCAATTATCTCATATAGTGTCTTGGCACTAACCTGAAGAATCATCAGCTTAAGCAACTCGCTACCTGGCATCAACCCACCAAAAGCCAAAGGGAAGAAAATCAATGAGTCAGCACCTTCACCACCTAAAGTGCTGATGATGGCGCGCCAAGAGAAATGCTTGCCTTGACTTGAAATCTTCATTTTGCTCATAATCAAAGCATTTATGAATGATCCAATCAGAAAAGCAGCTAATGAAGCTGCAGCGATTCGTGGTGCAAGGCCAAATACGAATTTGAAGGCTTCTTCGCCTTCCCAAAATGGGGCGGATGGCAATGCACAGGCGATGCCGCCAAGCATTACTACGAAGAAATTCATTGCAAATCCCATCCATATCACTAAGCGGGCCTTCTTATATCCCCATACCTCTGCAATACAGTCGTTCAGGATATACGAGATAGGAAAAACAATAAAACCAGCCGTCATTGAGTATGAACCCAATTGAACAATCTTTGTCTCTAATAAATTACTGGAAATTAGGCATACACAGAACAAGATGCCCATCAGCATGTAAGCAACGCTTACATGGGTCATTTTTTCTTTCATCTTTCCTTGTTTTTTACGTGGTGTTCAAGCACACGGTTGGACTTTATCCAACAAAATGAATACTAATTTTAAAATCGGCTGCAAAGTTAATGATTTTCAACCATTCCACAAAATCTTAAACTACTTTTATACATAATTACCCGTTAAATCAACTGAAAAAACACCGAACAAGCTTTGATATGGTGTTTCTCCGTTCTTTTTATAAATATAGGTGGAATAGTGATGTTTTATTATCTTGTCAGAATTGTAGTCTCACTCTTGCCAAGACCGTCTGATTCTACGGTCACTTTTATTGTGCCTGCCATTCTGCTGCTTTTTACGATTGCCAAAGCACGACCTTTGTATACTTTGGGATTTGGATTGCGAAAACTATATATGTCAGTCGGTGAACCATTGCCTGAAGCCAATAAGGTGCCGTTCCCTTCAACTTTTATGTTTACTATGGTGTTACTGTCTGAAATGACAACCCTGTCTGCTTCATCCACTAACTCGATTGTCACGTAAGACAGGTCACTGCCATCGCTATGAATTTCATTACGGTCTGTACGTAAGTGTATGGATTTGGGAGAACCGGTCGTTTCCAGTGTATATTCTTCACCGGCAATTTCGTTGCCTTCTGAATTAAGATTTATAGCGCGCAGTTTCCCTGCACGGTATGGTACCTTGAAAGTTGCTGTGTATGTGTCATTTGTTTCGTTATCTCCGATTATTTCATTATTAAGATATAATCTCACACGCGGAGAGCGGGAATAGACATTCACGTTTAATTCACTGCCTTCTTTTAATGTGGGGAAAGTCCAATTCTGATTTTCAACCTGCCATCCCCAAAGAGACACACTCTGATAATAACCTTCTGGTATGTAATCTTCTACTGCCATCGTTATGGGGCGCTGACGCCATACAACATCACGATAATAACTTTGGGGCTTTTTTTCACCTATCAAGTCTATGTCGCCACACCATCCATTGAACCATGGCCAGGACTGGAAAAAACTCTGCTGACCCTCGTTCCGGATAGATGAACTGCCTATGCCAGCCTCACCCAAATAGTCAACAGCTGTCCATACAAAGTCCCCAATTACATAAGGCAGACGTTCTACAATATCCCAATTCTGACTGGCCTGTTTGGGAAAACTTTCTGTGCCACACATCACACGATTTGGGTGGGTGCCATGGTCATGCTCATATTTCCCGAATAAATAATTATACCCACCTACGTCAAGGCTTTTAAATGCTTTCTCATCTTGTGTGTCCCAGTTCTGAAAATTCGAAGTCCAGACTTCTCCCTCATCCCAACTACAGATGGCTGCTGTCACAGGGCGACTTGTGTCCAAAGACTTCACGGTTTTGCTAAGACGCTCTGCTGCGGCAATGCCTTCTGGTTCAATTCTACCTGGTATTTCATTGCCGATAGACCACATGATAATGCTTGGATGATTACGGTCTCGAAGTACCATACGCTTGACATCTTCTGTGCTGTGTTCCTTAAAATAATTGTGGTAGTCATCATCATTCTTTTTGAAATTCCATTGGTCAAACGCCTCGTCAATCACCATTATACCCAAAGAGTCACAGGCATCTAAGAAGTGTTCGGAGGGGAGGTTGTGGGAACAACGGACTGCATTATAACCTTGGGCTTTCAATATTTCTAATTTACGTGTTTCTGCACGGTCGTATGCTGATGCACCTAACAGACCATTATCATGGTGTACGCAACCACCTTTCAGTAATGTGGGTTCACCATTCAACAGAAAACCTTTCTCGGCACTGAATTCTATGCTACGGATGCCGAAATGTTTTTTCACTATATTGTTTTTGCGAATATTTGGGCCGGTTACAGTCAATACGGCAGTATAAAGACTGGGATGTGAAAGACTCCATTTTTCTATTTCGTTAAGATGAATCATTGCTTGAATAGGTGTTTTACCATCTGCTGGAATAGTTACCTTTTGAACTGTTGAACCGACTTTTCTTCCTTTTGGGTCCAACAATGCGATAATTAACTTTATGTCAGATGGAAGAACTGTTTGATTGTAAACATTGGTTGAAATCTTAACGTCATTTTCGTGTGCCTCTATGAAAGTGTCCCATTCATCAGCATAGACAAGAGGTGTCTTGACTAACCATACATGACGGTACAAACCACTACCGGCATACCAACGAGAGTTGTTACCCTCATTAACCACATGAATTATTATGTGATTTTTGCCTTCCTGCAGATTCTTGCTGATATCTGTTCGATAACTCATGTATCCGTACATATTTTCATTTAGTTTCTTGCCATTTACATATACTTCAGAATGATTGTAGGCTCCTTCTATGTATAGTTCATGTCGGAATTCCTTCAGTGTTTTCTTATTAAAATCAATCTCCTTGTAATACCATCCTTCTCCACCTACAGTGAAACCAGTCTGATGCCCACCTATACTCTTTTGTGTAAATGGTCCTATGGCAGACGTGTCTGCGGCTTTGGCTGCTTCATGTTCTACACTCCAATCATGCGGTAAGTCAAGACTGCGCCAATCAGATGTTAACGTGACATCTGTCAATGCTTTGCTCCCTTCTCCTAAATGAAATTTCCAGTCTGCGTCAATATTTGTTTTCCGCTGAGCGGACATTGTTGTACTCATAGATAAAACCATGAATGACAGGATAAGTATTTTTTTCATAATACAATTTTTTCTAATTCATTTACTCTGATTTGCAAAAATATAAATCATTTATCTTTTTACCAAATATTTCTTTTGTAATTTGTCATTTAGTCGCTTTTGTTAAATTAAATAGCCGATATTTTTATATAAATCTGCCCACATTTTGGAATTATTTGCCGATAAAATCTTATTATTTTCGGTTTTATTTGAAGGTTATTATATTTTTGGTTGATTAATTTTATTGTGTCAGACGCAGACCAATTGTTCTCCTTGATATAGTACTTCCTTTGCTCAAAAGACATTCCAGTCGTTTCTCCTATGGGAGCATGAAAACTGCCAATATGACGGCTTTCTGTATTTTTTTTCTATCATAGAAAATAATTCTTTTTATCGTAGGTTTTCTCAATACTATTTAGTAACTTAGAATGTGGCCAGCGACCCTTAGAGGTGTCGGTCAACCTCATTGAAGTGCTCGGCGATTCTTCGTCGAGCACGTCGACTTTTGTTACATGGAATAATATCAAAATTACCTTTTCTCTATTATGAGTCATTATTCTGAAAGAATAACTATATTTTCATTTTTTGCTTAATCTTGTAAAAAAATTTGGTAATGTTGAAAAATTAGACTAACTTTGCAAGTTGAAATTACTTGAAATGAATCCCATAACTTTTTACCATCATAAAGAATGGCTAAGAATAACAAGAAAAAAAGAAAAAATAAGAAAAGAAGCATCAAGGTCGGACTTATAATCGTTTGGGGACTTTTCCTGATAGCAATGCTCTCCATGGTAGGAGCTGTTTATGCAATTTCCAAAGGTTGGTTGGGTAATCTTCCGGCTATCACAGAGCTTGAAAATCCTGTCAATAAGTTTGCTTCTAAAGTATATACACATGATAATAAGCTAATGGGTACTTGGAGCTATGCATCAGCAAATCGCTTTATTGTTCCTTTTGATTCTCTGCCGGAAGTCCTCGTACAAGCGCTTGTCGATACTGAGGATGAAAGATTTTTTGAACATTCCGGAATCGATATGAGGGCGCTTGGTCGTGTGCTTGTAAAGCGTGGATTTATGGGTGAAGAGTCTGCGGGTGGTGGTAGTACTATTACACAACAACTTGCTAAGCAGCTTTATTCAGGAGTTACTGCCGAGACAACCATCACTGACCGAATGATGCAGAAACCTGTCGAGTGGTATATTGCGACGATGCTGGAGAGATACTATACTAAGGAAGAAATCCTTACCATGTACCTCAATTATTTTGACTTCTTACATAATGCTGTTGGCATCAAGAATGCCTCCAGGACTTATTTCGGAAAAGATCCGATAGACTTAACGCTCCCTGAAGCTGCTACTTTGGTAGGTATGTGTAAGAACCCGTCATACTATAATCCACAGATTAATAAAGAAAGAATGACGGAAAGACGTAATGTCGTACTTGAGAAAATGCATGAGCTTGGGCATATTTCTGATGAGGAACTTGCTGAAGCCAAAAATACTCCTTTAGATACATCTAAGTTTAGCGTTGCCAGACAAGATGATGGCTTTGCGCCTTATTTTAAAGAGCATATTCGAATTATCATGATGGCTAAGAAGCCTGAAAAGTCTGACTATGCAGCTTGGCAACAGCAAAAATATGCTGATGACTCCTTGGCTTGGGAGACTGATCCACTTTATGGTTGGTGCAATAAACATACGAAAAAAGATGGTACCAACTATAATATCTACACTGATGGTCTTAGAATCTATACTACTCTTGACTCTCGTATGCAGGAACATGCTGAGGCGGCTGCCTACCAACATGTTGCGAAAACTCTTCAACCACGATTCGAGGCAGAGAAGAGAGGTAGCAAAAATGCCCCTTATACTGGTATTTCATCTCAGAGAGTTGAGTCCATTCTCTGGAGATACTATAAGCAGACAGACCAGTACAATCAACTCGTGAAAAGTGGAGCTGACGAAGATTCTATTAGAAAGGTTTATACCACACCGGTTACAACCAAGTTGTTTTCTTATGGTGGAGAAATTACTAAAGAACTAAGTCCGAGGGACTCTATTCTTTATTATAAAAAATTCCTCAGAACTGCAATGATGGCAATGGATCCGGCTACTGGAGCGGTAAGAGCTTATGTGCCTGGCCTTGATTTCAAACATTTCCAATATGATAACTGTCTTGGTGGAGGCCGACGTCAAGTGGGGTCCACAATCAAACCTTATCTTTATGCGTTGGCTATGATGAATGGCCTCACGCCTTGCGATAAAGCTCTTAACAAACGCGTAAGTTATGGAGGATGGGCTCCGCGTAACGGTTCTCATGCTATGTACGGGGCCATGGTTACATTAAAGTGGGGACTTTCTCAGTCTAATAACTGGATTGCAGCATGGGTGATGTCTCAGATGAATCCGTATCAGTTTGTTGGAATGTTGCGTCAGTGTGGTATTAACACGCGTACTATAGAGCCTAATATGACGCTTTGTCTCGGGCCATGTGATATCAGTGTGGGAGAGATGGTTAGTGGTTATACTATTTTCCCTAACTATGGTCTGAGGGCTGCACCATTGCTCGTAGAAAGAATTGAGGACTCTGACGGAAATGTTATTGATACCTTTACGCCTCGGCTTAACGAGGTGCTTAGTCGTGATGCGGCCTATAAGATGATTACGATGCTTAGAGGCGTTGTAAGAGAAGGTACAGCTACACGTATTGGGCGAGTTTATGGCATAAGGGCTGACATGGGAGGAAAGACCGGTACCACCAACTCCAATGCTGATGGATGGTTCATGGGATTCACACCAAAACTGGTGGTAGGATGCTGGGTCGGTGGTGAGGATATGGACGTCCACTTCACGAGTATGTCTAATGGACAGGGTGCTGCTGCTGCATTGCCTATTTATGGAATCTTTATGAAGAAGGTCTATGGAGACGAAGTGTTGCACAATCGTTATGGAATTGACCAAAGTAACAAATTCGAAATACCTGAAAACTTCGATATGTGTGAGAGTGAGTTAACAGGACTTGATGTGCCGGAAGGTGGTGATATCATTATTGATGCTGAGGATGATACTAAACGCCCTGGTAGAACTATTAAAAATGGTACTTCTTTCCATTCATCTTCTGGTAATAATGTTGCAAGAAGAGGGCGTAGAAAAACAGAGACCTCTGGAGGCGAAAAGAAAGTGGAGCCTAAGAAGGATACTTCTGGAGAGAAAAATAATGAGTCCAATAGTGGAGGAGGCGGTAATAATAGCGGAAGTTCCAATAGTAATAATGGTAATACCGCCCCTGTTCAGAACAACACGCCGAAACCGGTTGCTCCACCGCCACCACCACCTGTGGAAGGTACAATCGACAACTCTTTCGAATAGACAATGAATATATCATTCAAATAATATGACGGATTTGCCTTGTTTTTCGGATTGAAATTAAACGAGGCAAATCCGTTTTCGTCTATCATAGATGATATATATTTTTATACTGTTATTTGCTGTTTGACTCAAGTTAAATAATTGACTGTCATTAGTTTAATTTCTGAATAATCTATTTTTCTGATAAATACTAATCTATTATGTTATGAAATTTATTGCTATCATACCAGCTCGATACGCTTCTACGCGTTTTCCGGGTAAACCACTCGCTATGCTGGATGGAAAAACAGTAATTCAAAGAGTCTATGACCAAGTAAAGGACCTTGTAGATAGGGTTGTTGTCGCTACAGACCATCAACTCATTGCTGATGAGGTTTCGCGTTTTGGGGGAGAGGCAATTATGACCAGTCCAAATCACAAAAGTGGCACAGACCGTTGTAATGAGGCGCTTTCTAAAGTGGGTGATTATTATGACGTGGTAATAAATGTACAGGGAGACGAACCGTTCATCCATCCGTCACAGATTCAGACTATAAAAGATTGTTTCGATGATATTTCTGTTGACATTGCCACGCTTGTTAAGCCTTTTGATAAGGAAGCGGGGTTTGATGCTGTTCTCAATCCGAACTCACCAAAAGTCGTATTGGGAAATAATAATGAGGCTCTCTTTTTTTCTCGCTCTGTCATACCATATATCAGGGGGAAAGAGAGTGGAAAGGAATG
>JAEEGL014110996.1_pt1 | contig 27434 bp, 20 predicted proteins | sample 9134231 | NCBI WGS metagenome assembly JAEEGL01 (sample SAMN16246548, study PRJNA631951) | gut metagenome | biome: gut microbiome; feature: rumen; material: fiber-attached | host: Bos | place: Iran: Karaj | collected 2018-10
GAGGCCCCCGTATCGGTATTCTCTATGGGTATGGCCCGTGAAATAAGCACATCTCCGGTATCGAGTCCCTTTTCCATCTGCTGTATGCTGACACCGGTTTCCTTATCTCCGTTAAGTATGGACCACTGGATGGGTGCAGCGCCCCTTAAATGCGGAAGGAGCGACGCGTGGATATTTACACATCCGAACTTTGGCATATTGAGGATCTCCTCGGACAGGATCTGACCGAACGCTGCAACTACAAATATATCTGCCTCGTATTTTTTTAATTCCGCTACCGATTCCGGATCCTTTATCTTTACCGGTGAAAAAACGTTAAGCCCGTGCTTTATCGCACATTCCTTAACCGGACAAAAGGCAAGTTCCCTGCCCCTGCCTTTTTGTCTGTCGGGCTGAGTCACTACCAGGGTGATCTCATGGCCGGCCTTTATAAGCGATTCAAGACTGCACACCGCAAAGTCAGGTGTGCCCATAAAAACTATCTTCATAGGATCATTCACTCTTTTCCTGGTCTTCCTGCTCTTCCATCATTTTGGCAAGCTCCTCGTTTGTAAGCAGCGGTCCCTCAACCTTTTCAACATATAAAACACCGTTAAGGTGATCGTTCTCATGAAGTATCGCTCTTGCAAGAAAGCCTTCCGCTTCCATAGTGAATTCGTTCATATTGATATCAAAAGCCTTTACCTTTACGTGGTTGGGCCTTGTTACAAGTCCGGATTTGCCTTCAACGGAAAGGCAGCCTTCATACCCTGTCTGTTCCCCGTCAGTTTCAAGGATCGTCGGATTGACAAAAAGAAGAGGTTCCTCACCCGTAACATCTACCACGAATATCTTTTTGAGTATCCCGACCTGGGGTGCTGCAAGTCCGACGCCTTCAGCCTCATACATAGTATCGAACATATCCGAAATGAGATCCCGGGTCCTGTCATTTATCTCCTTTACTTCCTTGCAGGGCTTATTAAGCACGCTGTCTCCTATCTGTCTTATGTTTCTGATAGCCATATTCTGCTCCTTTTTTATAATACGTCGAAGGTCACGCTCTCATTTTTAAGCGGTGCCGTCCTTAAGAATTCCTCCATCGTTTGGCGGACTGCTTCAACGCTTTTTTTATCCTTTCCCTTAATATATATTCCGTATCTGTAATAGTCGTTTATCTTAAACACGCTGTCAGGTGCGGGACCTATGACCGAAACGCCTGCAGAAGCCTGTTTTTTAAGTGCCGTTGCTAGTCCGAGTGCTCTGCGCTCTTCATCAGATGACACAAGAACATGGACCATGTTTCCGGCAGGCGGATAAGAACAGAGTTCCCTGTATGAGATCTCCTCATCATAAAAGGCTTCATAGTCCTGTTTTGATGCGTAGACTATGCTGTAGTGATCAGGCTTATATGTCTGTATCACGGCTTCTCCCGGTATGCTGCCGCGCCCCGAGCGTCCGATAGCCTGTGTCAGCAGCTGAAAAGTCCTTTCACCTGTTTTGAAATCTGCCTCATTAAGCGACAGATCGGCAAGTATCGCGCCTACGAGGGTAACGTTCGAAAAATCATGTCCTTTTACTATCATCTGGGTGCCGATAAGGATATCCGCATCCCCGTTTGCAAAGGAACTGAGGATCTTTTCATAGCTGTCCTTTTTCTTCGTAGTGTCTGCATCCATCCGAAGGACTCCGGCATCGGGAAAAAGCTTTCCTATACACTCTTCGACCTGCTGTGTTCCCACCCGCAATGCTCTTATATGAGAAGAACCGCATTCGGGACATTTATTAATCTCGGGTGTTTCATAGCCGCAGTAATGACATCTTAACATATTATCGTTATGCCTTGAAAGTGACACATCGCAGTGAGGACACTTTATCACATATCCGCACATCCTGCAGTTTAAAAACCCCGAATAACCGCGCCTGTTTAAAAAGAGCATTATCTGTTCTTTTTTATCAAGTCTGTCTCTTATCTTCGACTGCAGAGTGCGGCTCAGCATCAGCTTGTTTCCGTCCCGGAGTTCTTTGCGCATATCCACGATAGCAGTTTGGGGAAGCGTCCCTCCGGTAAGTCTCTTAGTCAGTTTAAAGAGTTTATAGTATCCCTGCCCTGCAAGGTAATAAGTCTCAACAGATGGGGTGGCTGAACCGAGGACCAGGGTGGCATTTCTTAACTCACAGAGTTTCTCGGCAACATCCCGTGCATGATATCTGGGATTCTGCTCGGAAATATATGTATTCTCGTGCTCCTCGTCTATTATGACCAGCCCCAGATCCTTAAAGGGTACGAAAAGCGCTGACCTTGGGCCAATTATGACATCTATGTCACCGTTCTTTGCCCGCAGACACTGATCATATCTTTCGCCGGCAGTCAGGGTTGAGTTGATGACAGATACCCTGTCACCGAACCTTTTGTAAAACCTCATAAGTGTCTGATAGGTGAGTGCGATCTCAGGTATCAGCATTATGCACTGACGACCTTTTTTGATCACATTTTCTATGAGGTTTATATATACTTCCGTTTTGCCCGAACCTGTTATTCCGTGTATCAGATATCTGCCTTTATTATTGCTTATATGATCGACAATGGATCTTTGCTCACCGGACATACTGACTCTGTTTTCCGAACGGTCTTCCATTGTCACCGGATTTCTGTAGCAGCTTACACTTTCTATCGTGAGCACGCCGTCACTTAATAGGGAATTAACAGTCTGGCCGGATACCCCCAGTTTTCGCGTGACCAGTTCGTACGGAAGTACCTCCTCTGTTGTCAGTTCCCAAAGGAGCCTTGCCTTGGCATTATGCTTTTTCCTGACGCTCTCATGATAAAGCGACTGTATCTCCTCCGGTGTGAGGAGTCTTACTATCTTTTTCTTTTCAAGGCTTTTTACGGTCTTCTTGGCCGGAAGCACGGTCTTTAGGGCCGCGATCATCGTCGAGCCGTATGTCTGTCTGATCCATGCTGCAAGCCTTATATAATCGGCTTCGATCGTATTTATATCATCGCAGCGGGAATCTATGTATTTAAGTTTGGATTCATCATATTCGGACTTATCGCTGATACCTATGACATAGCCTGTGCGGCCGGAATTGCCTTTGCCGAAAGGGATGTTGACGCAGTCCCCCACTTTTATCTGATCAGACAGATGTTCCGGAATGATATATTGAAAAGTTCTGTCGAGCTTTTCGTGTGATATATCTATAATAACGTCAGCATAATACATAATTATTCGTTTTCGAGTTTCCTGATAATGTCTTTAACGATCACGCGCTCATCCATCGGGTATTTGACACCCTTTATCTCCTGATAATCCTCATGGCCCTTTCCGGCAAGAACTATCATGTCATTTTTTTTGCCGTTCTCTATGACATACCTTATTGCTTCTATACGGTTGATGATCTCAACGTATTTGCCGCCTGTCGGGATAATGCCTTCCTTGATATCATCGATTATAGCCTGGGGATCTTCATCCCTCGGATTATCTGATGTTATGACCGTAAGGTCGGCAAGTTTTCCTGCGACCTCTCCCATCCCGAATCTTCTTTCCCGTGAACGGTTTCCTCCGCATCCGAAAAGAACGATGAGTCGTCTGGGCTTATATTCCTTAAGAGACTTAAGCAGGCTCTCAAGACTCATCGCATTATGAGCATAATCTATCATAAGAGTGAAAGGATAAGGAGTCTTTAATATCTCGGTCCTTCCCTTAACATGTGCTCTTCCGAGTGCACTTACAATCACCCCGTCCGATATGCCGAAATAGTGGCAGATAGATGCGGCACAAAGAGCATTATATGCTCCGAACATTCCCGGTGTCGGTACGGTCACATGCGCATTCACATCTCCGTGCATGTCAAATTCAATGCCCGGCTGTCCTGGAGTTTTGATAAGTTCCACATTATCAGCCCAGAGATCCGCATCCTTGTTGAACCCGTATGTATAGATATCACAGGTATGATCCTTAATGACCTTTAAAAGATGGGGATCATCGGCATTTACTATACCGTATCTGCACTGTTTAAAAAGTCTGCTCTTGCATTCGATATATTCCTCAAATGATTCATGCTCATTCGGACCTATATGATCAGGTTCAAGATTTGTAAAGATACCGAGTTCAAAGGTAAAGCCCTGGGTCCTGTGCAGCTTCAGGCCCTGGGAAGCAACCTCCATCACTACGGTAGTTATCCCGCTCTCCTTCATCTTTTTAAAATACCCCTGAAGGACAAACGACTCCGGTGTTGTATTAAGCGAAGGGATATGCTCATCCCCTATTATCGTCTCTATCGAACCTATAAGGCCTGTCTTTATCCCTGCCTCTTCAAGAGCACTCTTAACAAGATATGACGTGGTCGTCTTGCCCTTGGTCCCTGTTATTCCGATGACCTTAAGATCATCTGCCGGATGTCCGAAGAAGGCTGCCGAGATAAATGCCATCGCGTAACGTGTATCATCGACCTTGATGATAGTCACATCGTTTTTTCTGGCAAGGTCCATGGCCTCATCGGAAAGATCATTCTGAATGACAAGAGCGCCGGCTCCGTCATGGATAACCTTGTCAGCTACGGAATGTGCATCAAATCTGTAACCTTCTATACAGATAAAAAGGCAGTCCTTTGTGACCTTTCTTGAGTCAATGACCACCTCGGAAACATTGCCTGCGGGAGACCCGAGGACAATGGAATAATCGATCCTGTCTAGTAAGTATTCTATGCTGAACATAACGCTGTTTCCTTTCTGAACGGATAAGGATAGTATAACTTTTTTATTCTTTTTTCACAATGAAAACACAATTTGGACACAATTTGATAGTACCATAATAGCATAGATAGTTTGATACAAAACTCACTATCTCCCCCCTCATAAGCTGAAAAGCGTCGGTCATGCCGACGCTTTTCTACGTTTATGAAAGTTTAAGTCCTTCTTCAAGTTCCGCTGCCTTGTCCTTTGATATGACACCGTTTTCAAGCGAACAGGCATTTGCTGCAGATATCGCGACACATCTTTTCACGGTGGCTTCGGGGCTTAATCCCTCAAGCATTGATATCACAAATGCAGCGACAGCGCTGTCGCCCGAGCCGACCGAATTTACCGCACGGATCGACGGAGCCTGGACATAATATACTTCACTCCTGCCATCATTGTCCCTGGCATAAAGGATCCCTTTGCTGCCCATTGATACCATAACATTGGGAACTCCCCATTCAACTATCTGGAGAGCGGAGTCCGTAACATCCTGTATACCCTGTACCTTTCTGCCCATCAATGATTCAAGTTCCTTAAGATTAGGCTTCATCATGAACGGTCTTGCATACATGCCCTTTTTAAGGTTGTCTCCCGAAGTGTCGAGCATGACTTTTTTGCCCTTTGTATTTGCCAGGTTGATCATTTTAACATAGGTATCGGGGCCGACTCCCAAAGGTGCAGATCCTGAAATGACTACTATCTCACAATCCTCGATCTCCTTTTCGTAGGTTGCATAAAACTCTTCGAGTTCGGAGGGCTGTATCATCGGACCCGGTTCCAGAAACTCGGTGATATATCCGTCTTCGGTTATGAGATTAACTGAAGTCCTTGTGTCCCCGGAAACTTTGGTAAAACAGGGCTTTGCTCCCATTTTCCTTGCAGCATCGTTTATCACGTCACCGCTGTATCCCCCTATAAAACCAAGCGTTTTGACCTCTATGTCATACTGGCAGAGGACTTTAGCGACATTGATCCCTTTTCCCCCTGCCATATTAGTGGCTGAATCCATTCTGTTGACGGTTCCCATCACGACTCTTGATGCGTTGAGAGTTTTATCAACAGCAGGATTGAGCGTTATAGTTGCTACCATATATTCTCCTTTGGGTGAACTGTTACCTGTACTGCTCCATTATAATCTGAATGTTTCTGTTTCCCCTGTACTCATTGATATCAGGATAATAAACTATGTCGATCATGACCTCACCCGGGCTGACAGATCCCTTTTTCAGGCGTTCAAAGACATTCTCATCCGTTTTATCGATCAGAAAGCTCTCAAGATCATTCAGGTCGCCAAAATATACCATTTCATATTTTTTGCCTGTTTCGTCCTGGATCCTGAACTTTCCTATAACCTTATTTTTACCCAATTTATCATATGAAATCAAGGATATATTTGTTGTTGCAAATACCGGTTTCGGATTACCGGTACCGAAGGGTTCAAGTACATTAAATGAATTAATAAGTTCCTCTGAAATATATGACAGGGGCATAGGTACATCTATATGAACCTTTTCCGTAAGATCATCTTCGGTAAGGGTACAGTTTTCATTAAGGCGTCTCCTCATCTCATCGATCTTTTCAACGCTTTCAAGAGATATGCCTGCAGCCATTTTGTGACCACCAAATCTGGTAAAGAGATCCTTTACCTCGTTTAGTGCAGCATACATATCATAGCTTTCTATCGATCTTCCCGAGCCCTTGACTCCCTCTTCACCTCTTGTTATCACAAATGACGGTCTGTTATATCTTTCCCTGATCCTGCCGGCAATGATCCCGGCCAGCGATTCGTGAACATCTTCTGCAAACACTACTATTACCCTGTCATTTTTGATCCCGGAGTTCTCTATGATCTCCAGGGCTTTTTTAGCCCCCTCTTCGGTCATGCTCTTTCGGGATATGTTGAGTTCCCTTAACTCGCGGGCAATAACAACAGCATCATCGTAGTCAGAAGAGTCAAAAAGGTCCAATGCCCTTTTGGCATTTTCAAGCCTTCCGGTCGAATTTATACAGGGGCCCAAGATGAAACCGGCATGATATGTTCCAAGCTCTTTGCCTGTAAGTTCACACACTGTAAGCAGTGCCTTAAGCCCTGCATTGGTTGTTTCCGGCATTGCTTTAAGACCGTATTTGACTATGATACGGTTCTCGTCCTTAAGCTCCATGATATCGCAGACCGTAGCCAGAGCAGCAAACGGTAGCATCTCATCAAGCACAGCCTTTTGGGTTTCATCCAGTATGCTGAGCATGAGTTTATATGCAACCACTGCACCGCATATGGATTTAAAAGGATAACCGCAATCTTCTCTTTTCGGATCTACCACGGCACACGCGGGAGGAAGGATATATTCCTTCTTATCGTTTATGATCTCATATGGTACCTCATGGTGATCCGTAACAATGACCTTGATCCCCAGGCTGTTTGCCAGGGCGACCTGACCGGCGGCTGCGATACCGTTATCACAGGTTATGATAAGGCCAACACCGTCATCATGCGCTTTATTGACCATATTATCGTTGATGCCGTAGCCCTCTTTTACTCTGTCGGGAATGTCATTATCGACATCGGCTCCGAGGGCGCTCAATCCCCTTTTAAGGATAAATGTGGCACATACACCGTCAACATCAAAGTCACCCATCACTCTTATCTTTACTTTAGCGTCTATGGCATCTTTGATAAGGCACACTGCTTTATCCAGGTCTTTCATAAGATGCGGATCATGAAGGTCACACATCCTTCCGTTTAAAAACAGGTTTATATCCTCATCAGAAATGATATCCCTGTTTCTTATTATCCGCGCAATGACTTTGTCTATATTATATTTTTGAGCGATCGCATCAAAATCAGCTCTTTTTGATGCCACCATCCATTTTTTCATAAGCCCTAATCCATACCCGTATAGAAAACTGTTTAATATAGTCAAAACGGCCTGATGAAACGATCATCATCAGGCCGTGATTGATATCAATTAATTGTCTGCTTATTCAGCCTTTTTGCCCACCTTACGAAGTACCATGTAGAATGCCGAAGCAAGGCAGATCGAAGAATAAGTACCGCAGAGGATACCTGCCATCAGAGGAAGCGCAAATTCCTTGATCGAAGATACACCAAGAACATAAAGAGCGGCTACCATGATGAAAGTGGTAAGTGAAGTAAATACCGATCTTGAAAGTGTCTGTGTGATCGATCTGTTCACAATCTCATCAAGTGAATCCTTCGGTCCCATGGTTTCCTTATTTTCACGGATACGGTCGAATATAACGATAGTAGCATTTATCGAATAACCGACTATCGTAAGCATACAAGCTATGAACGTGCTTCCGACAGAAACCCTGACGATCGCATAGAACGCAAGAACTACCAGAACGTCATGTACAAGTGCAAGAACCGAAGAACATCCGAATCTGACATCCTTGAATCTGAACCATATATAAAGGAGCATACAGAACGAAGCAACTGCAACTGCTATGATCGCATCACGCTTCATCTCTCCCGATACTGTAGAGCTTATTGTCTCGGAACTCTTGATCGTAGCTCCGAATTTGGCGGCAAGATCATCCTTCAGCCTGGCAGCCTCATCATTTGTAAGAGATCTTGACTTGAAGATAACATCATTTGTTCCGTCGATCTTCTGAGGAATAACGCTACCGTCATTAGTGATATTCTCGATGACCGGAACAACAGTTGAATCGATCTCGGCAAGAGGTATATCAGATGTGAATGTTACCTCAGTAGAAGTACCGCCTACGAAATCAAGGCTGTAGTTAAGGATATTGCCTCCCTTTGAAGAATAAATACCCATAAATACGAAGCCGGATAATATTGCTATGATCGATATTGCAAAGAACAGCTTCTTGTGAGCAAGGAAATTAACAACTTTGGGCTCTCTCTGCACTCCGTAAAGCTTTTCAGATCTGCAGCCGAGTGCAAAGAATGCCTTCATGATCCACTTTGCGATAAAGAGTGCCGTGAACATTGATAAAACGATACCGAGTGCAAGTGTTGCGGCAAAGCCCTTAATGGAACCGGTTCCCAGAACACCAAGAACGGCAGCCGCGATAAGAGTGGTTATATTACCGTCAAGGATGGCTGAAAGTGCCTTTTTGTATCCGACGTCAATAGCCGACTCAACAGTCTTGCCTTTACCGATCTCTTCCTTAATACGTGCAAATACGATAACGTTCGCATCGACCGCCATACCGATCGACAGGATGATACCTGCGATACCGGGAAGCGTAAGTGTGATCTGGAACGCATCAAGAAGGATTATCACAAGTTCGCAGTAAAGAGCAAGTGCAAGCGATGCTGCAAGGCCTGATATCCTGTAAACAAGAAGCATGAATACGACTATAACCACAAAACCGATAAGTGCTGCCTTAAGAGATGTAGATATGGCTTCGGTACCGAGCTGAGCTCCTACAACCTTGGAATGCAGCTGCTCGAGCTGAAGTTTAAGTCCACCGATCCTTATTGTTGAAGCAAGCTTGTTGGCTTCATCATATGTGAAACTGCCCGTTATCTGAGCCTGGCCGTCGGTAATGACTGCCTTTACGTTAGGTGCAGAAACGATCTGTCCGTCATAATAGATCGCTATGCTCTCTCCTGCTGCAAATGCCTTAGCAGTAGCATCTGCAAACTTCTGTGCGCCTTCATCGGTCATCGATAAAGATACGATGAACTCGTTATTCTTCGTCATCTGATCCTGGATCGAACCGGCTTCAGCAGACTTAACGTCTGTTCCCGTAAGAACTGCATCCCCGTCTGCTATACAGGCATTGATATCCTTAAGAAGGATGTACATCAGCTGACCATCGGCATCAAGACCGTATGTATAGTTCTGATTTCCTTCGGCATCAGTCTGTCTTATGAAATAAAGTGAACCGGGTTTACCGAGATCTTCAAGGATCGATTCTGCATCGGATACACCGGGTATCTCTATGTTGATCCTGTCGATACCTTCCTGATAAACCAGAGATTCGGTACTGTAGTTCTGAACTCTCTGCTGCATCTTGTATATGGTATCTGCCATATCCTCGTTGCTGGGAGTTCCCTCGCCTACTACCTGATATGTAATGGAAACACCGCCTTCAAGATCAAGTCCCAGAGGGATGTCCCTTGCGGCTCCGCCGTTCTGACCTGTAAATCCGGTCGTTGCGGTAATACCGAAAACCACTAATAAAGCCACCAGAATGATAAGGCTTATTATGGAAGTACTCTTTTTCATTATGATTCACCTCAAAATACTAAATAGTTTCAAAAATATCTGCTGTAAAATGCGAGACCGTATTGATACAGCGAATAGCATTATAGCACACATGACCGTAGAATAAAAGATTTTTTACAAATCTATTCGGTCTCTTCGGCTTCTTCATCCGGCAGTGTCATTATGACCTTTTGGATGCGGTTCTGGCTGACTCCCGCAACCTTTAACGAGATCCCGTCCTCTAAGGTTACCGTGGTCCCGTCTTCAGGGAGCGTATCCTCGAGCTGCTCTATGATAAGGCCACCGATCGAATCGTAGTCCTCTGAAGAAAGTGTTGTACCGAGTTCATCGTTTATATCATCAAGTTTCTTGCTGCCCTCGATAAGATATGTGTTCTCTTCCATCTTTTGGATGAGATTCTCTTCATCGGCATCGTACTCATCCCTTATCTCACCGACTATCTCCTCAAGAAGATCCTCAAGCGTTACCATTCCGACGCAGGAGCCGTACTCATTAAGTACAAATGCCATATTATCATGCGACTGTCTCATCTCCTGCAGGAGGTCCGATGTCATCTTATGCTCGAGAGTAAAGAAGGGCTTTCTTAAAATGGTTTCCACATTAAAATCACCCGGTTCGTCTATCTCATGCAGAATGAAATCCTTTATGTTTATAAGACCGATGATGTTATCCTTTTCATCCTCATATACCGGAAGGCGGGTGTACATATGCTTCTTAAAGAGATCTGTCACCTCTTCATAAGTGGCATCCTTCGATATCGTGACCATGTCGACTCTCGGGATCATTATATCCTTGGCTTCGGCATCACCAAAGTCAAACACGTTGATGATCATCTCTTTTTCCTCGGCCTCGATCTCTCCATCCTCATGAGAAACATCAACATATGTACGAAGCTCATTTTCGGTTATGGGCTTGGAAGCATTGGGATCGACTCTTAAGATAAACATGATGCCTTTGGCAATAAGATCTATAAGGAATATGACCGGAGTCATAATGATCATAAGCAGATTGATGATCCCTGAGATGGCTAACGAAAACTTTTCTGAATTGGCGGCTGAGAGATTCTTCGGAACTATCTCGGCGAATATGAGTACCACTACCGTCAGAACGAGCGTAGCCACACCTACAGGCACACTTATCCTGAGTGCAAATGTGGTGGCAAGCGCGGATGCCGACAGGTTGACTATGTTATTCCCGACAAGGACCGTGCTTAGCATCTTGCCGTATTTTTCAAGTACTTTTAATGTTCTCTGGGCTCTTTTGTTTCCGTCATCAGCCATAGTCTTTAATGAGACTCTGTTGACTGTCGTAAGTGCAGTCTCCGAAGCCGAGAAAAATGCGCTGAGAAGCACCAGAACTATTATAAAAATCAACTGGGTTATACTATCAGGGTCCAAATAATTTAATCTTCCTTTCTGCCATTTCTTTAATGATATTTATGTACAGGTCAAGATCCTTGACCGTATCGACACGTTCTATCCTGCCGTCACCGAAAACACGTTTTGTCACGGTGCCGGCACCAAGGGCCATGATCGATTCTACCTCTTCCATGATAAGGATATTGTATATTCCTTCTTTGCCTTCCCTTGCATATCCGACATTCTCGAAATTACCTGACATATTCTTCTGTCTGTACAGATAATACGGTTTCATGTCCATTGAAAATGCTCCGGATAAAGCTATGTTCATGGTCTCATCCGTATTGTTAAGGGTTCCAAGGCCGTTAGTCTGGATCCACTCGGACATTTTTGATGCTCTTTTTATCGCAAGAGAATGGACCGTAAGTGAATCCGGAGAAAGCTTTTTGATCTCCTCTATGGTATTTGAAACCTCCGAAGGCCCCTCTCCGGGAAGTCCCAGGATAATATCCATATTTATGTTATCAAAGCCTTCATCCCTTGCCATCTTAAATGTTTCACGGATCATATCAACCGTGTGCAGGCGTCCGATACAGTCAAGCGTCTGCTGGTTCATTGACTGCGGATTTACAGATATGCGTGAAACATTATGCTTTTTTAATGTCCTTAATTTATCCCGTGTGATGCTGTCGGGGCGCCCCGCCTCAACAGTCAGCTCTTTGATACAGCCAAGATCATATGTATTCTCAATCTTTGTAAGCAGCAGATCGAGATCCTGTGCGGAAAGAGCCGTCGGAGTTCCGCCCCCTATATATACGGTATCGAGTCTCTTATCATCAAGCAGTCCGGAGGTCATATCCATCTCCGTAAAGAGTGCCTCAAGATAATCACTCACTCTGCTCTTATATGTATCGATCGGGTATGAAGTGAATGAACAGTAAAGACATCTCGTCGGACAGAACGGAACGCCAACATAAAGACTGTAACCGTTACCCGTATCGATGCTCTTAATGATCCTGCTCTCCCTTTTTGCGATATCAAGGCTGAGTTTCAGCTTTTCATCGCTTAGAAGGTAGACCTCCTTCATATACTCATATATCTCTTCATCCGAGGCATCATCAAGGAGCATCATCGGTATCTTTACCGGTCTTATTCCCGTCAATGTCCCCCACGGAAGTGTCCTTCCCGTGAATTCCGAAAGGCCTGTATATATGAGTCGTTTAAGAAGGTTTTTAATGACACCTCTGTCATATTCCGGGGATATCGGAACCTTGCGTCCGAATGATTCTTTGGAAATGACTGTAAGGAAGATCTCTTCATCACTGAAGTTAAGACTGATATCCGGATAACCCTCCGAAGAACTGAGTGTACGCTCATCATCAGGTCCCAGTACGGCAACGTCGCATTCAGGGTAAAAAGCCTTTACCAGTGAATGAATGTCATAATCAAAACCTGTATTGTCAGTGCTAACGACGATCGTATCCATATCTTATAGGAAAGGGTTGTATTCCTTTTCATATTCTATGCTGGTGGGCGAACCGTGTCCCGGATATACCTTTGTATCCTTAGGGAGCACCATGAGCTTATCCCTGATGCTTCGGATCAGCGTACTCATCGAACCCGTGGGAAGATCTGTCCTTCCGACCGATTCGCAAAAGAGCGTATCTCCAGAGATAAGGAATCCCGCTTCTTCTATATAAAAGCAGCAGCCTCCTTCGGTATGCCCCGGAGTCTTTAAAACTTTTATCTTCATATCACAGATGTCTATGATCTCATCATCCTTAAGATAATGATCAGCATCTGCCGTACATGGCCTTCCACACTGTGCAGAGCAGTTCTTTCTGACATCATTAAGCAAATCCTTTTCATCCTCTGAAGCATAAACGGGAGCCTCCGTCTTTTTATGGATCCCTTCAATACCCCAGATATGATCAAAGTGGCCATGAGTAAGGAGTATCGCTTTAACATCAAGCCCGTTCTCCTTAAGCTTGTCGTATAAATACTCTCCACTGTCTGCAGGATCTATGATCACTGCATCACTGCTTCCTTCTCTGTAAAGAAAATATGTATTTGTCTGGCACATGCCAAGTGTGATCTTCCCGATCTTGATCTCTCCCATGATTATCCCCTTATTCAGCCGGTACTTCTTCCTACCTCGATCACGCTCTCAATACCCATCAGTTTGTCCATCATCCTTTGAAGTTCAGCAACATTCTGTACCTGGAACGACATAAGGAATGACGCGATCCCGGACTTTGACACACGGGTGTTAAGCGAGATGATATCTATATCACGCTCCGAGAAAGCCTTTGTTATGTCAACCAACAGCCCCGTCCTGTTATTCGCGATTATCTGGATCTCTGCGATGTACTTTTCATCGTTAGGTGCATCGGCAGGCATCTCCCATTCGGCTTCGATTATCCTGCTCCGCTCGGTCTCGGGCAGGGACAGCATGTTGACACAGTCCGTCCTGTGGATGGATATTCCGCGTCCTCTCGTAACAAAGCCTATTATCTCATCTCCCGGTATTGGAGCACAGCACTTAGAAAATCTAACAGCCAGATCATGAATGCCTTTGACCACAATGCCCGATCTTGATTTCATATGAGCATTGACTCTTTCGGAGTTGTCGGAAACTTCCTTCATGATCTCGGCTTCCGAAATCTCCTTCGGATGATCACGGTCATAGAATTCCAGCATCTTATTGACGATCTGGCCCTCTTTTAATCCCCCGTGACCAACGGCGGCCAGTACTGCTTCCCAGGACTGGAAACCGTATTTTTTCTCCATCTCCTCACGATACGGAGCTATCTCATTTATATCGATTGAGCGGGACTTGCAGTAATTCTGCAACATTTCGCGCCCTTTAACTATATTCTCTTCTTTATACTCGTTCTTGAACCACTGGTTGATCTTGTTTCTGGCCTGTGAAGATCTGACCATGTTGAGCCAGTCACGGGAAGGTCCCTTTGAGTTCTGGCTTGTCATGATCTCTATACGGTCACCGTTTTTGATCTCGTAATCTATTGTAACGAGTTTACCGTTAACACGGGCTCCGATCATCTTGTTCCCCACTGCAGAATGGATGCTGTAGGCAAAGTCTATCGGTGTCGATCCTGCCGGAAGGTTTTTGACTTCTCCGGTAGGAGTAAAGCAGTAAACACTGTCGGCAAAAAGATCAAGATCTGATTTAAGAAGATCGAGGAATTCCTTATTGTCAGACATGTCCTGCTGCCACTCAAGGATCTGGCGCAGCCATGAAAGTTTTTCCTCCTCTGCATCGGAGGCTACTTTACCGTCAGATGCGGTCTTGTATTTCCAGTGGGCCGCGATACCGAATTCCGCCGCCTTATGCATCTCATAGGTTCTTATCTGGATCTCGAAGGGCTGTCCCGAACTTCCGATCAGAGTAGTATGAAGCGACTGATACATATTCGGTTTCGGCATTGCGATATAATCCTTGAACCTTCCGGGAATGGGTTTGTATATCTCATGAATGACACCCAGTGCAGCATAGCAGTCCTTTACCGTATCGACGATTATCCTCACTGCGAACAGGTCATATATCTGATCGATGGTCTTGTTCTGATTGACCATCTTTTTATAGATACTGTAGAAATGCTTGACTCTTCCGTCAATATGGGCCTTGATCCCTGCCTTGCTGATATGTTCCGAAACATCATCAACTATGGCCTGTATGTATTTTTCTCTCTCGGACTTTCTCTGCGCTATCTTTTCAGCAAGATCATAATATGCCTCGGGTTCAAGATATTTAAAGGACAGATCATCAAGTTCAACCTTCAGTTTGGAAATACCGAGCCTTGAAGCGATGGGCGAATATATCTCAAGGGTCTCGCGTGCAATACGCTGCTGTGCCTCGATCTTCTGATACTTCAGGGTACGCATATTATGCAGTCTGTCCGCAAGTTTTATAAGGATGACCCTTATATCCTTTGCCATAGCAAGGAACATCTTGCGAAGATTCTCTGCCTGCATTTCAAGTCTGTCAGGAGTCTTGTTGCCGTCATCTCCGGTAAACTGGAGCTTTTGCAGTTTGGTAACACCGTCAACGAGCAATGCCACATCGTCTCCGAACTGCTCCTTAATCTCTTCGGCCGTATAGATGGTATCCTCTACCACATCATGAAGCAGGCCTGCGGCTATCGTTTCCTGATCCATCTCGAGGTCTGCCAGTATGATAGCGACACAAAGGGGATGGATGATATACGGTTCACCGGATTTTCTCTTCTGATCAAGGTGCGCCCTGTATGCTACCTGATATGCTCTTTCAATAAGAGACAGATCCTCGGAGGGATGATATCGGCGGACACGCGAAAGAAGGTCCCGGTACAGTTGTTCGGGACTCTGGAATTCTTCGATATTCTCGATCGTTCCATAGTCAAAGACTATCTCCTTCTTTTTATCCTGAGTATCCATATATCCTCTCTATATGATCATGCAGTTTCCTTTTCGGGCATCTTTATCGCAAAGAATGTAATAACTCCGCATACAACAAATATCACTGAGAAAATGATCGCATTACCTGCATTGAGCCCATCTGCCCAGTGGGAGATGATTATTGCTACCAGGTTGTTTATCAGGTGGCATATTATACAGGGAATAACAGATTTATACTTATATCCTATATATCCCCAGAAAAGACCCATAGGTATAACATAAACACTCTGTATCAGGTTCAGATGGAAAAGTGCAAACATCACTGCTGAGATTATCATACAACCTACAAGGCCGAATGATTTCTCTGCTCTTCTTAAGATAAGGCCTCGAACAGCTATCTCTTCGGCTAAAGGAGCCATGATCACACCTGCCAGAATACCCATGACTCCGTTAAGTGCACTTCCGAGAACGGAATTGACCGCACTCGCATAGTCCGGAAGAAGTAATGTCATTCCATACTGAAGCAGCACTGCAAGAGCATATGCGCTTGTCGTACCGAATACTATGAGCAGTATCGCCTTAAGGTTCATGATCTTCGGAAGTACGGGAGTGACTTTTCCCTCTTCCTTTGCAGGCTTATAAAACTTAAAGAAATACCAGAGTCCTGCTATAACGAACATTATAAATGAGGCAAAAAACTGTGTGATCGGAACAAGGGGTGAATTGGCCATCTCAGCAAGCAGGAGTTCCTGTGCCTTGGCTACATCCCCGCCGGAGGCAAGCACTACTCTTTGCTGGAGCGGGAACGTTCCTATCACGGAAACGATCGCACTGGCTACAGTCAGTACAAGGAATACAAGAAGTCCGAAAAGATACGCACCTACTCCGCCCGATTTGGGAGCTTCATAGTCAGCAAGGCTTCCTGTTTCTACAGTTTCATCAGCTGCTTCATTAATTTCATTTTCTGCTTGTTGGGCCGCAGCGTTAACTGCTTCTTCTGTCTGTGTTACAAATTCGTCACTCATTTTATGATCCCTTTCCCATATATGATCTATAATTTACATAATATTATATTGTACCAAATCACGAGCTCTATTGCCATACTTTATCTGTAATTTACACCGTCAGGATGCAGATATTATCTTAACTTCTTTCTGGGTTATCCGAAGGTCGGATCTTTCAGATGCCACATCACGGCAAAGATCAAGTGTCTGACCTATCTTTTTGCCAAGCTCCTCGATCAGCGCTTCAAATCTTGGCTCTTTCGGATCTACTGCAAGGATTATCGCATCCCCGGTAACCTCGACGGTTTTTATGGACTCATGCGTTCCGAATGCATCTATATCCGCCTTATCGGTTAGTCGCGAGGTGTCAAACAGTATTTCGGGATTTCTGTCAGCACCCACATCTATCTCATCCGCAAGTCTTAATACAGCCGAAAGGAATGCTGTCCTTATTATACCGTCTATCACATTGGCGGCGAATCCGGCTATCTGGGTAAATATCATCGCCAATGCGGCAGAAAAAAACATTCCCGAGACCATATCCGGGACTTTATGTCTTTTTTGTTCAATAGTACGTTCTTTCATTTGATCAGCTCTTTTATCGATCTGTCTTAAAATGCCAGACTGTCCGTTTTATAAGCGAGTTCCCCAAGGCAGTCTGTTGCGGTCTGGATCCTTAAATCCTTTAATTCCGATACGACATTGCTTTGCTCGATGATCAGTATCTCAAGGAATCTTAAGTATCCGAGGATTTTAACCTTTATAAGATATTCTTCGTGATCATTTTCTTTACCGATTATCCTGAGGTAATTCCCAAATGTTTCGTTAAAGATACGCGTAGCGTTTTCATAGCCTATCCCCAGGAATTTCAGGGTGTTATCACTTTCTGCTTCATTAAATGCCATATATGTAGCAAAAAGGCCTGCAAACTCGAAAACCGGATTTCCTACACCGAGCCTGTCCATATCGATAAGTATCATATTCCCTTCGGAATACATCACGTTCTTGAGCTGGATATCCCCATGCACAAGATGGTTATCTTCAGGCATGTTAAGAAGCAGCATCCTCAATCTGTCACGAAGCGATCCGTTTATGTTCGTAAATGAATCGAGATTATCGATAAACACCTTTCGGTTGTCTCTTAATTCTCCGGATTTAGCCTCAAGTTTGTGTATCGATCTGATGAATTCGGCATATTGCGGGATCATCTGATCAAGTACTGCAGTATCCTCTCTAATGATCTGGTTACAGTTTTGCGCATCTATCATCTCAAACACTGCCCCGTACACACCGTCCTGCGTTTCTACAACATCAAAAGGGATCGCAGTAGGAACACCGCTCAAAAAAGCCCTGCGGGCTTTTTCTTTCTCATTCTCGATCATGGGAAGCAAAGATTCATCGCCCCTGAAGACCTTAATGACCGTATCGGGGCTCAGCTTATATACCGATCCGAAAGCTCCTTCACCTATTATCTGGCATCCTGTAAGATCTATACGGCGCTTCTTTTTCTGAACTTCCAAAAATGTATTGAAGCCGGTCATTTCAAGGATCTCTTTAACCTCGGATGATACATTTATCATCCGAACGCTGTAGCCTTCATGACAAAATCCCAGAAGTACACGCAGCCCAAGGCTTGATATATATTTAAGCTTATCGGAATCAAAGCAGAGTGATTTACCCTGATAAGAAGAAAGCTTTTTGCGTATCTCCTCTTCGACTGCTTTGGCATTTGTTGAATCCATTCGTTCATCAGTTTCTATGAAGAGACTGTCATTCTTTTGATAAAATCTCATCTCCGGCCCTCCTGTTCATATAGGAGATATTATATCATAGCCTTCCGGGGGGCAAAAAGGGCTCCGGAAAATCCGGAGCCCGAAAAATCTTTGACTATAGGTGAGAACGTCTTAGTACATTCCGCCCATTCCGCCGCCTGCAGGCATCGGAGGTGTATCCTCCTTGATGTTTGCAACGACAGCCTCAGTCGTAAGTAATGTAGAAGCAACCGATGTAGCGTTCTGCAGAGCTGAACGGGTAACCTTGGCAGGATCAAGAATGCCGGCCTTAACCATGTCAACATACTCATCTTTAAGAGCATCGTATCCCACACCGATCTCAGATTCACGAACCTTGTTAACGATGACAGATCCGTCAAGACCTGCATTTGTTGCGATATAGAACAGGGGTGACTCAAGAGCCTTAAGAACGATCTGGGCACCTGTCTTCTCATCGCCTTCAAGTGAATCGGCAAGTTTTGCAACTTCCTTTGAAGCGTGGATGTAAGCAGAACCGCCTCCGCATACGATACCTTCTTCAACTGCTGCCTTTGTGGCTGCAAGAGCATCTTCAAGACGAAGCTTGGCTTCCTTCATCTCTGTTTCTGTAGCAGCACCGACTCTTATAACTGCTACACCGCCGGATAACTTGGCGAGTCTTTCCTGAAGCTTTTCTCTGTCGAAATCAGAAGTTGTTGTCTCGATCTGTGACTTGATCTGAGCGATACGTCCGCTTATGGCATCCTTATCACCTTCACCGTCAACGATGATCGTGTTTTCTTTCTGAACCTTAACAGACTTTGCTTTTCCGAGCTGATCTATAGTAGTATCCTTAAGCTCAAGGCCGAGGTCAGAGCTTATTACCGTACCGCCTGTAAGGATTGCGATATCCTCAAGCATTGCCTTACGTCTGTCGCCGTATCCGGGAGCCTTGACTGCTACTACATTAAATGTTCCGCGAAGCTTGTTAACGATAAGTGTCGTAAGAGCTTCACCTTCAACATCCTCGGCGATGATAAGAAGCTTGGATCCTGACTGAACGATCTGCTCAAGTAAAGGAAGTATATCCTGAATATTGCTTATCTTCTTATCTGTTATAAGGATGTAAGGATTATCAAGAACAGCTTCCATCTTCTCCATATCGGTAGCCATGTAAGCTGAGATGTATCCTCTGTCGAACTGCATACCTTCAACGAGGTCAAGCTCTGTGAGCATGGTCTTTGATTCTTCGATGGTGATAACACCGTCCTTTGAAACCTTATCCATAGCATCCGCAACAAGCTGTCCGACTTCATCGTCGCCTGCAGAGATCGCTGCTACTCTTGCGATATGATCCTTGCCGTTAACCGGAGCTGAAAGCTTCTTGATATTCTCAACTGCACACTCGGTAGCCTTCTTCATTCCCTTTCGAAGGATGATCGGGTTTGCGCCTGCTGCGAGGTTCTTTATTCCGTTGCTTATCATTGCCTGGGCAAGAACAGTAGCTGTGGTAGTACCGTCACCTGCTACATCATTGGTCTTTGTAGCAACTTCCTTAACAAGCTGTGCACCCATATTTTCAAATGCATCTTCAAGTTCGATCTCCTTTGCGATCGTAACACCATCGTTCGTTATAAGGGGAGCACCGTAACTCTTATCAAGTACTACGTTTCTTCCTTTGGGTCCCAATGTAACCCTTACTGTATCGGCAAGCTTATTTACGCCGTTTTCCAATGCTGCACGGGCATCTGCACCGTATTTAAGATCTTTAGCCATTTTATTTCATCTCCTTTATTACTGTACAACAGCCAGCACATCGCTCTGGCGGACTATTATATACTCTTCACCGTCAAGCTTGACATCAGTTCCTGCATATTTTGAATATATGACCTGATCACCGACCTTAACCTGCATCGCAATTTCCTTACCATCGACCATTCCGCCGGGACCTACTGCAACTACCTCTGCCTGCTGCGGCTTTTCCTGGCTCGAAGAAGTAAGGATTATACCCGATTTTGTCGTCTCTTCCGCTTCAAGCTGCTTTAATACAACTCTGTCGCCTAAAGGTAATAACTTCATTTTAACTGCCTCCTTTTTTATGTATGACCTCCGCATGAGGTCTATTATACTTTCATCTGTTAGCACTCTTGATCTTTGAGTGCTAACCTCACAATGGGTATATTAGCACTCCCCACATTTGAATGCAATACACTTTATATTTTTTTAATAATTATCTCGTTTATTATTGATTTTCAACTGTTTTGCGAGTTCTTCAACCAGTTCCTTCATACGTCCAGTGACCTTTATATATGTAGGTTCATCGGTACGCTCTTTGGAAAAAGCTGCTTTCAAAACAGCTGAAAAGATCATATCGTCCCCGGACCCTTCTTTTAAATATCCGTCAACGGCTGACCTCACCTCACTGACCAAAGGATAGTCTTTATCAATGACCCCCTGCTTTCTTATTGAATAAACCATATCCCTGTATCCGGCAAGCAGTGCTCCGTCATAATCTCCCGCCTTCAGCATTCTACTCAGTCTTATGCGTTTTTGCATGTAGGAAAAGCCATATAATGAGATGATCGCCGCCAGCATAAGTCCAAGCATTACAAAAAGCGGGATGATCAGGTAATCTATGCTTCCGAAGATCTTTCGAAGCTGCCCTGCCTTTTTAACTGCATTTCCTGCTGCCTCAGCAGTGCCTGTACTGCCTAACCCCCAGGCATTTCTTTCAGACGGAGAAAAGAGCCTTGCAAAGAAATCTGCAAATCCTATATAACTAAGATCCTCATCATCAGCAGGCGGTGTCATATCATAGGGGATCCATCCGTACCCGTCAAAGTATATTTCGATCCACGCATGAGCGTTTGCATCGGGTATCTCAACATCGGATACCGCGATCACATCCGCTTTTCCCTGATCATCCGATATCACCCATTCATCAGAGTTCACCTGTTCAATACTGCTTTGTGTGATATCTCCGGGATTTATCACGTACCCCTCAACATATCGGGTAGGTATCCCCGCAGCACGAAGGATTAGCGCACCCGATGATGCAAAGTGAACGCAGAATCCTCTTTTCTGCTCTGAAAGGAAATATCCGACCGCATCCTTATTAAGAGGGCTTGCCCCCGGAAGCATGCTGTACTGAAAATTATCTCTGAAATACTGCTTAAGTGCCGCAGCCTTATCTAATCTGTCCTGCTGTTTAAGATACACGTCATTCCACGTTTCCCCTTCATCTCTTATTCCTGCCTCTTTGGCGATATCCGAAAGCAGATCTGACAGTTCATCGGGAACATCAAGATAGTTTTCATATACATATCGTTCGTAATCTTCCGTTATCTCAGGATCAGGCTCAAACCTGTCACCATACGTATACGGAGTGTATATCATCTCGTACGCTGTAGGATGCTCATCTTCCTGCGTAAATCCGCCGGCCCATTCCTTTAGAAGAACTTCATCTTCAAGGACCATGGCTGAAAGTCCCAGCTTCTTATCGGCCAAACCGGACAGCCCGTCAGATATCCCCTTTGCATTCTCGTTTCTTCCGCTTCCGGAATATACGCTGAAATACGGTCTGTAATCATAAGTATTATCCGCATCCTTATTAAGGATAAACATCTTTATGAATGCGCCTGAGCCTGTATCCATATACTCCGCGCCTACCGGCATATATGTATCTTCATGGACACTGTCAAAGCTGCCGCCTCCGTCGGGTTTTATTATCCCGAACCTGTTGTCCCTGTAATATACACCCGTATATGCCTTCAGATAGACAGGATTCAGATTCTTTTCACTGTATGTATATGTCGGGACGAACCTCACAACCAGATCGGTTTCATAGTCAGGTGCAACGGAGCTTATCCCTCCCAGTCTGCCATGAGACAGACCGCCCTTGGCCTCATATCTGTTAAACAATGAACTGATGCCTCCCTGGGCAAGGATCTTTACATATCCGTCAGTCCTGTCCTTGATCCCGTTAGATACATACTTTGTTGAAAATCTTCCTATGAACGCTGCATTCATCACGAGCATAAGGACCGCCGCTCCCGCTGATGCAAGCAATGACAGCTGAAGCATACCGATCCCGCTTGAAATATATTCATACCGGTCTTTTTTATCGCTTCTTTTCCTCAGATACTGCTGACCTTTTTTGTATCTGTACGGAAGTTTAAAACTCCCGGAACTTCCAAGGACCGTTACGGTAATATACACTGTGATGAGCATGATAAGATACGGAAGCGGCGGAATGATATCGATATAAAAAGCGATCTGAAGCGGAAGAAATGTAACAAGGAAAGTGGTAAACGGATCCATATAGGCCGATATTGAAATATTCAGCAATATTGCAAAACCGGCTCCGGTAAAAAGCATCGCAGCAGGAACCGTTACCGATCTGTCCGTGATATATTCGGTAGTCTCCCTTGTGGACGGCAGTACAAAGAAATCGCCGTATGATGAATAGACCTCATTAAGAAAAGCCTGGAATCCCGAATTGATATATGCATAGGCCGTCACGTACAATATCAGAAACGCAAGGAACAGCAGAACATATCCTGTATAGAACGTGAATTTGTTGTAGTAGATAAAAGCAATGGTAACGGAAATGACAAAAAGCATGATCCCGGTCGTGAACGGATCATACGCAAGTCCAAATGAAGAACACAGTCCGCCTATCACTCCATAAGTGGAAAGAAAGACAAGAAGTCCCCGTATAAGGGTAAGATAAACCTTGCCCTTGGCGTGGTCGCTTTTTGGCTCACCTATTGAAAACCCGTACGCTGCCAGGTCTTCGCTTATCTTTTTCTTCAGTTTTCTCTCTGACAGAAAATTCATGAAGATGCCACCCCGATCTCTTTTCCGTGGATCCGGATAATCCCTCTCTCATCTGCAGACGATATGACATTATCCTTCCCGGTCATAACGGAAGTTTCATAAACCGGTATCTCAAAAAGTCTTAACATTATCTCTTCAAGGTCATTCTCATCCATGAGTTTCAAAATAAGTTTTTCGCCCCGGTCAGGATCATATATGATGCATTTTGAGATCTGCCCTGAACTGAGTATGTATTCACAAAGAGCATAAAAGGTCTCAAGCGTATCCTGCAGATACTCTCTATCAGGTACAGGGTAAATTAAATGATTGAATTCCTTGCCCTTTTCATATTCTTTAACTATTATGTCGTCTTTAAATGCAGTAAGTTTCCAGTGAATGTCTTTGATCCTGTCACCTGCTCTGTATTCACGAAACTGCTTTATATCCGAAGTCGCTGTCCCCTCATCCGTCCAGATGATCTCTTCCTCATCCTGAAGAGTCTTTGACAGTTTCGGAACGGTTATCTGCACTTTTTCGGGGAAGACCGGGAGTTTCAGTTTCCTGTCAAACACGATCCTTACAGTGCAAAAATGAAGCATATCCGTAAGATATATCCCATCGCACTTAAGTACGAACATACCGGCTTTGGTAATGTCTACGGGGATCCGTATAGTCTTGTCACATCTTCCTTCCATCGAGAAAGTGAGTTCATTTATCCTTTCGCAGGGGTAATACATGTTTTCGAACCAATAGTTTAACTGACAGTTAAGAAGCGGGAAGATAAGCGGATTTCTGACCCTTAATCCGATACTGATCGAGCACGGCAGAAAATACTGTGCCATATCCGATGTAATATCAAACGAAAGTGATCTTATGGAATATTTAAACGTAAATATCGAAAGCGGGATCATCGCTACAAGCAGGATAAAAAGGACAGACAAAAGAGGCTGCCTGTAAAAAACGGCAGCCAGCAGCAGAAATATCATACCCAGAGAATATGCAATTATATAAGGTATGTTTTTAACAGTGGTCTTATGCATCATTTAAAACGTGCCCGGGATGCGATCAATTGATCTTGGGAATATAGACCTCTTCGAGGATGGTCCGAAGTGCTCCGGTAACATCACTGTGCGAAGCTCTTGCAGCAGGATTAAGATGCAGTCTGTGTACGCAGACCGGAGCAAAAACCGCATGTATATCCTCCGGGATCACATAGTCCCTTCCTTCGGCAAAAGCATTGGCCTTAGCCATTCTGATTAGCGCGATATTTCCTCTGGGACTCAGTCCGAGTTCAAAGAACCTGCCATCTCTCGTCTGTTCACAGAGCCTTACTGCATAATCATAAAGTGTCTCATCGACATGAACCATTTCAGCTTCATGCTGCATGGCCATGATACCTTCACCGTCAATGACCGCTTTAACTTCCTCTATATCGGTTTTCGAATTGCCTTTAAGTATCTCTATCGCACTGTTCCGGTCCGGATACCCCATCGTAAGACAGATCATAAACCTGTCAAGCTGTGACTCTGGCAGCCGCTGGGTTCCTGATGATCCGTAAGGATTTTCGGTAGCTATCACAAAAAACGGCGCCGGCATCCGACGCGTTATCCCTTCTACTGTTGCGCGGCCCTCCTCCATCACTTCAAGCAATGCTGACTGTGTCTTAGGTGAAGTACGGTTCAGCTCATCCGCGAGGAAGAGATTAGTATATACTGCTCCCTCAACGAACCTGAACTCGTCGCTTGATTTATCATACATATTAAATCCGAGGATATCACTCGGCAGGACATCGGGAGTGAACTGCACTCTGCCATAGCTTAATGACATAGCTCTTGAAATAGCAAGAGCCAGCGTTGTCTTGCCGACTCCGGGTATATCCTCAAGAAGGATGTGTCCTCCCGCAAGGAGTCCCTTAAGCATCATGCCAACGACCTCATCCTTGCCGTGTATGACTTTCTTTATTTCATTGATTATCTCAGATACTCTGGCATTCATTGGTGAGCTGCTCTAATCGATGTTCACCTTAAGTCCGTGCTCTAATCTGTCACGGTAGTCCGGCGAATTCTTCATTTCATATTTCTTTTCGAACATACTGTATTCGGCATCGGACATAAGGTCCTCGAGTTTCTGTTCGATATTCGTCTTGTATGCGATGCCTGCCGCAACAGAAGGTGCAAGTATGCTGTCTTCGTAGTTGTTGCATCGCTGAACGACCTTTTCAACGTACTCTTCGGCCTCACCTTCAAGTGCCATTGGAATGAGGACACCGAATATATCTCCGTCCATTCTGCCTAATACAAAATAGGGCTTGGCTTCCTGAGCTATTATCCCGGAGATGATCTCTATCAGTCTGTCGGACTGTTCATCACCGAAGTTGTCATTAACGAATTTCCAGCTGTTTATATTGAAATTGATGACCGCAACTGGAAGTACCGATGAACGGTCTATCGTCGCCATCCTCTTTTCAAAATAATCGGAATTGAAAAGACCCGTAAGTTCGTCTTTCTGATAGCTGCTGTGAAGCGCACGCTTACGTTCATCTATATAACCGGAAAGTTCCTCGATGCTCATCCTTCCCTCAAGTTCAAGCTTAAGACCATTCTTATCCTTTTCGGATACTTTGATGACTATATCGAGCATATCCGAAGCATTCTCAAGCTGCTTTTTTATCTCGTCGAGCTGGTATTTGTCGTCTAAGGAAAACTTTTTTTCAGAACCCATAATAACCTCCGTTCATGCAATACCATTTTACTATCCGCCGAATGTGTACGCAACCATGGAGTAAAGAATTTGTCGGTTTTATTACATAAAGATGAGAGTGATCATCCTCTTAAGTATAACTGATTCCGGAAATACAAAGGAGGCGATCACTCTCGTTGAAATTGTAAATTATTAAACTTATACGCTCTTTTTGTTCTTTTCTCTTCTTCTTAATACCACACTCTGTAAGAGGATGAAGAAGCACAGCATGCCACCGGTTGTGATACTCTGCCACCAGGGATCATTAAGTCCGCTTGATACAACTATCTTCTTGATAGTTGTAAGTGTAAGCGTTCCGAAGAACGTACCTATCACATTACCGACACCACCTGTCAGCAGTGTTCCTCCTATGATGGAAGAAGCTATGGCATTCATTTCCATTCCTGCAGCATTTGTAGCGTTTCCGGCTCCGGTATGCATCATGAACACGTATCCTGATATTCCGCTTAAAAGTCCGCTGAGCAGATAACTTATGAAACGGGTTCTCTTAACATTGATACCAAGCATGAGAGATGATGTCTGGTTACCTCCCATTGCATAGAAACCGCGTCCTGTACGCGTATATTTAAGGATGATGAATACTGCTATCACACAGATAAGAGCTACAACAACACCCAGTTCCATACGTGCGGGGATATGGTTACCGTTCTTTGCAGTATATCCGAGCCAGTCGATCTCTATCTTGATATTCTGAAGACTCTTAAACCCTTCATGACTTACTTTCTGGGGGTCTATCGAAAGGATAGTCGTCATTCCCCTTGCAAAGAACATACCGGCAAGAGTGACTATGAACGGCTGTATCTCAAGGTAGCTTACAAGGAATCCGTGTACTGCTCCGAATGCAAGTCCTATACCCAGAGCAAGCAGCACCGACACAAATATGTTACCGCCTTTATTAAGGAAAAGAACACAGCTCATTACTACGAGAGATGTTACGGCTCCAACGCTGATATCTATTCCGCCGCCGATCATTACGATCGTAAGTCCGCATGAAACGATTATAAGGCTGGCATTATCATTAAGAAGATCGAATAACTGCTGTGAATGCAGGAACCCTCCTTTAAGGAATACCATAGCCAAAATATACATTGCAAAGAATATTCCTATGGTGATGCCCATTAAGAGCTGTGTGTCTGTAAGCGGTTCTCTGCGTTTATTATCTGATTTATTCATGCTTTTGCCGCTCCTTTCTCACCAATGCCTTTTTTATCTCCGCGCATCTTGTTCACGAATTTTCCGAACTTTTCCTTGAATACGGGTGATCCTATAACAACAAGTATGATAATAACGATCGCCTTGTATGCTTTAACATCCGTAGAAGAAACCTTCATTGCATACAGCGTGATCGTAAGCATCTGAATAACATAAGCTCCGATGATACTTCCGCTTATCTTAAACTTACCTCC
>JAEEGL015333878.1_pt1 | contig 27434 bp, 21 predicted proteins | sample 9134231 | NCBI WGS metagenome assembly JAEEGL01 (sample SAMN16246548, study PRJNA631951) | gut metagenome | biome: gut microbiome; feature: rumen; material: fiber-attached | host: Bos | place: Iran: Karaj | collected 2018-10
CCTGCCACGGCGGGACGCCGTGGCTACGTCCGCTTCGTCAATCGCGCCCCACCCACAGGCTTCTGGCGTGTCTGCATTATGAGGGGCTGTTACCAACCCTCTTGGGGAACAGCGCGTTCCCAAAAAGCGTGCTATATCAGCCTTCCATTTGGTCCCATTCCCTTTTTAGAATGGCGTATTGAAAAGTGTTCTCATAGCGTGGCGTCCCGTCTGGATTATTCACAAACGAGACAAACTCGATGAACAGGCCTTCACGCCGCATGCCCAGCTTTTCGCACAGGTGCTGGCTGCGGAGATTGGTGTCCTCCGTATAGGCGTAGATTCGCCGCGCCCCTTTTGCTTGGAAGAGATAATCAAAGAAGGCGTGGGCGGCCTCGAAGGCATACCCCTTGCGATGAAATGCGGAGTTCAGCATCCAGCAGGGGCTGAATGTGTCGATAGGAGACGATTCAATGTCTGGCTCATTACGTTCAGGGAATGCTTCAATCTCCCCGATAACCTTGCCGGTCTCTTTCAACACTATGGCAAAGTGCAATTCTGAATTCACGCTCCGTTTCCGCATCTCTGCCTCCGCTTCTTCAAGGCTATCCAATTTCATGCACGCAAAGCAGTTGGGCACTGAATTCCGAAGATACTCCAGCGCATCTGATGCATCACTCTCGCTGAACGGACGAAGAATCAGTCTCTCTGTCTCTATATGCATGGAAACACCCTCCTATATGGTTTGTCAACGATTCCTGATTCTTGAAACAAAAAAAGCCCAATTTTAACGCAACGCTCAAGCGTTGCGGAAAAATGGATGGTCGGGCAAGGAGTTATGAGACCTGCGTGGACAATCAAGTTACTTACCCTTGCAATAATAACCGCCCGTTTTGGGTGCTCCCCTGAACTCGATTCGACCATTCTTCTTCAATTGCCCCAGATGGCGCTCCAATGTGCGCCTTGGCAATGACAACGCATCTGCGACGGAATTTGCCCGAAGACCAGGGTGTTGTCGGATATAGGAATATACTGCTTCCTGTTCATTTACTCCGCCATTTACTCCGCCATTTACTCCGCCAGCGTTTATGTTCTGGTGCTGTTTCAACGCCTCCAGAATCCGTTCGAGCATGAAGTCAACAAAAAAACTGGAATCAGATTTGGCGGTGCTGTCATTGATGGCCTGGTAATAGCCATCCTGGTTGTCATGCACCATGGTCTCCACGGGGAGATGCAGGAATACGGGGTTCAGTTTTGCAAGGAGGAGGGACTGCCAAAGGCGTCCCGTCCTCCCGTTGCCATCGGCGAAAGGATGGATGAATTCGAACTCGTAATGGAATACGCAACTCCGAATCAGAAGGTGGTCTTTTGAATTGCGAAGCCAGTCAAAGAGGCTGGCGACTAGCTGGGGAACCTGCCCGGCAGGCGGTGCGACATGTATGACCTGTTCCCCTGCAAAGACGCCGACTCCGCCAGTTCGGAAATTTCCCGCCCCGTCCACCAAGGCAGCCATCATTGTGCCATGCGCCTTCAAAAGATCTTCCACGGAGAAAGGGTCAAGCGTAGGAGCAAGGGCGTAGGTCGCTATGGCATTCTTGACTTCCTGAATTTCACGCAGCGGAGCAACCACGCGTTTGCCATCCAGGATGTCCGTCACCTGCTTCAGCGAGAGCGTATTCCCCTCAATGGCCAGCGAGGAATGGATGGTCTTAATGCGGTTTGCGCGGCGAAGTTTCAAGGCATCTCGCTGTTCCAGACGGATGACATAGCGTTCAACCAGCGCAGAAATCTCCGCGACAAGCGAAACAGTATGGGAAGATATGGTGAACGGAGGTTGGTAGGTCATTGTTATGCCTCTCAATCAAATACTATGTTCCCAAAGAGTATTGCCAATTGAAGTTGTTTACTCCTTTGTTGTTTCTTTTAAGGTAATTATTCAGAACTCCACACAATGTGAGGCTCTTGACCAATGTTTAAGATAATGGTTCGGTATTGCTTTGCAAGCCGCCATGGGCAAAAAGGTGCGGCGGCGACTACACACTCTGCTGGACGCCTCCGTCATCGAAGGCCGATTCGCCTAGTTTAATTTCCATCTGCCCCTTTCCGAAATTCCGAATGACAGAGCATAACTTCTCGAAACTTACACGGCAGGGCCCGCCACGGGACGGAAGGGACGGAAGGGACGCGGGCCGAGAACGGCCCGCCACAGGACGGAAGGGACGGAAAGGACGGAAGGGACGCGGGCCGAGAACGGCCCGCCACGGGACGCAGCCAAGTCTTAGCAATCGATGGCCGCCCATTCACCGAGCCGCCACGGCGAGGCCGCCGTGGCAACCATTTTCGGGTGCGCGAAACGCGGGCCGAGAACGGCCCGCCACGGGACGGAAGGGACGCGGGCCGAGAACGGCCCGCCACGGGACGGGGGGGGCGGAATGCGGAATGGGGGATGGATGGCAATTACTGGTTGCGCTGGCCTCCCCGATTGCGCCGATAGCCGTTACCGCCTCTCGCGCCACCGTTTCCCTGCGGGCCGCCGCGGTATCCGCCGCCGTTGCCGTTTCCCTGCGGTCCGCCACGGTATCCGCTGCCGTTGCCCTGCGGTCTGCCGCGGTATCCGCCGCCGTTGCCGTTTCCCTGCGGGCCGCGCTGGGTGTCGCCGCGCACTCCAGGTCGGGAATAGGGGCGTGGCTGCGGGCGCGGGACGTCTGGCTTGAGGTTCGTCGGGAGATAGAACGAGGAGAGGGGCTTGTAGCCGCGCGCCGCCATCAGTTTGTCCCAGGCGGCGGGAAGGACGATCTTCACGGTCGCGGAACCTCCTCCTGGCAGGCACTGCTCCTTGTTGCGGGCGGGGTCGCCAGTCACGAGGAAGATGTTCTTTCCTTCCTGCATCGCGGGGACGGTCTCCATGGACTTCGCGCCCGTCCAGGCGAGCCAGGGCGGGGTGGCGGTGGTGGCGGCATGTTCGGCCTGGGCGATGCGGGAAGCGTGCTGCTGGAGGGTGCATTTGCGCGGGTCGAAGGAACTTCCAGGATTTCCCCAGTAGTTCGCGAATGCGCGGGACTGGAGGGGATTGCGCGCGGTCGCGACGAGCGCCTTCTCCAGGGCGTCCTTCGAGGGATAGGCGGCGGCCAGGTCGCGCGCCACGTCGGGGGTGATGAGGAAGGTGCGGTAGACGCAGGGCATTCCGCTGCCCAGCGCCATCTGCTGCTTCTCGACGGCGTCCCAGGCGATCATGTCCTTGATCTTCACGGGATCGGAGGTGGAGGGGACGAGGTTGTTGCCCCAGTTGATGGCGGAGGCGGCGGAGAGCGTCGAGTCATTGACGCCGAAGCCGCGCTGCATGTGGTAGGGCTTCCAGCCGACCTTGAGCGCGGCGGCCTCGTCCTCGGCGAGGCACCACGGCATCAGGTAGCCGAAGGTGCCCATGCGGTTTTCCTTGATCTTGTATCCGCCGAGGTTGAGGAGGGCGAGGTTGATGAAACGGCCCAGCATGGCGTTCTGCGGGGAGGAGATCTCGCCCTGTCCGCAATCAAATCCCAGCTGGCGCGCGACGGGGCCGTTGAGCCAGCAGTAGGGCGTCCAGGCGTGCGTCGAGACCAGCGTCCGACGGAAGTTCCCGTTCATCATCGCCTCGGCGAAGGCCAGGAGAATCGGCATGAACTCCGGGGGGCAGCCCGCCATCACGCCATTGACCGCCACATGGCGGACCGTGGCGGAGCGCTGCGCGGGCGGAATGGCGCCGATGACATGGTCGGGGGGCAGGTCGGTGAACTTCAGGAACTCGGCGACCGCGGCCTCGGTAGGCGGGAGGACGGGCAGGCCGTCCGTCCAACCTGAATCCAGGAAGATGCGCTGGATTTCCGCCAGCGTGCCAGAGAGGTCGGTGCGGGGCGCGTCGTCGGCCTCGCCCTGGTTGCGCTCGGCGTCGGTGATGGGGGCGGTCAGGGCGTGCTTGATGGCGGGCCAGAGGACGCGGCGGGTGTTTGCGAGGAGTTCCTCGCGGGTGTGGGAGGCGAAGGCGCCTGGATACTCGGCGACGCGCAGGACGGCGATGCCCGCGACGCGGGCGGTGCTCTTGGCCTGCTTCACGAAGCCAGGGCCCGCGATGATGACGGAGGGGATGCCCAGGACCTCGGCCGCGATGCAGGAGCCCGTCTCCTTGGGCGTGCAGAGCCCGCAACCGCCATTGCCCGAGATGACCGCGTCGATTCGGCGCTCCTTCAGGCGGCGCTGGAATTCGTCCTTTTCGCGGCGCACGACACCTGGGCGTGGATAGGGGCCCGCCGAGCCGATCTCATTCAGCAGATAGACCTTGGCGTCGGGGAACTCGTCGAGGATCAGCCGCTTCAGCTCGGGGTGGGTGACGGAGGCCATGAAACTGCCGCCGACAATGGCGATATTCTTGCCGTTCAGCGTCTTCAGGCGGGGCCCCTGCGGCAGGGGCTGCACCCGCATCTCGGGCACGGGCGAGAGCACGGTGTATTCGGGGGCGGCAGCGCCTGACGCGGGCAGGGTGCACATGCCGTCGGGGCAGTCCTCCGCGGCGGCGAGGTGGAGGCTGAGAAGAAGCAGGGCGAAAAGAAACTGGCGGGTTCTGGTCATGAGGAAACTCCTGAATGGGTGGGTGTCTATCTTCTGGAACGCGATTTTGCCGCCGATTCTACACCCTGCGCTTGTTTTTTTGCACACTGGGACAACTGGGACAACTGGGACGGATGGGACGGATGGGACGGATGGGACGGATGGGACAACTGGGACAACTGGAACGACTGGGACAACTGGGACGACTGGGACAACTGGGACAACTGTGGCGTGATGGGGGCGGTTCAGGCGATGACTTCGGCGAGGAGGTCGTCGTTGCAGAGGAGGCCTTGGCGGGTGGGACGGAGGCCGGTCTCGTCGATTGCGAGCAGCCCGGCTTCGCAGGTGCGCCGGACGGCGGCGTCGTGGAGGAGGTCGTCGCGGGTGATGCCAGTGGCGTCGGCGAGGGCGCTCCAGGTCCAGCCGTCGCAGGTGCGCAGGGCGAATGCGAGGAGTTCGCGGGCGCGCGCCGCGGGGGGGATCTGGTCGAGGGCGGGTGGCGCGCCTGCCAGCCAGGCGGCGAGGTCGGGCGGGTTGGTGCGGCGGTCGGTGCCGTCGAAGGAGGCGGCGGCGGGGCCGCAGCCCAGATAGGTCTGCCCGTGCCAGACCTCCCAGTTGTGGCGGCAACGGCGCCCAGGGCGGGCGAAGTTGGAGATCTCGTAGCGGGCGAGACCTGCTTCGCCGAGGAGTTCGTCGGTGGCGTCCCAGGCGGCGATGAAGTCGTCGTCGGTGCCGTTGTCGGCGAGGCTGCGGTGGAGCGGCGTGCCAGGTTCGAGGGTGAGGCGATAGCAGGAGAGGTGGTCGGGGGCGCAGGCGATAGCGCGACGCAGTTCCGCGCGCCATTGCGCGATGGTCTCGCCTGGGATGCCCCAGATGAGGTCGAGGTTGATGCCTGGGATGCCGCATTGGCGCGCGACGGCGAGGACGGCCTCCAGATTCGCGAGGGAGCCCCGACGCCCGATGCGGCCGCGCAAATCGGGGTCGAAGGCCTGCACGCCGAGGCTGAGGCGGTTGACGCCTGCCTCGGCGGCGAGCGCGAGTTTCTCGGCGGTCAGGGAATCTGGGTTGGCCTCCATCGTCCATTCGCAGTCTGGCAGCAGGGTGAAATGGCGGCGGACAATCGACAGCAGGCGCTCCAGCGCCGACGGGGGCAGCGCGCCAGGCGTGCCGCCCCCGAGGAAGATGGAGCGCAGCGACGCGCACTCCTGGGCATGTTTTTCGCACTCCGCCTCCAGGGCGCCCAGATACTGGCGGCGCTCCGCCTCGGTGGAGTCCGGGCGCGAATAGAAGGCGCAATAGTCGCATTTGCCGCCATGGCAGAAGGGGACGTGGATGTAGAGGGAGCGATACACGGCGGGGATATTATGCCGTGGGCGGCGGCGGGGGCGCTGGGAGCGCGGGGTGTGCCTGGAGGCTCTTGAAGTGGGTGATGGTGACTTCGCCCGCGGGCACTCGCGGCGGCTTGGAGACATTGCGGGCCAGGCAGTAGTCGACCTTGCAGCGCTTGGCGGCGCGGGCCTTGCTGTGCCAGGCGGCGATGGCGGCGGCGGCGTGGATGCGCTCGACGGAGGCCGCTTCGCCCTCGGGGCCGCGCAGCAGGACGTGGCTGCCAGGGATGGCGCTGGCATGGAACCAGAGGTCGGTCGGGAGCGCGAAATGCAGGGAGAGCAGGTCGTTGTCGACGGCGGACTTGCCTGCGAAGACCTGCCAGCCGTCGCCGAGGTCGTAGGTCCAGTATCGGGGGTGTGGCGGTGGCGTGGGGCGCATGGTGGATTACCAGAGGGGGGAGCCGATGATGCGGGAGGCGGGCGTGCTGCCGAAGAGGTGCATGTCCATGGGCATGGAGCGGTTGTCGCCGACGACATAGACATGGCCGTCCGCGACCTTGCGCGGCGGCAGGTCCCAGTCGCAGGGCGTCAGATGCGCCCATGGCTCGGTGCATCGCGCGCCGTTGACGTAGAGGTCCCCGGTGCGGAACTCGACGGTGTCCCCCGCGACGGCGACAATTCGTTTCAGATACATGACGTGGTTGCCGTGGATGCGGATCATGACCACGTCGCCGCGGCGCGGTTCGCGGAAGCGGAACTTGAGGCGGTTGATGGGGAGGAACTGGTGCGCGCGGTAGGTGGGGAGCATGCTGGGGCCGTCGGTGAAGGCGGGCTGGATGACATGGCTGCAGACGAGATAGGTGACCAGCACCAGCACGCCGAGCCGCAGGAAGAATCGTCGGTTGAAGGTCGGCACGAGAAAGCGCCTCATGGCGCTGGATTCCTCCGCCTCGTCGGACTCGGCGAAGTAGGCGCGCAGGCGTTGCCAGAACGATTGTTCAGGTGGCTTCATAGAGTGCGTCGGGGGAGTCCGATGGATCCTGGAAGAATGGCGATCGGTGGATTTGCACGCTCTGCACCAGGCCCGCGAGGAAGAGGGTGCTGATCATGAAGGAGCCGCCGTAGCTGATGAAGGGCAGGGGGATGCCGACAATCGGCGCGGCCTGGATGGTCATCGAGATGTTGATGAGGATGTGGGTGGAGAAGATGATGACCGCCCCCATCGCGAGGCATGTGCCCTGGGAATCGGCGGCGCTGAGGGCGGTGCGGCAGAAGCACAGCATCAGCCCCGCCAGCAACCCGATGATGGTGCCCGCGCCCAGGAAACCAGTCTCCTCGGCGATCACGGAGAAGATGAAGTCGGTGGGCGCGATGGTGCGCGGCAGATAGCCGAGGACATGCTGCGTGCCGTGGAGATACCCCTTGCCGAACATGCCGCCCGAGCCGACGGCGAGGAGGCTCTGGCGGGCGTTCCAGTCGTCCTGCTTGCGCTCGCCTTTGGCGGGGGTGAAGAAGCGCTCGACGGATTCCTCGAAGCTGCGCGCCGCGCGGTCGGGGAGGAACGGCGCGACGGCGCGGGAGAAGTTGCGGGCGGGGTCCGCCGCGAAGACCTTGACGCGGTCTTTCTGGTAGGGCTTCAGTTTCATGTAGAAGATGGGCAGCAGCAGCAGCACGGCGGCGCCGCCGAGGACGAACCAGCGCCATCGCAGCCCCGTCAGGAGCATCATGACGATGGTGACGGGGAGGAGCACCATCGCGGTGCCGAAGTCGGGCTGGAGGCAGATGAGCGCTCCTGGGAGGAAGGATGCGAGTGCGAGGAGGATGGCGGGCAGCCAGATGCCGAGGGCGGTATGGCGGATTTCCTGGAGGGAGGCGAGCCACGCGAGGAAGAGCATGGTGAGGGGCTTGGCGGCCTCGCCTGGCTGGACGAGGCCGATGCCAGGCACGCGGAGCCACCCTCGGGTGTTGTTGAGGGTGCGTCCGAAGAGGAGCACGGCGAGGAGGAGGAGGAGGCCCGCGAGGTAGAAGAGCCAGCTGTGGCGGCACCAGAGATGGTAGTCGATGGCGGCAGTCACGACATAGACGACGATGCCGAGCGCGAGCCACTCGAGCTGGTGCAGCCACTTTCCCGCGAGGCTGCCGCCGACCTCGACGCCAGCGCCGTAGATGAAGGCGATGCCGATGACGAGGAGCGTGGCCTCCAGCCCGATGGCCAGCCAGTCCACCCGCAGCCACGCCCCCGCGCGGCGCTGCAGGAGATCATCGGAGAGGCGGATGGCGGAAAGGGCGGTCATGGCAAGTCGGAATGCGAATAAAAATTCGCTACAATGAAGCCGTGGATGCGATGAAAAATAAGATGGAAACGGGATGGACGGAAAGCGAAACGGGAAAGGAATGCTACATTATGCGAAAACGGGTTCGCGCGGGCAGGATGGAGCGCGCGGCGGGGCGGCGGTGGAAATAACATAATCATTCGCGGCCCGTTTGCTTGATTGCGGCGGTGGCGTGCGGGCTTTTTTCAGGAGAACTCCGATGATGATGGATTTGAGCAAACTGGTGCAAAGCACGTGCGAGCGGCTGGTCGCGGTGGAGGCGCTCCCCGACGGGACGGCCGAACTCTTCTCGCGGGATCCTTCAGGCGCCGTCGCCTCGCGGATTGTGGAATGCAAGCCCTGGCTGCTGACGGCGGGGCCCGAACTCGGGGCCGCCCTCGCGGGGAACTGCGGCGTGGAGCCGCTGGAGGGGGAGGGGGCGATGCGGTGCCGCGTCGTCTTCCCCGACGAAAAGAGCCATGACGCGGCGGTGAAGCAATTGAAGAAGCTGACGGGGCAGAATCCGTCGTCGCCGCTGGCGCCGTACCGCGTCTTCTCGGATCCGATCCAGCGCGCGCTGATGGCGCTGAAGGCGCGGCTGTTCCGCGGAATGGAGTTCCGCGAACTGCGGCGGATGCAGCTGGACATCGAGACGCGCTGCACGGTGCCTGGCACCTTCTGCAACGCCGAGCGCGAAGGGGACGAGGTGATTCTGGTGTCGCTGAAGGACAGCGACGGCTTCGAGGTGTGCCTGTCGTCGCGCCAGGAGGGCGGGGAGGCCGCGCTGCTGGCGCGGATGGTCGCGGTCATCCAGGAGCGCGACCCCGATGTGCTGGAGGGCCACAACCTCTTCAACTTCGACCTCGACTATCTGGAGAAGCGCTGCAAGCGCCACGGCGTCGCCTTTGCGATCGGGCGTGGGGGGCGGCTTCCCCAGGCGCGGCCCAGCCGTCTGTCCATCGCTGAGCGGACGCTGAACTACCGCCGCTACGATGTCTACGGGCGCCATGTGGTGGACACCTATCACCTGGTGCAACTGGCGGATGTCAGCCGCCGCGACATGGACAGCTACGGCCTCAAATACGCTGCGAAGTACTACGGCATCGCGCGCGAGGGGCGCGTCTATGTGCAGGGGGATGACATCACCGCGACCTTCGACAACGACCCCGAACGCCTGTCGGAGTACTGCCTGGACGATGTGCGGGAGACCGACGGCCTCTCGCGGATTCTATCGCCGAGCCACTTCTACCAGACGCAGCTGCTGCCGCTCTCGTATCAGAACTGCGTGCTGCGCGGCAACGCCACGCGCATCGACGGGCTGCTGACGGCGGAGTATCTCGCGGCTGGGGCGGCGCTGCCTGCCCCGCAGGCGCCCGTGCCGTTCGAGGGGGCGCTGAGCGAGGCGGCGAAGTGCGGCGTCTTCAAGCCAGTCTGGCACATCGACGTGCGCAGCCTGTATCCCTCCATCATCCTGAGCGAACGGCTGGCGCCCGCCTCCGACCGCCTCGGCGTCTTCCTGCGGCTGCTGGAGCAGCTGCGGGAGTTCAGGCTGGCGGCGAAGGACGCGATGAAGGCGTCGGAGGGCGCGGAGCGGGACCACTATGCCGCATTGCAGTCGTCGTTCAAGATCCTCATCAACTCCTTCTACGGCTATCTGGGCTTTGCGCAGGGAACCTTCAACGACTACGGCATGGCCGAGAAGGTCACCGCGACGGGGCGGGGCATCCTGACTGGCATGAGCGAGCATCTGGAGGCCGAGGGCGCCTCCGTCATCGAACTCGACACCGACGGCATCTACTTCGTGCCGCCGCCCGCCATACACGAGGTGGACGAGATGAGGCGCCGCATCCAGGAGGAACTGCCGCCAGGCATCGCCGTCGAACTGGACGGGACATATTCGGCGATGTTCTCCTACAAGAGCAAGAACTATGCGCTTCGGGAGGCGGACGGGCGGATTTCGCTGCATGGCGCCGCCCTGCGCTCGCGCGGGCTGGAGCCCTTCCAGCGGCGCTTCGTCGCCGAGGCGATCGACCGCATCCTGTCGGGGCAGGCGGCGGAACTGCCCGCGCTCTTCCGTGAATACGAGGAGGCGCTCCTGCAGCACAAGTTGCCGTTGCAGGATTTTCTGCGCAAGGAGAACCTGACGATGACGCCGGGGAACTACAAGGCCGCGCTGGCGGCGGGCAAGACCAAGCGCAGCGCCATCTATGAACTGGCGCTTCGTTCCAGCCAGGAGTTCCGCCCTGGCGACGGGCTGAAATACTACGTGACAGGCGCGAAGAAGTCCGTCTCCGTCGTTGAAAACAGCAAGCTTGCGGAGGAGATCGATGCCTCCGTCCGAGACGAGAACGTGCCGTTCTATCTCGACCGACTCAAGGGCGTCTATGAAAAACTCGCCGCGGCCGTCGGCTCGGCTCCCCAGGACGGCAAATAATGGAGGATAGAGGGTGCGTTTGCCGATTCGCGGCTCACTCCCCCTCTGGTTCTGGTCCTGCCCCTACAGGAGTTTTATGCGTCTGTAAGAATTTGCGTTTTCCGCCAACCGCGCACCGGCTCAGGCGAATGACTTCTTCCAGTTTGGCAATTCAACCAGTGGGGCAAGATTCGGGACGCAAGATTCACGGACATCATTACCGCCTGCCAGAACTCTTTCAAGCCATGTTCTATCTGCCATGCTGGAGAATGACCAGGACGGTGAGGGTCTTTGCGGGGGCGGTGTTCTTCTCCCAGGGGCGGCGGTAGCGGAATTGGATGGCGCTGCTGCCGCCGTGGCCGTTGCCTTTGAAGGTGAAGAGGCGCATGCCTGGAGCGCCGGTCATGCCCGGGCGCCCGCCTTGGACATATTCCGAGGACACGGCCGCCACGGCCTCGGGATTGCCGATTTCGACTTGCCACGAATATCCAGTAGTGGGATTTTCGCGCAAGGGGATGGTGAAGGGCTTGCCGTTGTCGACCGCAAGCGTGAGCACCGTGCCGTCTGGCAGGTCGAAGGGCTGGAAGCGCGAGGCTAGAGCATTTCTGGCGGGTGGCACGGGCGGCGCGGGCTGGTGGGGTTTCGGGGCGGCGGAGAGGATGGCGGCGGCGAGAAGGATGGCGGGGATGAGGAGGCGCATATTCAAGAATGGGTGGTAAGAGTTGGAATTACGAGGACTGGGGGCGAATTCCGACTTACTATAGCGCAACGAACAATTACAGTACTGGATGCGACATGATGTTTTTTGGGGGATGCGTAAGAAATCGCGCGCACTCTGGTAGTAGGTTCTACCGAGGAATGCTGCGGATTTTTGTGTTTCGGGAGTTTTCCATGCGACGCTGGATGTGTTTCCTTGTTATTTGCCTGACCTGCACGGTCGGATTTGCCGGAACGGCGGACTTGGAGGAGGTCGTAAAGACGGCGCAGTTGCCGTTCCCAAAGTTGTCAAGGTGGGCAAAATGGCGGCGCAACGGCGCAGTGAAGGTGCCGCAGCATCGCCGTGATCGGCGTCTATACCTGACCCCCAAGGAGGAAAAACGAATCGGCGCGGAATTGCGGCGACTGCTGATGGAAAGGCAGGTGTTCGAGGATGGCAATCCGGGCTTCGACCGGTGTCGCGAAATTGCCGAACGGATTGTCAAAGCCCTGCCAGGGAAAATTCCGTTGGAGGTGCATTTGCTGTCGTCAACGGCTGTGAACGCCTTTGGTCTCCTTGACGGGACTTTGGTGGTGACCAGCGGTGCCCTGCATCGTTGCAACGACGACGAACTGGCATTCCTGATCGGACACGCATACGCGCATGTCGTCGCGCGTCATGCGACGGAAACCGCCACAATGGCGTATGAAGCCGCAAACGGCAAGAACCTGCCGCAATGGTGGCCGAAGACAACCGATGTGGAAAAAGCGCAGTTGGCGGACGAATTCCGTCGGCTCGGCTTTTCGCTGGTAGTGCAGTCGGGGCTTTGGCGCCCGTATGACTACATTATGGAGTATGAGGCGGATGCACTGGGGCTTGTGTTTATGATGAAAGCGGGTTTCGAACCGCTTCAGGCGCTGTCGCTGCTGCGGCGCCAGATGGAGACGTTTGACTCTGCTTCATGGGTGTCGACCTATCCAGAACTCCTGCGCCGCTATGATCGGCTGTTTCTTTTGTGCGAACAGGAGAAGGTGCTTGCGGAGGCAGTAGTTGGCAAGACGATGAAACTGGAGTGGATGGATGATGCCATCCGCATGAGCGAGGAGAAGGCTCATGTGGAGACGGTGAAAACCGTCGCGGATCCTGATGGAATCGTGCTGTTCGTTCCTGGAATCAGCATCCTGAAGAAAGAGAATCCCGCCACATACGCTTCGAGCTTGGGACAAGCCTATCCGCGCCACGAACTCAGGGTGATGGCATGGGAATGCTCCGATTTGCTGCGCCCGCGCGATGTGGCGAAAGGAGTCTACAAGTCGGAGGTATGGGGGCAACTCCGGCAGTATTGGCCGATTGCCAAACTTCGCGCGGACACAATTACCCTTCGGGTGGTGAATGAGATTGTCTTTAGGATGTCGCCAGAGGAGCGCGCAAAATTGATCCTGGCGGGCCATTCCCTGGGGGTGCGGGTCATCCTGCGGGTCACGCAGGAATTGGCGGCACGTGGGATGCAGCTGCATCAGATTGTCTTGATGGGCGGTGCGGTTCCGGCGGACACTCCGTTGCTGGAAAATTGTGCCGCAGTCTCCGCGATTCCCCCTCAGAATTACTATCATTGGCATGACGAGGCGCTTTCCGAGTTCTTCTATTCGATGGAGAATGTGCCGGCGCTGGGCTTGACTGGGCTTCGGAAGCCCCTGTCCCGTTTCCAGGACTACCAGATTCCCGGCGGCAGCCAGTTGTTTGGGCATGCCGCCGCACTCTATCTGAAGTCCGTCGAATTGGCTTCCCGAGGCGAATTGGCACCGCAGGACACGAAGATCGACCACTTTTCGATTGCCACGCCGTTGCCCATGAAAGTGTGGAAGGCGGCTGCCGTGAAAGTGTCGTTTCAGAAGACCGGCATCCTTCTTGAACAGTGCTTCGGCTGGGAGTTCATCGTTTTCAAGAACTGGATCCGGCCCAATGAATATCTCATTCGCAATCCATATCGACAGCCAGTGGCACGGGGGCGCGAAAATGCCATGCGGGCACGCTGGAAGGAAATTTGCGGCAAATTGGATGCGGCTTCCCGGGGCGAAACGGGCAAGCCGCCACTTGAGAAGAAATCGCGATGAGGTGATGGAGGCGGACGCCACCCTCGCGGCCGCTTACAGCGCGATGTGTGCGATTTTGAGGGGGGAGGAGAACGGCTTGACGGGGAGGCTCTGTCCGTCGGTGATGATCCACTGGTTCGGGCCGAGGCGGGTGGGCATGAAGTTGCCCGAGAGGTGGACGGTGTCGGGGCGGGCGGGGTCTCCGTCGATGGGGAAGACGACCTGTTCCGTGGAGCGCAGGAGCGTCATCGTCCTGGGCTCGACCTCGGCGATGTAGAGGGGGGCGCGGAAGCGCACGACTTTTGCGTTGACCTCGTTTTTGCGGGTGTAGCTCAGGAAAAGGCGGTCATCGGTGCAGAGGAAATGCTGCTGGGTGGAACTGGTCTCCAGGTCGGTGCCGTCGTCGAACCGCCAGGGCTGGATGGGGGCGTAGTGGAGGCCGTCGGCGCTGCGGCTGTGGTAGGCCTTGCCGTCCTCGGCGCGCAGGGTGAGGCGGACCTCCCCCTGGAACTCCATCAGGGATGGCTCCAGGAGGCCGCGTCCGAAGCGGTGGGTGAGGATATTGCCGCGTTCGAGCAGAGCGAAGGAGGCCCCGTCGAAGCGGGCGCGGTAGACGGTCACGAAACAGAAGGGCGGGTGGTCGAGTTCCTGCCCGTAGAAGGCGATGAGCCAGTCGCCATCGGGGCGCACGATGCGTTGCCCGCAGCCGCAGACGAAGCAGATGTCGGCGGCGAACTCAGGCGGCTCGAAGATCTGGCGGGGCGCCCATGTGCCGTCGGGATTCAAGGCGGAATAGACGCCGCGGCGCTTGAGTTCGGGGGCGTAGTCCTCCTTGCCCCAATGGCCGAGGGTGTCCATGTGGCGTCCATTGCGGTAGAAGACATTGTGGCCGATGAACAGCATGGCGCCAGTGGCGGGATCGTAGTCGACGACGGTGTCGCAAGTGCCCTCGTAGGCGTTCGAGTAGGCCGCGATCGGCGCCCATCCGAGGGTGGGCACCGAGACGGGCTTGCTCCAGGTGTAGCCGTTGTCATCGGAGATGCAGGTCTCGACGGGGCCGTAGAAGTCGCCGCTGCCGATGGTCTGGAGGGACATGAAGAGGCGACCAGATGGGTGACGGCCGACTTTCGGGTGGAACATCGGACGGGAGCCAATGCCTTCGGAGGTGATGGTGTGGAGTTCGATTTGCATGGAGGAGTGATCCCTGAAGTGAAACGGCAGGGATTGGACTTTGGATGGGACTTTGGACGGGGGGACTTTCGGACTGGGGGATGGGACTTTGGACTTTGGACGCTGGGGCGGCCGCAGGACTTTGGACGCTGGACTTTGGACGCCGGGGCGGCCGCAGGACGCAGGACTTTGGACGCCGGGGCGGCCGCAGGACTTTGGACGCTGGACGCTGGACTTTGGACGCCGGGGCGGCCGCAGGACTTTGGACTTTGGACGCCGGGGCGGCCGCAGGACGCTGGACTTCTGACGCCGGACTTTGGAGGGAACTTTGGACTTTGGACTGGATGCTCTTTTGGCGAAGGGCGCGGCGGGATCAGGGGGTCTGTTCGATGAATGCGGCCATTTCGCCAGGGGGGAGGGTGATGGAGGCGGATCGGGCGGGGAAGGTTTTGCCCGTGAAGTATTCCTTCGCGGGGGCGAAGGGCAGTTCGAGCGTGACGGCGGCGTTTTTTTCGGTGAGATTGTAGCAGACGAGTACGCGGGGGCTGCCAGGCGCGGTGAAGAGGGCCCAGCGGTCGGGATCCAGTCCCTTGACGGGGACGCCGACCGTGGCGCGTCTGCCGTGGTAGAGGACAACCTCGTAGTCGGCGAGGAAGGCGTTGAAGCGGGTGAAGGCGGAGTAGCTGCGGCCGTCGCAGCCAGGGAGGTTGTAGACGAGGATGCCCTTGCCGCCGCCGACGAGGCCTGCCGCGAGGCGTGCGATGGGTACCTGGGCGCTCTTCTGGCGCAGATGGAGATGCCATGGCTCGGGGATGGCGCCGCAGAGCAGCGGGGTGTCCTGAAGCGCGGCGGCGGTGGCGCGAATCTCCTGCTGGGTGGCGGTGTATCCCGCGCCGCCCAGGTCGAGGACGGGGGCGAGCTTGCGCCAGTCGACACTGTACATTGCAAGGGATTTGGGGGACTGGTAGCCGCTGTAGAAGTAGAACTCCTTGCCCTGGGCGTTGACGAGGGCCTTCCAGAAGGCGCAACTCTGCGCGAGGCGCGTGCTCATGAAGTCGCACCACTGGGCGTTGTATTTCGCGTGGATCTCGGCGCGGGCGGGGACGGAGGGCAGTTTGGCGAAGGCGGCGAAGCGCCTGAGACAGCGGTCGCAGTAGCAGCTGAGCATGCCGTCGCGGGCAGGGGATTCGTAGTCGAGGCAGACGACATCGTAGCCCTTGAGTTGGCGGGCGATTTCCGCGTATCCAATGGCGGCGATTTCGGGCAGGGTCAGCAGGATGTCGGTGCAGAGGAAGTTGGCCTGGGACAGGGGGACTTTCTCGCCTGCGCTGTTGATCCTGCGGTATTCGGGATGGGCGGCGGCTGTCTTCGCGGCGCCCTTGCCGAGGATGCGGGCATAGGAGAGGACGCCCATGCGCTTCATGCCCTTGACGGGGAAGTTCTGCAGCTGGTTGAAGCCCGCGCGCTGGAAAGTGTCGGTGAGAAAGGCGAGATTCGCGGCCTTGTCGCCGAGGTTGACCATGTTGCCGCCCCACATCTCGGTGCGGAAGAGTTTCGGGACCTTGCCGACGAGCGCTGGATAGAGGTGGACGGAAAGCACCTGCGGCACCTCCACGATGCGGCCGTTGTCCCATTCTGCGTAGGCGTAGGCGACCAGTTGCGGACGTTCCTTGGCATAGGGGACTTTGGCGCGGATGAGGAAGACGAAGGCGTCGCGCGGATCGGGCTGCGCCTTGCATGGCTGCGGCACGTTGGAGACCACGCGGTAGTGGCGGTAGGGCTTGCCGTCGATGACGAGGTCTTTGCGTTCGGCGATGACGGGCTTGTATGGCGAGGCCTCGTGGGCGGTGACGGTTTCGAGTTCCAGTCCAGAGGGCAGCACGAGGTGGAGCGCGTAGGGGAGCTCGGCGAGTCTGGACTCGGGATTGGTGGCGATGATGTGCAGCGGCTGAAGGCTCCCTGCTGCGATGTGGAAGTTGTTGTTGTCCTCGGGCCAGAAGAGGGTCTGGCCGACGGCGAGGGTGGTGGTCTTTCGGTCGAAGTCGAATCTGGCGGGATAGCCGTTCTTCTGGAGGCCGAAGGGCGCCTCGGGGGCGGGGTAGAGGCCGCGCTCGGCGTTGAAGGCGCTGGACTTGCCTTGGCTGTGGACGATGGTCGAGACCATCGCGTTGCCGATCGTGTAGACAGGCGTCTGCAGGACGGTCCTGCCGTCTGCCTCGACGGTGAAGGAGACGCGGTTGTACTCCTTCCCAGGCAGGGTGTACGTGAAGTCGTTCGCGCCTGGCTTGAGGGCGAAGGTCTGGCGGAATGCCTTGCGGTCCTCGCCAGTGGCCTGGAGCAGGACGGTGCCGCGTCCCGTGCTGGCGAGCGAGAGGCGGCGCCTGGCGCTGTTCTGCAGATTCATCTCCCATCTGGTGATGGCGAGGGGCATGTCGCTGAAGATCGCCTCGCCGAGAGCCGCGCGGACATGGAAGGCGTCGGGGGCGGGATAGAAGAGCGTGCCCTCCTTGCGCGCGTGGTTGATGCGTCCGAGCATCAGGCTGAACTTCTCGCCTGGCTGCCCCGTGAGGCCGACAAGCTTGAGCGGCACGGCGAGTTCGACCGAAAAGAAGCCGTCGCCGACGAAGCCCGCGCAGCGCGCGCCGCCGCTGAAGGTCAGGTCGCGGCCTGTCCAGATGTCTTCGCCTGTGCATTTGGCATCCTCCATCGTGCCGAGCGCATTGACGGTATATTCATAGACGGGCGCGTCCTTTCCAGCGGGGCCGATGAAGAGGCGGACGCAGTCGTCGTCGGTGACGGTGGCGTCGGTCTTGCGGACATTGCACTTGAAGAGGTCAAGCTGGTTGCGGACAGGGGCGAGACACTGCTGGTGGCAGAGGAATGCGGCGTAGAGGAATTTCCCGTCGGTGGCAAGGCGTGCCTCCGTATTGTCCTGGGCGAAGTGGGTGTACTGGGACTTGCCGACTTGGACAAAGGGCGTGAGGACGGAGACGGACTGCCAAAGCGCGTCGTCGAGCTTGCCGTCGATGACGGGGGCGGCCTGGCGTGTCGGCACGGCGACCAAGGCGGCGCCACTGGCTTCGGGCAGTACCTCCTCCAGGGTGACCTTGCGGAAATAGGCTTTCCCAGTGGCGCCCTTGGCGGCGTAGAGGATGAGGCGGTAGCGGGTGTCTGGGCCTGGGAAGGAGGCGGTGAACTGATAGGTCTTCCAGCCGTGGGTGCCCTTGAAGGAGCGGGAGGCGCCGCCCTGCCAGCGCATCGTGGTGAGATAGACGCCAGCGCCAGAGAGGTTTTCGCATTTGGCCTCGAAGGTCACCTTGTAGGTGCGGCCGGGGACGAGGGGGGGGGCCTGCTCGATGCGGGTGACCGTCGGGAGCGACTTCAGGTCGAACTCCATGACGGGGATCTCCTTGCCGTCGGGACCAGTGGCCTTCCCAGACTTGGCGCCACCGAGGGTGACCTTGGCCCAGTAGGTCGGGAAGCCAGTCTTGTCCACCAGCGAGAAGTCACTGTTGGGAAGCATGTTCTCCGCGCGGAGCGCGAAGGCGAGCAGAAGCGTGGCGAAAAATACGAACAGGCGGGTGCGGGGCATGGGGATTCTCCAAAGGGGCGTCTGGTGGTGCATCCAGGACGGCCTGCGCGTTGGAACTGTTTTTTTAGGGCAGATGCAGGGCGATGCTGTTCCGCGAATGGCGTTTGAGGGCGCTGTCGAAGACGAGGCGGGTGCCCGTGAGATGCACGGGCTCGCCCCGCGGAATGGATGAATCGCCTGGCTCAGGGCAGCACGCCGTTATAGCCCCACTGGAGTTCTTGCAGGGAGGTGTTCTTCTTGGGTTCCACGTGGCTGTCGCAGAAGAGGATGTTCGCGCCAGAGGGATGGCGTCCCCACGCGACGCGGTAGTAGTAGCGCGGATCGCTGCCCTTGTAGCCGCTGTTCGGGACGAACTGGGCGATCGGGGCGGTGTCGCCAGTACCCGCGTCGGCGAGCAGGGGCGCCTGCCCCAGCGAGGTGACGTTGGGCAGCTGGAAGACGCACCTGCCGCGGAACCAGAAGTTGATGCCGATGTCCGATTCCTGGCCGCAGTTGCGCACCTCGGGGCAGAAGAAGATGCCGTGGTCCTTGTAGCCGCCGCCCGCGCAGCTCTTGTTGATGCCCTGCGGATATTGGAGATAGCCCAGCAGCGTCAGGCCGCCGCACCAACGGTACCACGTGGTCGGGCTCTTGGTGTTGTAGTGCTCTTCATAGATCGGATAGTATTCCTTGTAGTCGTCTTTGTAGAAGTTCAGGGCTAGGCCGATCTGCTTGATGTTGTTGACGCAGGCCGTCTGGCGCGCCTTCGCACGCGCCTTGCCCAGCGCGGGAAGCAGCATGCTCGCCAAAATGGCGATGATCGCTATCACCACGAGGAGTTCGATCAGGGTAAAGGTGTGCCTTGCCGTCTTCACTGCGGGCCGTTCATTCGTGAGAACGCGGACTCGGGGGGATGGATTGATGAAGATTTTCATTCTCAATGAATTGTAATGATGGATTGGGGTTTGGTTCACGACGCAGTTTGGCAAATCATCCTTATTATAAACAAAAAAACGCTTTTGTCAAGTGATGGGTAAAAAAGGACTCCCTGAATCCGTGTATTTTTCGGGCAGCCCCGGAGCATCCTCCCCGACCAGGGAAATCCCGGCCTTCGGACTGGGGGGGAATGGGACTTTGGACGCTGGACTTTGGACTGGGGGACTTTCGGACTTGGGGGACTTTCGGACTTGGGGGGATGGGACGCTGGACTTTGGACGGGACTTTGGACGGGGGACTTTCGGACTTGGGGGGATGGGACTTTGGACTTTGGACGCTGGACTTTGGACGGGACTTTGGACTGGGGGACTTTCGGACTTGGGGGATGGGACTTTGGACGCTGGACTTTGGACGGGACTTTGGGCGAGGGGATTTTATTTGAGTCGGAGGGCTTTTTGGAGGACGGGGAGGACGCGGCGAAACATGCGGTAGAATCCGAGGTCGTTTGGGTGGCAGGTGTCGGCGGTGCAGGCGTCGGTGTCCTCGTCCCCGAAGAGGGTCTCGCCGTCGATGAAATAGACATTTCGGTCGCCGTTGTCGAGGGCGTGCTGATAGGTGCGCCGAATGACTTCGCGTCGGTCGGCGGCGGCGGTGTCGGCCTTGCGGGTGTGGAGGCTGTAGGTGCGGAAGTCGCACATGGACAGGATGAGGATGGGGAGGTCGGGGTGTGCGTCGCGGACGATGCGGAAGAACGGCTCGTGGGTCTTTTCGAGGTCGGAAGTCAGGTAGGCGTTGTGGTCGTAGTCCAGGATGAAGGCGGACAGGTCGAGTTCGGCGATGGCGAGGGCGAGGGCGGGTTCGCCGATGGCGTTGCCCGAGAAGCCCAGGTTGACGAGTTCGGCGTCGACGGCGCGCGCCAGCATGGAGGTGTACGCGTTTCCTGGGCGCGAGGCGCAGGCGCCCTGGGTGATGGAGGAGCCGTAGAAGAGGATGGGCCTGGCGACGCGGTGGGGCGTCGGAGGCAGGAGGACGGCGCCGTCCTTGAGGCCGATTTCCAGGGATTCGACGCCGCGGTAGGCGGGGAAGTCGATGAGCCAGTCGCAGAGGAGGCCGTCGGGGTTGCGTCCGCATTCGGCGGAGACCTCGACGAGGCCGTAGTTCGGGGCGAGGGTGCGGTTGTGGAGGAGCGCGCCGCCTGGTTCGCGGCGGTAGGTGTCGAAGCCACGGAGGGCGCCTGGGCGGATCTGGTTCACGTCGGTGTCGTCGGCGAATCTGACGCGGAGGATGACTTCGGGCGAATCGGAGCGGAAGCGCGCCGCGACGCCAGCGGTGTGGTGCGCGAGGATGACTTCGCTGGGGAGGATGACAGGCGGGGCCAGGTCAGGCGGCAGGCGGTAGAAGGCGCCGCGGTTGGCCTCCTTCCAGGCCAGCCCCTCCAGCGAGAAGGGTGCCTCGTGCACGTCGTGGAAGCAGAAGCCGTTTTCGTCCACTGGACGGGAGGCGAGGTTCGGGTCGATGCGTGAGATGTCCATGAATGCGTGAATTTCAAGTAGGAGGTGGTATTTTCCTTACTGTAGTCGCTGGCGAAAACCGCGCGAGACATTATTGTTTGCAAATGCAGTGACTTTTCCGTTTTTGTGGTGAAAATGCAAACCGAACGGCGGGCGCACCGCCAGTTTGGACGAATGAAGGAGTAGCCGACATGCCAGGCATGGACGATTTCAAGGGGGCTCTCGCGACCATCCGCAAGCAGACTGGTCTGGAGATGCTGGTGCCAGACGACGAGGGGCTGGTGACATTTCGGGTGGATGACAAGTACAATGTCTGCTTTCAGTACATCGAGGGAACGGGCAAGGTGCTGTGTTTCGTGGAGATCTGCGAATTGCCGCCGTCCGCAGGAGTGGCGGTCTATCGGGATCTCCTGGCTGGAAGCCTCTTCGGCAGGGAGACGGCAGGCGGCTACTTCGCGCTGGAGCCGAAAAGCAACATCATCCTCTACAACTGCCTCTTCGACTTCGATCCCGCCAATACGGATCCGAAGGGCTTCGCCGAGAGGCTGGAGAGCATCCTGCAATTGGTGGAAATCTGGGCGGAGCGCATCCGAACCAGCGTCGGGGTGAATCCTGGGGAGGAAATGGATGGCGAGGCCATCACGGTGGAGGCGCTCAGAGGGAATTCCGTCTCCTTCTTCCGCCCATAGGAGCAACCCCAGCCTGGATTTCGCCTGAACCGCCAGCGGTTATGGGGCCGAGTCCGCGCAATCCCTGGGGCGCGTTTTCAAGACAGTGGAGGTCGTTGGCGCAGGGCGTACTATTTTTACCACTCTGCATTGCAAAAACAGCCAGAGCCACTATAGTAACCGCGCTTTCCATGCCGGAGTGGCGGAATGGCAGACGCACTAGACTCAAAATCTGGCGTACGTAAGTACTTGTGGGTTCAAGTCCCACCTCCGGTACCAACTATTTTTGCATCTATGGCTTGGTCACATACTTGAATCCGACTTCACTGGTCAGGATTCGGTGCATCGTCGGCAGGGGATTGGGGAGTGGTCGCGAAGTCGCGGGCGGCCTGGGCAAGGGCGGCGTCGAGTTCGGCGCGAAGGGCGGTCTCGATGGAGTCGAACTCCTTTTCGATGGCCTCCTCGGTCTCTTCGGCGGAGAGGAAGCAGGCGGAAGGGGCGTAGCGGGCGAGGATTTCCTGCTGTCGGGCGGCGATCGCGGCACGGTAGGCGGCCTTGGCCGCGTGGACGCGCGCCTCGTAGCGTTCCTGGTCGGCGGGAGTCATGGCGTCAGGGATTGGGCGATGGCGTTGAGGGCGCCGTGGAGTTCCTCCTCGAAGACGGCGCGGCGGGCGTCCCAGTCCGCCTTCAGGGCGTGGAGAACGGCGGCCTGGTCGGCACGCACCGCCACTTCGAGTTCCTCCTCGTTCTGGAAGACGCCAGTGGCACGGAAGCGTGCGCGGGTGTCCTCCAGGATGAATTCACGCTGGCGGGCATATTCGCGATGCCCGTCATAGACCTTCTCCCAATATGGGGCGAGGATGGCGGTGATGCGCTCACGCAGCGGGACGAGGCCATCGGAGAGGCGGCTGGCAAGCGGATGACGACGCACTTGCTCTGCGAGGGCGCGGTGGCGTTCGCGGGACTGGGCGACCTCCTGGCGGTAGTAGGCGGGATCCTGCGGGAGATCTGGCGCGGCGTCGGCCAGATGTTCGGGATGGTCCAAGATGTCCTGGCAGCGCTCGATGCGGTGCTCCAGGCCCAATTGCATCCACAGCAGGGCAACCAGTTCGTCGTTTTCAGGAAGGGACATGGGAATGAGGGAACAATATCAATTGTCAGTGGTCAGCAAAAAAGGCGCATGTCCAGAATATAACGACTCTAAGACACTTTGCATTTTTGAGCGATGCAAGTTTCACGCGATTTCATGGCAGTTATATTACGACGAGTTTCGCGGCTTTCGGGCCACGGGAAACAGACCCATCTTACGGGGACCCCAGACCCCAGACCCATCGTGGAGCTCGGCGTTCTGTGCCGGCCCTTTCTTGGGCCGGGACCATTGTCCAGCGACCATCACGGCAAGGGAGTGAAATCATGAAATGCCCATATTGCGAGAATGAGATTTCCGATGATGCGAAGGCCTGCATCCATTGCTGGCACGATTTGCCGCAGAATGTGAATGAGACGCAGCGGCCTGAGGAGGCGGCGGATTCGGATCTTGCGCCCATTCTTTTGCCCGACCCACGAAAGAGTCAGGCCTCGGAGCCAGCTGGCACGGTGTCCGTGTCCTCGGTGCCTGCGCCAGCCGAGGCGACGCCCGCAGGCACGCCCGAGGGGATTTCGGAAGCTTTCGGGAAAGTGGCGATGTCGGCGGAGGCGGGGCAGTATTCAGTGCCGCTCGGAATGCCGCCCAGCCTGGAAGCCGTCTGGCGTCTCTCCGATGTGGATTTGGCGGCGGCACGCCATTCCACAGTCGTGCTCAAACGCATCGGAATGCTCTTCTATCTCCTCCCGTTCCTATGTGCGTCCACAGTTGGATCCTGGCTCTTCCGCCTCTATACCTGGCTTTTCTATATTGTCTGCTGGTGGCCAGTAGGATATGTCCTTCGGAATGTCCGAACGGTTCTGGCGCAGCGTCGGCTGAAACATATTTCCATCGTGAGCGCGGGATGCAGTCTTATCTCAATTGGGGTGGCATTGTTCTTTGCCTTTCAGATTGATAGCGAGGGTGCGTCGAATGAGTTCGCAAAACTGGTGGGATATTATGCGGGAGCGCTTCTGTTGCCATGCATTTACGGCATCATTTGGCTGTATGTGCTGCGGCATTGCCGAAATCCGCATATTTTTGCCGAAGATCCGTGCTCGCCTGCCGAAGTCGAGTTCATTTGGAAGAACCGCTGGCATCTTGCAAAGGGGGCGGCGATGACTTATCCAGCGCGATACGAAAAGACGTTTTTAGGGGCCATTGCGCTGTTTGGGTGCCTGTTGTCATACCTGATGGCAATCTTGTTCATCTTTGCGATTTACATGACATCTACAAAGCCTCTGAATGAGCAAAAGGCTATGAAGGGCTTGGAGGAGAACGACGCGATGACGACTCCTCGTCAACTGAGCCGCCCAGTCGAGGAGATGGAGACGGAGGAAGTAAGGCAGAACGCCGCGGCGGGGGATGTCCGCGCCCAGCAGGAACTTGCGCTTCGCTTTTTTACGGGGAGCAAAGGGGTTGAACGCGATGAGCGGCAGGCGGTATTGTGGCTCCGCAAAGCCGCAGAACTGGGAGATCCCTATTCGCAGGCGTTTCTGGGCGACATGTATTTCAACGGGACAGGCATCCAGCAGGACGACGGCGAGGCCGCGAAGTGGTGGCAGAAGTCGGCGGAGCAGGGCTGTGCCGAGGGACAATGGCGGGTTGGTCAACTTCACTACATGGGGCGTGGCGTTCCAAAGGACGATGCGGAGGCGGTGAAGTGGTTCCAAAAATCGGCGGAGCAGGGCAGCGCGGACGGACAGTTCCTGCTGGGGCGGTGCTGCATGGAAGGCTGGGGACGGACTGCGGATCCAGCGGAGGCGGTGAAGTGGTTCCAAAAGGCGGCGGAGCAGGGGCAGTCAGGGGGACAGATCTGGCTGGGATTGTGCCTGGGGAATGGAGTCGGAGCCGAACGGGATGTCGAGGCTGGCGCACAATGGCTGCGCAAAGCCTACGCAAATCCTTCCACAAGCGAGGAGGATAAGAAATTCATCGGCGAATTCTTGGAGAAATGGGGAAAGACGCCGAACCAGACGGAGGACCCGAGACCTAAGACCCAAGACCCAAAACCTTAGACCGAGGCCCCCAGACCCCAGACCCAAGCCCCATCTTACGGGGACCCCAGACCCCAGACTTCAGACCCATCGGAGACCCCAGACCCCAGACTTCAGACCCATCGGAGACCCAAGACCCCAGACCCAAGACTTCAGACCCATCGGGGAGTTTGGCGTTCTGTGCCGGCCCATTTTGGGGTTGGAGGAGGGCGGGCGGCGTGGCGGGGCGTGGCGGTGGGATTATCTTATGGCAATGCGCAAGAAATGAAATGAGGCGAAGACTATGAAACCGTTTCTGGAGAAGAATCCTGCTGGGGCGAACGAGGCGACGCCGCGCGCGGCGTGGTTTCCAGGGCACATGCTGAAGGCGGAGCGCCAGATGCGCGAGGCGCTGTCGCTGGTGGATCTGGTGGTGCAACTGGTGGACGCGCGGGCGCCGCTGTCAAGCCGCAACCCGAAGTTGCTGGAATGGCTTCAGCAGCGCCCGCATGTCGTGGTCGCGAACAAGGCGGATCTGTCGAGCCCGCAGCTGAACCGCGCGTGGCGCGCGTGGTTCGAGGCGCAGGGGGAGCCAGTCGAGTTTCTGCAGGCGGCGCACTTGAAGAGCGCGGCGGAACTGACGGCGGGATGGAAGGCGGTGATCGAGGCGTCGCGTCAGGCACGCGGAGTGACGCGGCCGATGCTGCGTCCCTATCGGCTGATGATCGTGGGCATCCCGAACATCGGCAAATCGACGCTGATCAACCGCCTGAAGTCGCGCAATGTCGCGAAGATGGGGCCGAAGCCAGGCGTCACGCGACAGACGCAATGGGTGCCGATCGCGGGCGGAATGGAGCTGCTGGACACGCCTGGCGTGCTGTGGCCGCAGTTGCGCGACCGCGACCAGGAGATGCTGCTGACGCTGCTGGGCAACATCCCCGACGAGGCGGGGGATCCCGTGCGCACGGCGTCCAACCTGGTGACACGCGTCCAGGCGCTGGGCATCCGCGAACCATGGAAGGCGCTGGATCTGCCAGGCGAGCCGCCCGAAGAGCCTGAGGCGCTGCTGGAGGCGCTGGCGCGGCGCCGCGGGATGCTGCTGCCAGGCGGCGTGCCGTCGCTGTCGAACGCCGCGCACGGGCTGCTCAAGGACTTTCGGCTTGGGCGGCTGGGCCGCTGGACCTTCGAGCGCCCGCCGCAGGCGGCGAAGGCGGACGGGGAGGCATGACCATGGCGAAGCGGCCGACCAATCATCTGGACGGGATCCTGCTGGTGGACAAGCCCGCCGACTGGACGAGTTTCGACGTGGTCAACTGCGTGCGGCGCACCTTCCAGTTGGACAAGGTCGGGCACTGCGGCACGCTGGATCCGTTCGCGACGGGGCTGCTGGTGCTGCTGCTGGGCAGGGCGACACGCCTGCAGGACCAGTTGATGGCGCAGGACAAGCGCTACACGGGCACGCTCCGCCTGGGCGTCGAGACCGATTCGGAGGACTTGACGGGCGAGATTGTCGCGACGCATGAGGTGCCAGCGCTGGAAGCCGCGGGCTTCCAGGCGGCGGCGGACGGTTTTCTGGGGGATGGGGAGCAGGTGCCGCCGATGCACTCGGCGATCAAGGTCGACGGGCGGCCGCTGTACAAACTCGCGCACCGCGGGGTGTCGATCGAGCGGGCGCCGCGTCCGATCCGCATCGACGCCTTCCGTCTGACGTCCTTCCGCCTGCCTGAAATCGACTTCGAGGTGCGCTGCTCGAAGGGGACCTATATCCGCACGCTGGCGGCGGACTTCGGGCGGCGCCTGGGCTGCGGGGCGCATTTGCGGGCGCTGCGGCGCGAGGCCAGCGGCACACACGAGGTCAAGGACGCGGTGCAACTGGAGCCGTTGCGCGGGTGGACGCTCGCGGAACTCGCCGCCCATCTGGAGCCGTTGCCGTCATGACGCCGCGCGTGGTCACACATCCTGCGGAACTGGCGGGGGCGGGGCCCGTGGTCGTCGCCATGGGGACCTTCGACGGGATGCACCTGGGCCACCAGGCGGTGCTCGCGCAGTGCGTGAACGCCGCCAAGGCGTGCGGCGGCGTGGCGGCGGCGCTCTTCTTCGAGCCGTCGCCGCGCGAAGTGCTTGATCCCGCGCATGCGCCGCAACTCCTGACCACGCCCGCTCGGCGGCTGGAGTTGATGCGGGCGGGCGGCATCGAGGCCGCCATCCAGTATCCGTTTACGCAGGAGACCGCGCGCACGGAGGCGGCGGAGTTCCTGCGGCGGGAGTTCTTTTCGGTGCCTGGGCTGCGTCTGCGGGCCTTCTGTATCGGCGAGGAATGGCGCTTCGGGCGCGGAAACGCGGGCGACGTGCCGCTGCTGCGCCAGATCGCCGCCAGGCATGGCGTCGCGGTGCATGCGGCGCCGCCGATGCGGGACGGGGGCGGCGTCATTTCAAGCACGCGCATCCGCGCGCATGTCGCCGCGGGCGAGTTCGCCGCCGCCGCCGCGATGCTGGGACGTCCGTATTCCATCGACGGAACGGTCGTCGCGGGCGCAGGCGTCGCGCATGAAAGGCTTTCCTGCCCGACCGCGAATCTCGACGAACCGCGGCTGCAACTGCCCCCGTATGGCGTCTATGCGACGCGGACGACCTTCGCGGGCGAGGGCGCCGCGCATCTTGGCATCGCCTACATCGGGGATGCGCCGACCCTGCGTTCGGACGGGAAGCCCATCCTTGAACTTCATCTCTTCGACTTCGACGGGAACCTCTATGGGCGGCGCATCTCCGTCGAGCCCGTTCGCTTCCTGCGTCCGAGCAGGCGCTTCGCGGACGCCGCCGCGCTTTCAGCGCAGATCCAGCGCGACCTCGCCGCCGCCCGCGCGGCGCTGAAAGACGGGTAAAGACAATCGGTCTGTCGCCCAGGGGATACGCATTTGCCCAGCGTGTGCCGGCGGGCTTGCCCGCCGGGAGAGGGGGCTGGATTTTCCGGAGTTTCCGGAGTTTCCGGAGTTTCCGGAGTTTCCGGAGTTTCCGGAGTTTCCGGGGCCTCCGAAGGCGGGGGCTGGTTGGCTCGGCGGTCCGCCACGGCGGGACG
>JAEEGL011066323.1_pt1 | contig 27433 bp, 23 predicted proteins | sample 9134231 | NCBI WGS metagenome assembly JAEEGL01 (sample SAMN16246548, study PRJNA631951) | gut metagenome | biome: gut microbiome; feature: rumen; material: fiber-attached | host: Bos | place: Iran: Karaj | collected 2018-10
TTAATATCCGTCGCTCATTTCGCGGTTGCGGTCTTTCTTGCAAAGCTCGTCGTAAACAAGACTTCGAGTCTTGAGCGTATCTTTGAGCGCCTGCGGGAACGGAATATTACGCCAGAAAATACCGCGTACTTCCTTATCCAGACGCTGAACACCGTCTGATTCCTTTGTCATCCAGAGAACATAGTCCTGGATAAAATACTGCTTTAAGTCGCCCTTTAATTTCTGTTTATCAATCCATTCATAGTACTGACCGGTAAGACCTTCTTCCATCCAGTAGTACGATGCTTTTTCCTTTGCAACCTGCCATCTTAAATCTGCAACTGCAGTTAAAACTGCAATCTTAAGATCGCGGGGATACATCGGAACAACGATACGTCCGCGGCTTGTTACACGGTTGTAACGGTCAAATGGTTCCCAGCAGAATCCGTAGTCGCCATAAGTAGGAAGAAGAACTACAAACGGAACAATTCTGTTTGGCATGTTTTTATGGATACGACAGAACGCACCCGGGTCAATTGATTCTACCCATTTTAAAATGTTTACAACGTTCTCTCTAAATCCTGTTCCCTGTGGAAGACAGTGATAGAACTCGCGTGTAAAAATCGGGAACTGGTTACCCTGACGACCACAAGTCATCTTTGCCATCTGTCTTACTGTTTCAAATTCTGTATCAATGTCACCTGTGTTTACTGTCGTAATGTCAGGTCCCATTGCAATCTTGTCCGTTACAGAATTGTAAACTTCCATTGCGTCTTTATATTCGTTAAGGGCTTTTGTAAGTTCCTTGTCGTTTTTAGAAAGCTGGTGAAGATAGTTTGTAATGTCAGAAAGAAGTTTTCTCTGAGTTTCTGTATATCCTTCTTTGTGAGGATCACAACCAGGAACAGGCTGGTGATCACAAAGGTTGTCGATGCGCGATTTTAATTCTGCTTCGAGCATTCCGCGTTCACTTTCTTTTACGTTAAGAAGAGCTTCTGCGTTCTGGAGTTTACCTGAGTTTTTTGACTGCAGCTGCATAAGTCGCTGCTGTTCCTGTACTGCAGCTTCTTCCGGATTGCCTGCTTTTCTTGGCTGACGAACTTCGTCGGTTGTAGAACATTTAATCTTTCCTGTAGCAATTCCGCGGAACCACTCATCAAGATAGAAAACAGGTTCGTTTGTTTCGTTATCAAGAATTGTTTTTTCAAATAATTCTTTCTGTTCCGGTTTAAAAAGAGATGGAAGAAGAACTGCAAAACGCACGAGCATTCTTTTTGTAATGTCTGCATTTTTGTCTGCCATCTTTGGTGCAATCGAGTGAATGAATTCCCAGTAAGCCATGATGACCTGCTGACGGTAAACCATTCTGTCTTTTACATCTTTACATGTAAGGTATTTAGAAAGAACTTGATGAAGTCGCTGCGATGCCTGACCTTCGCCGGCAATTGCTGTTTTATAGAAGTTAGGATCTTCAAACCAGTCTGCAGGTGAATCATTGTACACATGCGTAACTTCTTTAAATTCCTTTATACTTAAGTCAACTTCTGGAACAAAATTATCTTTTTTAGGTTTTTTTTCGGCTTCCTGTTCAAGAATCATTTTTTCGAAGTCCATTCCAAATGATGGAGATGCTGGACCAGATTCATTTAACAAAGCTGCAATTGAAGGATCAATATCGTTACTACTCATTTTCACAAACTCCATATTTATTATAAATGGGAAATTTGTTTTTTGCAAATTGAATGGCGCTATAAATAGTAACAAATTGCTCAAAAATCAGCAAAAAAGCGGATTTTATTGATTTTTTTAAACGATTACTTTAAAAAAATCACTATTATTTGACCGTTCAAAACTGTAGAATTATTGCCATGAGAGATATGACACAAGGCAGAATTGTCAGGCCGCTTTTACTTTTTGCACTTCCTATTCTTTTGGGAATTGTTTTACAGAGACTTTATAATTTATTTGATACAATGCTCGTCGGAAGGTACATCGACCAGTCAGCGCTTGCTGCAGTCGGTTCAAGCGGAATTGTATTTACGCTCCTTCTTACGATAAGCCATGGATTTACAAATGGTTTTCAGATTGTAATCGGTCAGCATTACGGTGCAAAGGATGAAAAGAATTTAAAGAAAGCAATTGCAGGTACTTATCTTTTTGGCATTCTTATTGCACTTGGACTTTCGATTTTAGGAATCGTTTTTATTAAACCGATTTTAAATCTTATAAAGGTTCCTGCAGAAATTTTTGATCAGGCAAAATCTTATCTGTTGATTTTGATATTTGGAGTTGTATTTACTGTAAGTTACAATATGTTCTCCGGGATTTTACGTGCTCTCGGGGACAGTCTTATGCCGCTCATTTTTCTTATCATAAGCGTTGTTTTAAATATAATTCTTGATTTTGTTTTTATCGTGGGATTAAAACTCGGTGTAAAAGGAGCGGCAATTGCTACAGTAATTGCGCAGGCAGTTTCTTCGCTCTTGTGTTTATTTTTTGTAATATTTTTTAGACCCGAGATGCATGTAAAATTATCGGACTTCAAGGTTCCTAAAGAAATTATCCGGCAGCTCTTTAGTCAGGGTGTTGCTATGGCTCTGATGTTTACAGTAGTCGATATCGGGTCAGTAGTTTTGCAGGCCGGTATAAATTCTTTAGGAAAGGAACTTATAGCAGGCTTTACTGCCGGCAGAAAATATCTTGAACTTATGATGCTTCCGGGCGGTGCATTTGCAACAAGTGCCGGAACTTTTGTAAGTCAGAATTATGGAGCAAAAGAATATTCAAGAATTAAACGCGGAATTAAATATCTTATTTTGATTTCGTGGGCGTGGGCAACTTTGTCGTGCATCGTAACATACAGCTTTGGTTATTATCTTGTAACTTCTATTACCGGTACTGGTGCAGATGTAAAAATTATAAACGCGGGTCTGCAGTATTTAAAAGCTGGAGTTCCGTTTTATTATTCGCTTTATGTTTTAGTTATCATACGAAGTTCTTTACAGGGAATAAACCAGAAGAAACTTCCGCTTGTTGCAAGTGGAATCGAACTTCTTGTAAAGATTACGGCGACAGGATGGTTAATTCCAAAGCTTGGCTTTATAGTAATATGCTTTGCAGAACCTGTCATCTGGGTTTTGGGAATGCTCTGGGTTGCACCGGCTTTTTATCTTTCGTTAAAAAAACTTTCGGAAAGAAAAGATTAGAAAGCTTAGTTTTTCCCGAGAATCGTAAAGTCTTTTATTTCGTTGCAGAAGATAATTCCGGAGCCGGCTTTTTTAAAGCAGTTTAATTCTTTGACTGCATTTACGATTGCTTCTTTTTTATCTTTAGGAACAAGAATGACAAGCATGTCTTTTTCTGGAACAATTTCTGAGCCAAAGAATTTTGCATCGCCTTCTTTGGCTGTTCCGTGTGCCTGGATAATCGTGCCGCCGCCGGCTCCGGCTTTTCTTGCTGCAGCCATTGCATCTTCTGCATAACCTTTGTTTACGATTACATTTATCATTTCATAATTATTGTCTGTCATTTTCTTTTCTCCTTTTTCTAAAGATGCAGGTTTTTCATCACCTGCTTTTATAAAATCATCAACTTCGATTGAAAAAAGAAGTCCGAAATTCTTTTTCTTTTTGCCGGTGACATCTTTTATTGCAGAAATAATTGCCGGCGCTTTAGTTGATTGTGTAAGATTATAAGTAATATCCTTTGGTGCATCTCCAAATCCTAAAAGCTGTACAAGTCCGTTGGCAGAAGTTTCTGTTCCCATTAAAACAGTTCCGCCCGGGCAGCCTGAGTCCCGCGCCGTGTTTGTAATGAGTTCTCCGGAATATTGCGGAACAATGGTCACGATAAGTTTATAACTCAAAGTGCACCTCCTTTTTCTTCTGAATTTTGTACAGAAGATTTTTTTGTATAAATTATTCCCATTAATTGAATTGCAATCAAAGGCATCATTGCAACGAGTGCAATAACACCAAACGAATCTGCAGAACCAGAATTTGTTGCTGCAGCTCCGAGTGTAAATGATAAAACAAAAGTCGAAGTTAAAGGACCGGATGCAACGCCGCCAGAGTCAAATGCGATTCCGCTAAAAAGTGGCGGACTAAAAATTAAAAGCAGCATTGCAATTATATAACCCGGAATCAAAATCCATTTTAAATTAAAGCCTGCAATTGAACGGAGTAGAGAAAGTCCGATTGCTATTGAAGTTCCGACAGATAAAAAGATTAAGAGGGCCTTTCTTTTAATCGTGCCGCCTGATACAGACTCCACCTGCTCGCTTAAAATCCAGACCGCAGGTTCTGCGCACACGATTATCGCACCAAATACAAGACCAAGAACGATTATTACAAAGCCCCAGAGCCCGCCGTTTGCAGAAACTAAAAGTCCTAAAGTTTTTCCAAGCTCGCTTCCTGCTTTTGAAAATCCGTTATTAACGCCCGTTAAAAAAATCGTAAGGCCGATAAGGCTGTAGATAAAACCGATTACAGTTCGCGCAAACTGGCGGGCGGTCATTCGTAAAAGCGAAAACTGAAAGACAATAAAAAGCACAAACAGCGGAACAATCGAAATGAGTGCTTCTTTAAAGGCCGTAAAAATCGCTGGCGCAGAACCTGCGTGGTCTAACGCCTCTTTTTCTAAAACGCCGCCTGCACTGCCGGTTTTTATCATCAGTGAATAAAAAAGAACAGCAAGCACCGGTCCTATAGAACAGATTCCGGTTAAACCAAAAGAGTTGTCTTCGTCTTTACGGACAGAAGAAACACCAAGACCAAGTGCCATTATAAACGGAACTGTCATAGGTCCTGTCGTTGCTCCGCCAGAATCAAATGCGATTGCAAAAAAACTGGCCGGCGAAAAAAACGAAATCAAAAATAATATCGTATATAAAATAAAAAGCGTCCACTTAATAGAAAGATTAAGAACGATTCTGACAAGTCCGAGCGTAATAAAAAGTCCGACGCCTGCTGCGATTACAAATGTAAATGAAATTTTATTTACGAAAGGGAAAATCTGTTTTACCTGATCTGCAAAAACCTGAATGTCAGGTTCTGCTGCCGTAACGATAAAGCCTATTATGAATGCTGCAGTAAGAAGCAAAGAAAGATTTTTCTTTTTAGTAAGTTCTGCACCGCAGCGTTCTCCCATCGGTTCGATTCCTAAATCAACGCCCGTAAGAAAGATAGTGAGACCGAGGATTAGTAAAATTCCGCCTGATAAAAAATTTAAAAGAATTTCTCTTTTAAGCGGAACAATTGTTACTCCAAGAAAGAACACAATCGCCATGACGGGTAGAACAGAAAGAGAAGTGTCTTTTAATTTTTTTATAAAATTCATATACTGATATTATGACAAAAGGATTTAAAATTTCAAGACAGTTTGGGCCTGCAACGTTTTATGCAGATGCGTTAAAAATCGCGATTCCGGTAATGGCTCAGCTTTTGATTCAGAATTTTGTTTCTCTTATCGATAATTTTATGGTCGCAGGATTAGGCGATATAAAAATGTCGGGCGTAAATATTACCGGACAGATTATTTTTCTGTTCATGGTTTTTATGAACACAATTATTATGGCCGGCGGAATTTTTTTAACGCAGTTTTCCGGTGCAGAAGATAAAGAAGGAATGAGACAGTCGTTCTGCTTTAAATTGTGGTCAGGGCTTTTTGTAATGATTCTTTTTTCTCTCTCATGTTTTTTTATTCCACGTCAGATTTTGTCTCTAATGGTAAAAGGAAATTCGCAGTCAGATTTAATTCTTGATGAAGGTGTAAAGTACATGCGGATAATGGGCTTTGTATCGATTCCGTGGCTTATTTCTGCAATGGTTTCTTCATCGCTTCGTGAAATCGGCGAAGTAAAAATTCCGCTTGTGATTTCTATAATTGCAACTTTGATAAATACTTTCTTTAACTGGATTTTTATTTACGGAAACCTCGGCGCTCCACGTCTTGAAGTTGAGGGCGCTGCGATTGCAACTATAATCGCACGATGCGCAGAAGCTGCAATTTTTATTGCTTACATGATAAAGAAAAAACCTGCGTTTGCGATAAAGTTGATTGATATGTTCAATTTAAATTTTAAACTTTTCGGAAACATTTTTACAAAGGCGTGGATGATTATGTGTTCGGAGATGATCTGGGCAATTGCAGAAACAATTACGACAGCTCTTTACAATGGACGCGGCGGTGCAGATGTAGTTTCAGGAATGTCTGCCAGCTTTGCAATTTCAAATCTGTTTTTTGTTGCATTTAGCGGAATAATTACAGCAACCGGAGTTATTATCGGAAAAGATCTTGGGCGCGGCGAACTTGATAAGGCACGGCAGGAAAAAATCTGGCTTTTAAATGGTGCAAAAATATTCGGGCTTTTCTTTACGGCGGTAGGACTTTTGTGCATGCTGCTTGTTCCGGTTGTGTTCAGTAAATTGAGTTTAAACTCGCAGAAAATCTGCCGAGAGATGGTTTTTGTAATGGCAGTTTACATGCCGCTCTGGGTTTACATAAACGGTCAGTTTGCGGTGAGCCGCGCCGGCGGAGATACGATGATGGGAATGCTTGTCGATGGAATCGGAAACCTTTTTATCGTTATTCCGGGAATATTTTTTATGGCGTTGTGCACTTCGATCGGCCCTGTCTTGATGTACGCGATAATCAAAGCAGTCGAAATTCCAAAAATCGCCATAGCTCACTTCTGGCTCAAAAAAGAAAAATGGGTTGTTAATCTGGCAGAAAAACCAACCACCTGATGCGCAGGAGTGGCTGCACATGTTCAACTAAAAGAAACTTTAAAAAAACAACTTTCTGATATAAAATTATATTAAGGTTTTTATATCGGAAAGTTATTATGAAAAATTCTAAAAAATTCTTTATTCTATTTTCTGCATCATTATTTTTTATTGCAGGATGCAAAAACAAAAAATCTCAAAATGAAGATACAATTCAAAATCAGGATATAATTGAAAGCAGTGTTAAAGCAGATGATGACAATGATTATGACTATAACTACGATTATGATTTAACCGCTTCTTCTGATGAAGAGTTTATAACAGAAGAAGAAGCAGAAAGAATTAATCTTGAAATTCACAGAAAAGTCCAGGATAAATTAAAAGATCCAACAAGCCTTTTTAGATTTGATGAAAATTTTATAAACAAAGTAAATGCTTTAACAGATAAAATTCAAAATATACCAAATGATGAATTTAAAAAGCTTTGTGAAGACACTGCTGCGTCAGAAGGCAGAGATGAATATAATCACTATGTCTGGTATGACACGGAAGGACGTCAGGTTCACTGGAAAAGGTGGGATAATCTTGGAGAATCCTGGACTTATTATGAACACTTTGATGAGGGTGTAATTCAATGTGAACTGATGGATTTTGGAACCAAGTATTATTTCGGATATGAATTAAATGGAAATCAGTTTTATCACAAAAACGAATGGGAAGATCCGCACTGGTTTAAATATAATTCTAAGAAACAGATTATTTATGACAAGGATCCACAACAATTAGAAAAATGGCTTTTATATGACGACAATGATGAATTACTTTATGTAAAAGGATCAGATGGTTCAGAATTTTATAATGAAGTTTACGAAAGCTCGAAAAACTTTTTTGGATTTAACACCTGGGCACATACAGAAACAAATAAAGAAGGTCAAACTTATACAATAAAAAGATCTTTGTTTAATAACGGACATTATTATCTTTACTGTGATTCAGAAGATAATATATTTTTAAAAATTAATGATTTCGACTTAGTTACTCGTTTTTATAGTCCAATACAAATCTATTTTTTACAAAAAGTCAAAAATGAAAGAAATGTTGAGCTTGTAGAAAATGCTGGAAATTATCAGACATATTATAATTTTACAAAATCAGGTAAAAAAATACTTCTTGATATCAAAGGTTCTGATAGGGGAGAAATTTCTGATTACACATCTAAAATCGAGAAAAACAAAATTACAATCAGCTACACAATTTTTCGAACATACTATGACTACATGACAGACGAAAAAATCGGAGAAGAAACATTTGACTGCACAGAAGTTTTTTATAATATCGGTAAAGATTTATTATATAAGACAATTGTTAATCAGTTATATTATTATATTTATAACGAAGACTCTGATGACAATCTAAAAGTTGTTAAAAATGAATATATTCCACATTTAAAAAAAGAAGAGCTTCGGATTGCACGAAATTTGATTTATGCAAAAAACGGATACAAATTTAAAAGCACCGATCTGGAAAAGCTTTTTTCAAGCTTTGACTGGTATAATCCAGAATATTCAGATTCTTCGACAATCAACCTCTCACAAAAAGAAAGAGAACTTATTGAATTAATTCAGCGATACGAATCTATGTTTTGATTTTTAAGCGGAACATATGCATAACGCTTTTAAACCCGCGGAATTTCTTATTGTTATATTCCATTTTAATCGCTATAATATTTAAAAGTTTGCATACATTTAATTTTTGGAGTCTATATGAAAAGCCTTATGCTGGGAAACGCCGCTGTTGCGCGTGGACTTTACGAAGCAGGATGCTCTTTTATCGCAAGTTATCCTGGAACACCAAGTACAGAAATTACAGAAGAAGCTGCTAAATACAAGGAAATTTATTGTGAATGGGCACCTAACGAAAAGGTTGCAATGGAATCTGCTTTTGGAGCAAGCCTTGCAGGAAAGCGCTCGTTCTGTGCAATGAAGCACGTTGGGCTTAACGTTGCTTCTGACCCGCTTTATACATGCAGTTATACAGGTGTTAATGCCGGAATGGTTATCGGAGTTGCTGATGATGCCGGAATGCACTCAAGCCAGAATGAACAGGACAGCCGCCATCATGCGATTGCTTCTAAAGTTCCGATGCTCGAACCAAGTGATTCAGAAGAAAGCCGTGAGTTTGCAAAAATTGCTTACGAGCTTTCGGAAAAATTTGATACACCTGTTTTGATTAAAATGTGTACACGCGTTGCACACAGTCAGAGCATTGTTGATACAGAAGACAGAAAAGAAGTTGCAGTTAAGACATATGAAAAAAATATTGCAAAATACGTAATGTCTCCTGCAAATGCAATTAAAAAACATCCTGTAGTTGAACAGCGTACAAAGGATCTTACAGCGTGGGCAGAAACTTCGTCCGTAAACAAAACAGAAAATAATAATTCCAAAATCGGAATCATTACTCATTCAACTTCATATCAGTACGTAAAAGAGATTTTTGGTGACAGCGTAAACGTTTTAAAACTTGGAATGGTAAATCCTCTTCCTGTTGAACTGATTAAAAAATTTGCAGCTGGTTGTGAAACAGTTGTAGTTGTCGAAGAACTTGATCCGATTATCGAAAATCATTGTAAGGCAATCGGAATTAATGTCCATGGAAAAGATATTCTTCCGATTTGCGGTGAGTTCAGTCAGAACTTAATCGTAAAATGTTTTAAAGAAAGCGGAATAGCTTCTCTTGCAGATGCTGTTAAAGATTACAGTGCAGAAACTAAATTTAAGCTTGCAGAAAATGTTCCTGTAAGACCTCCTGTAATGTGTGCAGGTTGTCCTCACCGCGGAATGTTCTATGCATTGAGCAAAAATAAAATTACAGTTCTCGGTGATATCGGTTGTTATACATTGGGAAGTGCAGCACCACTTAACGCAATGGAAATGACATTGTGTATGGGTGCTTCTGTTTCTTCTCTTCATGGATTTAACAAAGCATTAAAGGCAGAAAGCGAAGGAAAAACAGTTGCAGTAATCGGTGACTCAACATTCATGCATTCTGGAATGACATCTCTTGCAACAATTGCTTACAACCAGTCTAATTCAACTGTAATAATCGTTGATAACTCGATTACAGGTATGACAGGTCACCAGCAGAATCCTACTACAGGAAAAAACCTTTACGGAGATCCTGCAGGCCGCGTTAATCTTGAGGCTCTTGTAAAATCGATGGGCATTAACCGTGTTCGCGTTGTAGATCCTTACAACATCGAACAGTGTGAACAGGCTCTCAAAGAAGAACTTGCTGCAAACGAACCTAGCGTTATCATAAGCCGCAGACCATGTGCGCTCTTAAAAGAAGTAAAACATCCTGGTCCGATTTCTGTTAATCCGGATAAATGTAAGTCATGCAAATCTTGTATGAAGATCGGATGCCCTGCAATTTCCATGAAAGATGGAAAAGCAAAAGTTGATGATACGCTTTGTGTAGGCTGCAAAGTATGTACGCAGATGTGTAAGTTTGACGCATTCAATGTGTAGAAAAAATTAGAAGTGCAGGTGGTTTAAAATGAATTCAACTAAAAATATAATGATAGTCGGTGTTGGTGGACAGGGCGCTTTGCTTGCAAGTAAAACTCTTGGTCAGGTTCTTCTTGATGCAGGATTTGATGTTAAGGTAAGCGAAGTTCACGGAATGAGCCAGAGAGGCGGCTCGGTTGTAACATACGTGCGCTATGGTGATAAAGTTTCAAGCCCGATTGTTGATAAGGGTCAGTCAGATTTTATCGTATCGTTTGAACAGCTCGAAGCTGCACGCTATCTTGAATATCTTGCACCGGATGGACAGGTTGTTACAAACACACAGACAATTGATCCGATGCCGGTAATAACAGGCGCTGCAACATATCCAGAAAACGTAATCGAAAAGCTTAAGGCAACCGGTGCAAAGGTTGATGCACTCGACTGTCTTAAACTTGCAGAAGAAGCAGGAAGCGTAAAGGCTGTAAACATTGTTTTGATGGGACGTCTTTCTAAGTACATGGACTTTAGCGAAGAGTCATGGCTTAAGGCAATCGAAAAGCTTGTAAAGCCTGCATTCCTCGAGATAAACAAAAAAGCATTTAAGCTTGGTCGTAATGCATAGGCTCTGGTTTGGGACCGAGTCTTCTGTCGGTCCTGAACTCGTGCTTGATTTTTCTCCACGCGAGAATATCGAGAATAATTACAAATACTAAAAAGTATCTTGCATAGTCTGCATCCCTTGCCGGTTCAGAAAGGAGAAAGTCATATGCTCCGTGAATGGCAACAGGAACTGCAATTGCAAAAATCATAAAGAACACAAGTCCAAAATAATTATGTTTTAGAGCGCAGTTTTTTGCACGGCTTAAATAGTAGCCCATGAAAATTCCGAAAGCGGCGTGTCCCGGAATAGAAAAAATTGCGCGTCCGATAGAAACTTCTGTACCGAATCTCATTACATAACAGATATTTTCAAGAGCCGCAAATCCAAGTGAAGCTGCAACGGCGTATACGATTCCGTCATAGCGAAAGTTAAAGTTGTCGTTTTTCCATACGAGAACTCTGAATGCGAGTAATTTAGAAAGCTCTTCTATAAGTGCTACGCCGAAAAAGTTTTCGTAAAAAGCAAATTCAATTGTATTTTCGCCCCAGATAGAAGCGATTCTGCCTACAAGGATGCCTTCGATAAATCCGCAGGGGAGGGCAAAAAGTGCGCCGTAAAGCATTACTTTTAAAACAAAGCCGATTGGCTCGGGCTCGATTTTGTCGTGCTTGTAAACATAGCGGAATACGAGAAAAACTGGCAGCAGCGCCGGCAGCAGCGTAAGATATAAAAAGGCCTTCATGAGGTAAATGATAATGTATTGGCGCTATTTTGTAAAATACCATACATTGTCGAAACGCACTCCCGCAGTCCGCCAGCTCTCGAAAAAGGCATGTCCAGGCGTCATGGCTGGCGCTTTTATAAATTATAGTTCCTCCGTGCCCTTGGCACAGGGCTTAACGCTGCGCCAGAATGTCGCCTGGCCATCTGCTTTTTCTGCGCTGGCGTACTACAGATTTGCTTTTATATTACAAATTTGCAAAATAGCGCCAATACAATTATAATTTATCTTATGTACAAGCGAGAAATCTGTGCCGGGCCTGAGCGCATAATCCAGAACAAAAAGCCCATTTTTGGCACATGGAACACATTGCCGGACAAGCTTGATATAAGCGGCGTGAGAGCCCCTTATCTTGCGATTCCGATGCCTGCAATTTTTACACGACTAAGGATACGCGCGCGGTTAATATATACATTCAGCTTTGGAGATTACCTTGGCTCGATAGATTTGTTTGACAACAAGATTTTAAATATGGCAGAAATCACGTTGTGGAACAAAAATACGAACCAGAAATATGTTTATAGAAGGTTTTTAGGAATACGTTCGCGCCTTATTCCAAAAAAACTTGCAAAGGCAGTCTGCGTAAGTACGGCACGCTCGCGTTACATACGCATCGGCTGGAACCACGACCAGGACCGTCTGTCGGTTAAGTTAAAGGTAAAGGGCGACTCGCTTCGTCCTAATGTCGAGCTTTCGTTTCTCGGCCGGTTTTCGTCTGAGGCTTCAGAAGAAGTTGTCTGCGTAAAACCTGCTCCAACGATGCGCCGCTGCTCTGCAACATGGTACGCTTTTACTCCGATTGGCGGCAGGCTGAATTTAACTTTAAAAACCGGAGATCTTCTGGAATCGTTTAGGGGCGACACAGAAGGTTTTGGCTTTTTGTTTGAAAACCGCGCCTACTACAAGTTCATCACGAGTGGCGCAAACATTACTGCAACCGGAATTGTTGACGGTAAGAAAATTGGATTCCGTTTTTCGATGACTTCGCTTGATGCGGTGGATACAGATTCTTACAACGATGACATTCTGTTTGTAGACGGAAAGACGACTGCAATGCCGCCTGTAAATATTACGCATCCGTTTGGGCTTGCGCAGAAGTGGATAATTCAGGATCTGGAGAGCATGATAGACTTAACTTTTACGCCTAAAAATCTTTTGACACGCTCTTTAAATCTTATTGCCGTTAAAACGGATTATTGTACAATCTTTGGAACGATTGACGGAATTTTGCTTGATTCAGCTGGAAACAAAATCGTACTCAAAGATTTTCCTGGAATTGTAAAACGAAGTAAACTGCGTCTGTAGGTTTACTTACTTTAAAAAATTGCAGATTTTGCCGATAATAGACAAAAGGAATTTTTTATGGAAGACGATTACGAATTTAAACCAAAGGCACCGCCAAAAGCAGTTTTTGAGCCGGGTACACTTGAACAGACAAGAAAGAACATCGGAGTTCTCGATCCCGAAGAAGCTGCAAAAATGACAAAGGTTCTCGGTGGAGAAATCTTTGTAGAAAAATCAGTTCCGATTGATTATTCAAAGCTGCCAAAAAAGGCAATTACTCACAGAAGTCATGCGCGCGCAACAGGACAGACAAGCTCTTCTTATTCTTCTCCTTCAAATTCTTCATCGTCATCGTCTACGTCTTCTAAACCAAAAGAAGCTGCTCCTGCTGCTCCAAAAAAAACAAAGAAAGTTGCAGACCTTCCTGTAATTTCTTCTAAAGACAATCAGATGATGGACAAGCTGATGATGTCCAGCGAATACAACATCAAGAAAAATTACGGATTTTTAAATTTCATTCGTCCTCTTCTTAAAGACGGAACAGAAAAAGTAATTCCAGAATTTGTTCAGATAAACTGTAAGAATCACATTGACCATATTCAGAATTTTATTACGGTTGTAAAAACAATAATTCAGAATTCGCCGGATACATATAAGGCAAAAATTTCAAATGAGACAGATCCGAAATTCCGCTTTTTAAGAAAAGTTGCAGCATGGAATACACGAGATATAAAACTTGCTTATGTAGAATTTGAAAACGCTGCAAAGACAACAATTCTTGTAAGCGAACTTGTTCCGTTTGTAAAGGCAATTTATAAACAGGTTATAACAGTTTATTATCTTGGCGACGCAACAATCACGCAGATAATAAAAGATATTTTTAACGACATAACAAAATATCCTAAAGCAAATAAAGAAAAATTTCAGATGCTGTCGCGCGAAGCAATAAGTGAATGGGTTTATATTCACGGACAGTGCTCTGCAGGACTTTATCCGCTTTTGATGAGAATGTGCGGAACTCCGTTCTGTACATATCCGAGATTCTTTACTCAGGAAATAAATTCAATTTTAAATTTCGTAGGACTTAAGAAATTTGATTTGATTCTGCCAGAAAAAAAGAAAACACCAGAAGAAATTGCGGCAGAAAAGAAAAAGATTGAAGACGAAAGAAAAGCAAAAGAAGCAGCAGAAAGACCTGTAGAAGAAAAAACAGAAATGGTTAAGACAGGATTAAGACTTCTTGATCAGCTTTTCCCTAAAGCAGGATTTCTTGATATCGAAAACTTTCCTGACCTTTATCCGTATTTTGAACCTCTTTATGAACTTGGAGAACCGTTCTTATATCTTTCTCCAAGCAACCCGATGCAGATTACGATTGTACTCATAAAGATTCTCGAAGATTTCTTTACTGCATGTCACAACATTAAATTTAATGTAGAAGCAAATCCGCTTCTTGCAGATAAACGAGATTCGATTCCAAATGCGATAAACGAATGGCCGGTTTACAGAGAAGATAACTTTAACAAAAAATATTCAGAAGATTTAAAGGTTCTGGTTAACCAGACATACACACAGCCAAACTTTCCTAATTCGCAGCTTGGTAAAAAAGCAATTACAAATATTTACTGGCAGACAAAATATCTTTTCCTGCCTAATTTTACTTTCGAACAGCTTTTGCTCGAGCGTCCGGTAAATGACAACAAGTATACTCTTTTGTCGACACGCGTTGCTTATATGCTCTCTGGATTTTCTGACCTTTCGCGCCAGGTTGGACTTGTAGATCCACCTACTGGAAACGTAAACGGAATGGACAATCCATGGGAATGCTATCACTTTGATATTGAAACACCGATTTCAAAACGCCTCGATGTTCTTTTAAATGCAAAGCAGAGAACAAACAACGTTACTGCAACAAACGCAAACTTAATTAAATACATTACATGTGTCATTGCAGTACTGAACTGGTGGATTAACGCAAAATCTTCTCCTGCATATAAAGCAGACCCAAGAAAAATTTACAGGGTTTCTGAGACAGACGGTTCGCCACTGTTCTCTGTTCCAAAACTTGACAGTCAGGACAAGCTTTTTGCAGAGGCTGTAAAAGAAGCGTACCAGAAAAAAGCAAAGAAATAAGAAATAAAATCGCACCGTTAAGGTGCGGTTTTTTATAGTAATTATTTTTCGCAGATAGCTTGGACCATTCTGAATAAACTATCCTGAACGGCTGGAGGACACTTTTCTAAATTGTAAATTAACTGTTCATATTTTTTAAATAAATATTTCTTTTTGCTTTCGTCATCCGGAGAATCCTCTTTGTCAGAAAAACCAGCATCACTTCCTAATAATCTCTCTAAGGATATATTTAGTACTCGAGAAATTTTGATGGCTATATCAGCGGTAGGAATGCTATCTATACGGTTTTTTCCATTTGTAAGTGTGGTATATGGAATTCCTGTTAGATAGGCTAATGTTTTGAAATTCATTCCTTGATATTGAAGTTCATCATTTACATTCTTCCAGAACGGACTCATGTACTAATTATACTCAAATAGGTTTTAAATTTGCAAAAAATACCTATATAGGTTACAATTACCCATATGAGTTACCATAACCAAAATGAGTTTATTTTGAATTTTGTCGGTACTGAAGAGAGGACAAGAATGGAGGTTCAAATTCCGCAGCATAGAAGGAGAAAACGCCTTACATTATTTTATTGTATTCTTGTTTTCCTATTTTTGGGTTGTATATCGTCTACTCCTAAAAATGAACCTTGTGATGAAGATTTGTTTGAGATTTTAGATGATCATACAATTCAATTTAACAATCTAAAAAAGGGATATCAAATTGAAGTAAATCTCAGGGGAAAGGATAATCTTGGAAGCTTTTTTAACGGAATTCAGTTTAATGATAAGTTTATATGCGAGATTGAAAAGTATCCATATTTTTTTGAATATCAAATTAATTCAAACTCTATAAAACTAACGCTATTGAGAAAAAATGAAAAACATTCATATTGTCCGCAGTATTTTATTAATGATGAATTAAAACCATTTAAGTTGATTGCTAAAGAAAAAATGATTTTTAGTGATATTAGGGTTAAAAGCAATCATCTTGAAGGTAAATATATAATAACATTTTCTAATTACGAATTTGGTGATCCAACGAAAGAATCCATTTTAAATAAAGCAGAATTTGTTATATTAAATGATGGACATCCTGTTGTTGAAAGATATCAAATATTTGCTTTATTAAGAGATGATTATGAAAGATTTTACAGTAATCTCAAGTTACCGAAAACCAAGCGATTTTGGGAATCTACATATGGAGAAGAATACAGAGAAATATTTGAAGAAACAAAGAGACTTGTATTATCAGATTATGTATATTATTTTACCAATTTCGAAATTGGACCATACGATGAAAAAAATGGAACGATAAGTCTTTGTCTAGGAGATAATCGGTATATTGAAAATTTGAAAGATCCAGAATCGCCAAAGTGTATAGATTTTTTTTATCAAGCAAATTTCGAAGGTACAAGTGTAAAACAGTGTGATAGATTTAAAAGAACTTACGAAAGATATTATTATCATATTAAATTATCAAAAGATGAATATAATACAATTGAGAAGAAAAGAAAAAAATTGTTGATGCGATTAAAGTTTAAAATCATTGGGTTAACAGAGATTGATATAAACTGTGTTGAAATGAAAGAAGAACTACATAGAGGAACTTCTACACCTTTATCGTACAATAGAAAAATAAAACAAGAAGTTTTACAAGTGACAAACATGTGTATAGAGTTTGTTGAAAAGGAAGATCTATATGGAGATTATAATATTGAATTTTCATACAATCTTTAGATAATAGGAGCATTTATGAAAAAAAGAATACTTATTTTCGTTGGTTTGTTGATTTTGGTTTCTTTTTTGTATGCAAAACCTCAAAATAAAAATCAATCGTATAATAAACGAATTGATCTTTTATATGAAAATAGACAACGAGAAACGAAGATAACAAACTATAGCGAAAATGGAGATTTTTTATGTAAAAAAAATCTAATCATATATAATAATTCAAATAACAATATAGCTTTTTCTGTATATGGTAAAAGGGATGTGGATTCAAAAAAAATATACTTGTTTTCCATGCCAGTTCCTGCACACAAAAATGGAAAAATGGATTGTTCAAATTCCTTCGTAAATTATAAATATATTATTTTCGAATCTCATTACAGTATTATTGATTTTGAAAGAATTTATTCAAAAAAGGATGATTTATATTTAGAGATAAAGGATTCTAAATTTTTAAGTCCATTACAAAAACTTGATGATGCGCAAAAAGAAGAGATAAGTAAGGAATTAGTTCTAGCTGGTTCGAATAATTTACCTATAGGTATACACTCATTCTTTTTTGATTACGATATATTTAGTTCGCATAAATGTCTCTTTGGTCGTTCGCTTGATGAAGATGTTATTATTAGCTTTCATAATACATCGAATAAAATATATAAAAAAGTTATCTTTTATGCAGTGCCATATGATAAAGATGGTACTGCTTTGAAATGTGCAATTACAGGACAATCTAAAAAGGCGCTAGAAATTGAAAGGATTATAAAACCTGGAGAATCATTTTCAGATACAATGGTTCAGGTGTGGCATGCAAAACAAATATATAATTGCGAACTGGATAGTGTTTTAATTATATATAGTGATAACACGAATTTACTTTTAAAGGGGAAAGCTCTTGAAGAGACGATGGATTTTGAACCTCAAAAGGTTGTCCTTTATAAAGATGAAAATGTGGTAGTTTCAATCTATTATTATCTTAAAAATCTTTATATAAACGCAGAATCAAAAAACAAAGATATTACAGATATTTCTGTATCGATGAATGCAGAAGATATTTATGATACAAATTTGTTTAAATTAAGTCATATCGATGCGGAGACACATAAATTTTCAGACACCCCTTCTTTTACTGAAAAAATATACTATAGTAATAGTAAAAATATTATTTTAACAAAAATTCAAAACATAAAAATTGTATATAAATTTAAGAATGGTGACAATAAAGTATTTATAGTTGAAGATGAGGCGTTAAATGAATTACTCAGACACTTTTCGTATTATGTAAATACGCTAGGGTTGACTGATTTAGACGGGGTTTAATATCAATTAAAATTTTCTAACGCATTTTTTTGCATTTTCTAGAAACTGTTTCAAAGAAATTGTCGTATGGAATTTCTATGCGTGCTAAATATCTTATGATTGATATCTTTTCTTTAAACACAAATGTATAAATAATTTTTGTTTTTTTATTTTTTACTGAACACTGGACGTCTTCCCATTTTATTATTTCCTGTGTTTCTGGAATTTTGATTCCTTCCTGATTTAAAAAATAGCTTTTTTTACGGGACATTTTTAATTCAAATCCTTTAGTCAAAAGGAGTTCAGTGTTTTCATCACAGTTATTTTTATATTTTTTATAGAGCAGTTCGCGAAGTACAAAAACACATTCGGGTACAACAGCGCGTATTATAATATTTCTTATTGAATAGCGCGTTCTGTTTTCGGGAACAAAAGTAAGAGTTGAACCTCTGTAGTCATTAAAAACAACTTCCTTTAAATCAGCTAAATTTATTTTTGTTTTGATAAAAAGAAATCCTGTTTTAATTATGCAATTATCTTCAATGGTAAAATAACTGAACAAAAATGTCGCAACGGAAAGAATAAATAAGGTTACAGAAACGGATATCAGTTTTACGATAAATTCTATTTCGATAAAAAGAGGAATAAAAGAACCTACAGATCCTATGCCAAGCAGCAGTATAAAAAAGATTCGTTCAACAAGAGAAAACTCATAATATTTTTTTCCTTCTTCTATCATAATTATACTCCATAAAAAAAACGCGGCAAGTCGTTTGACCTGTCGCGCTCTATTATAACATGACTGTTATATTATTTTGCAAGATATTCGTTAATACCTGCTGCAGCTTTTCTTCCTTCGCCCATGGCAAGGATTACTGTTGCAGCACCTAAAACGATGTCTCCTCCTGCCCAAACCTTTGCGTGGCTTGTTGCCTGTTTTTCGTCAACAGTGATGTGACCTTTTGCATCTGCGTTAAGGCCTGGAGTTGTCTTGACAAGAAGCGGGTTAGATCCGTTTCCTAAAGCAACAATCATTGCATCACACGGAATATCGTGTTCACTTCCTTTGATTGCAACAGGTGAACGGCGGCCAGAAGCGTCAGGTTCTCCAAGTTCATAACTCAAGCAGCGAACGCCTACAACTTTTCCTTCTTCGTCTCCTAAAACTTCTACAGGATTTTCGAGGAATCTAAAGTTAACGCCTTCTTCTTCTGCGTGAGCGATTTCTTCGATACGAGCCGGCATTTCATTTCTTGTACGGCGGTAAACGATGTCTACCTGTTCTGCGCCAAGGCGGAATGCCATACGGGCAGCATCCATTGCAACGTTACCTGCACCGCATACTACAACGTGTTTTGCATCGTAGATTGGAGTGTCTGCGTGTTCTTTATCGTAACCCTTCATGAGGTTTGCGCGAGTTAAATATTCGTTTGCACTGAATACACCGATTAAGTTTTCGCCAGGAATATTCATGAACTTTGGAAGACCTGCACCTGTTCCGACAAATGCTGCGTCAAATCCGCGTTCTGTTAAAATCTGATCGAGAGTGTTTGTGCGTCCTACTAAGAAGTTCTGTTCAAACTTAACGCCCATCTTTTTAAGGTTTTCTACTTCGTTCTGTACGATTGCTTTAGGAAGACGGAATTCTGGAATACCGTACATCATAACGCCACCGGCCTTATGGAATGCTTCGAAAACTGTAACTTCGTGACCAGCACGAGCGCAGTCTGCAGCAACTGTAAGACCTGCAGGACCAGAACCGATAACTGCAACTTTCTTTCCAGATTTAGAAGCGATTACAGGCATTGTAACCTGATTGTTTTCTCTTTCCCAGTCTGCAACAAAGCGTTCAAGACGACCGATAGAAACTGCTTTTTCTGCGCTCTTGTATGTTTTACCTACAGTACACTGTCCCTGACACTGTTTTTCCTGCGGACAAACACGACCACAGATTGCAGGAAGCAAACTTGTTTCTTTGATTATATCAACGGCCTTTTTAAATTCACCTTTAGCAATCTGCTCGATGAACTGTGGAATCTGAACGTTAACAGGACATCCAGAAACACACGGCATGTTTTTACACTGAAGACATCTGTTTGCTTCTACAACTGCCATTTCTTTTGAATAACCTGTGCAGACTTCTGTCATGAGGCGTGCGCGTGTTTTTGGTTCCTGTGCAGGCATCTGCTGCTGCGGAATTGCCATTCTGTCTTTAGGAGTTAAAGGACCTGCCTTAAGCTTTTCCTGAAGTTTATCATATTCTGCTTTGGCATCTGCCAAAAGTTTTTCTGTTGAAATATGTTCTGCCATTTTGAACCTCTCTTATTTGTTAAGGGCATCTGCCTGCGCCTGCATCTTGCATTTGTGCAAATCTTCCTGCTCGCGGTCTTTAAATGACTTCATGCGCATCATCATGTTATCCCAGTCAACTTTTGATCCGTCAAATTCCGGGCCATCAACACAAACAAATTTTGTTTCGCCACCAACAGAAACGCGGCAGCCACCACACATTCCTGTTCCGTCAATCATGATTGTGTTTAAAGAAACAGTAGTCGGAACATTAAAAGGAGCTGTAGTCTTGCAAACAAATTTCATCATTATAGGTGGACCGATTGCAATAACTTCTGCAGGAGGAGTCTGTGATTCGCACATTTCCTGAACAGGAATTGTTGCAACACCTTTTCTTCCTTCTGAACCATCGTCGGTCATGATGATAACTTCATCTGCAATTTTTTTCATTTCATCAACGAAAATCAAAAGATCTTTTGTTCTTGCTGCGATTACAACTATTACTTTGTTGCCGATTGCCTTGTGGGCCTGTACGATTGGATGACACGGCGCTACACCGATTCCGCCACCAACAATAACAACAGGGGCATCGTGCTTTTCTACGATAGAAGGATTTCCGAGAGGTCCGAGGACTGCTGCAAGTTCATCTCCCGGTTTCTTTTTTGAAAGTTTTAAAGTTGTTGCGCCAACTGCCTGGAATACGATTGCAATCCATCCTTCTTCTGCACTTGCATCTGCAATTGTAAGTGGAATGCGTTCTCCATAATCCACGTCAAGCTGAATTAAAAGAAACTGACCTGCTTTGCGATTGCGTGCAATATCAGGGGCTTCAAACTTAATGTAAAAAACATCATTAGAAAGCTGTTTAGTTTCGAGAATTTTAAACATGACTTTCCTCCTAAAAGAAAATTGTTACACAAAAGTGTAAAATTAAGGGCCAGTGTTTTTCCAGCAACTTAAACTTTAATAAAAATAATGCGCTGTACTGCAGACAGTGCAATGCAACGCAATTTTCTGTATATAATAGCAATTTTTCTATATCTTGACAATTAGTGAGTAAATCGGTATAGTATCGGAACACGACGCGGGGTAGAGCAGCTGGCAGCTCGTCGGGCTCATAACCCGGAGGCCGCAGGTTCGAGTCCTGCCCCCGCTATACTGTAATTCTTTATGTTGTAAGGAATTTCGACACTACCAGACCTAATAAAGTAAGGCTTGGCGTGGGATATCTTGAAAATGTCAGTTGAAACTGTCAGATAACAGATTAACTGATAAAAAAGAGGTAGACTCATGGCTGAGCCTTATTCAATTTTTAAGCGTAGTAATGGTATTTACTATGCTCAGTTCCCTTCCTGCAATGGCAAATCATTTCAAAAGAGTACAGGTTGTAGATCACGTGCAGATGCTAACAAAAAGGTACTCGAATGGTATTCTGATGGTTCTTTACTCCCAGAAAGAATAAACGCAGACAAAACGAAAGAACACTCTGAGAAAAAGATTTCTATTCCTAAGCGTACTTTCTTTCAAAATTTGCGTAGTATTGATTTTGATGAATACGACCAGAAAAAAATCATTGATATTCTAAAGCAACGCAATATTGTATTGAGCTGTGTTATTCCAAACTCTAAGAGCGCTATCGATGCTACAGAATTCTATTCAAATTTTTGGGATTACGATAAATCACCGTATGTTAAAGAACTGCTCTCAAAAGGAAAATCTATCCATAGAAGTCATACCTCTACATATATGTCCCGAATTAGGATTTATTGGCTTCCAAAAATTAAAGGTAGAACAATTGGCGAAATAACTCGAGATGACATAGAAAATTTGTTTACTGATGAAAAAATCTCTAAGCTTGCAAATAAGACAATCAATGGGATAATTAGCTCTGTAACAATTCCCTTAAAGTGGGCATATCATAAAGGGTATACAGAAAATAACTGTTATGACGGAATCCAGCTCCTTTCTCCAAAAAGCAAAAAACGGGCAATTCTTTCTGTTGAAGATGCCAAAAGATTATTTGAAGTTGATTGGGAAAATGATGCAGCAAAATTAGCAAACAATATTGCAATGCATACAGGAATGCGCGCAGGAGAAATCGCTGGATTAAGAAAAGGTGATATTGGTGAAGATACAATAATTGTAGATCATTCATGGAGCCGTTACGATGGCCTTAAATCATGTAAAAACGGTGAAGCTCGAAAAATACCAATACCAATTTCACATGAATTATGTCTCCAATTACAAAATCAAGCAGAACTTAATCCTTATAATGAAGGAGACGATGGGTTTATTTTCTTTGGACTTAAACCTAACTCACCAACAGATTTTGGAAACTGGAACAAATATTTGAGACGTGCACTAGAAGCAATAAATTATCCTAATCCTGAAGATATTTGTTTTCACTCCTGGAGACATTTCTTCTGTTCTAGAATGATGGATTATGTTCAAGATAAACGAATTATTCAGGCTATTAGTGGACACAAAACAGAACAAATGTTGAATCATTATGCAGAGCATCTGGAACAAAATAAAACTTTACAGGTAGTTCGTGAAGCTATAAAACAAGTATTTGCTTCTGAAAATTATTCTAACCAATAAAAATATTGTTCACGTACAAAAGGAGAAATTAATTATGAGACTGTTTGGGAAAACGATTAATGATATTACTGATACAAAAATTAAAATGATTGAACTGGCAAAACTTCGTTATGATCAAGATTTTAAAAATGTGTTTCAGCAAGAGAAAGATAAAGTTACTGAAATCTCCAACGATATGAAAATCAATGGATTTGATAAAACAAGACCTATTGTCATTACAGAATCCTATATCATTGTTGATGGACATTCTCGATTTATGGCTGCTAAGAAAGCTGGTCTAAAAAAGGTTCCTGTAATTATTAAAAAGTTTGAAAGCCATGATGAAACAATTGAGTATGAATATCGAATGCAATTAAACTCTAGACGACTTTCAGATGGCGAATACCTAGCAGCTTTTATTAAACTTGATGAACTTAGAAAAAAGAATCCAAAAACACAAGGTTCATCAGATGAAGCAATAGGTCGGCAACTGAATAAATCTGCCAGGCAAATTTGTAAAATAAGAGAACTGACAAAGAAAGCATCGCCAGAAATAATTACTAAAATCAAAACTGGAAAACTTAGCATCAATAAGGCATACGAACTCATAAAAGCAGCAGAGAGCAGAAAAAAACAACAAAGCAAAATAATTGATTTAAAAGAAAACGATTTATTAGATGGGAAACGCATAAATTCAGATTCTTTTAAACTTGGTGTACTTTTTGTGCTATCGAAACTCAATAATACTCGAACAAAAGGATGCCTTCTAAAAGGCAAAAGTATTGCACAATTACAACTTGGAGAATCTGTCTTATCTGCTGAAGATATTTGCAGAATTAATCTAAGATTTGGAATTGTATAAATTTCAGGTCGAATAAAAAAAAGAATTGTCGTTAGAGGGCAGCACTCCTCTGTCGCATAATCCCATTGATAACAATGAAAAAGCCGCAGTGGCTATCTCTGACGTAAACGACAATTCTGTATCTTGAAAAAATTAGCCAAGCGATTCAGTGTGCTGAAACTCCAATTGCTTCAGGGCTTAAATTCGCTTGGTTTTTAATCTTAAGTGATCCCAAGCCCTGGTTGCCCAACAGCGCATGAATGGCGCTGAGGTGAACAAACAAGTCGTACAGAGTCCTCTGTACGGGCACTGCTTGAAATCTGTCTTGATTGTATATCATGTTTTTCTGAATGTCAAATTTTTTGCAACTTTGTAGCAGTAAGCACGGATATTTAAAAAAAGCCCTTTGGCTTTAATCCTGGAATTCAGGCAAAAAACCCGGCAGCAGTAAGATTTGTCAAAGTAAAAACTGTCGGAGATCTGGCTTTCAGCGATGTTGAAAAAATCATTGTAGAAAACAGCATGAACGGCTGGGCGCCGACATGGGAAGAAATTGTCGATGAAAGAAGTGTTTGATTCTTCGAATGGAAGAGAAATTCATAAATTTTTTTGATTGACAATTACTAAAATCCTTTTATATAATTATTGATGTAGTCATAGTAATTGGGATAGAGTAGCATGCTTTATTTATTATGACTTTGCAGCAAGCTAATGGTACTAGGTAAGAGCCTGTAATTAAGCACTTTCATTGACTGTGCCTAACTGTACAAAACTTTAAAAAGTCTTACCCAATAAAGATGTTTTGTATGGTAAATACTGATAGTTCTTTTTTCCTTTTTTACCAGGGTTTCTTCGAGGATGTCTTCCGGCAGGAAATCAGGCTAAGAAGTTGTCGAATTGCACCTGTCTTAGCACCGACAGTACCATTTTTTAACTTTACTTTCAACTTAATATAAGTTCCAAAAGTAAATACAAATATTCGCTTTAATCAATCTCATTAAATTATTATAAGAGTTGCATTTTGAATTTTTATTTTAAATTCATTTTGTGCCCGTGGAGGAATTTATGAAAAAGATTCTTTCTTATGTCATGTCTTTAATGGCATTGTTAGTCGTTATTTGTTTTGCAAGCTGCGCAAATCCTGGTTCAGGCAGTGGAGAAGGCAATGGAGGAGAACCTGTACCTTGTAAAGTTATTATTTATGAAAATTATCCGAATATTCAGCTTCCTGCAAATACTGATGATAATCAGTATAGTACATCAGGGCATTCAATAAAATGGCTAAGTGAAGAAGCTCCTGATGATTATACACCTGGTGTTTTTGCAAATTTTACAAGAGGAACTGACAGTTTAGAATATGATACTTTAACCTATACAACAATAAATTTTGACAGAACAGCTTTTGTCTATGATGTAGAGGTGTGTTTCCCTAAAATTTCGAACAAATATGGTTTTGCACTTAAAGAATACGAAGTAGATCACTATAACACTAAAGCTGATGACACAGGAAAAAAATATTATCCAAATACAAATTATATATTAACTGGTGATTTGAATTTATTTTGTATTTATAAACTTGTAAGAACCACAACAGAACAGGAAATTCTTGATTATATTGCTGCACATCCAGAAATTTTGAATGATGATTAATTGAAATATTATTAACCAATGCTCTTAATTAGGAGGGAAGACTATGAAAAATGAATATGATATTACAAAAGCAACAGGTTTTAACCCTGGGCTTGAAGCGAAAAGATTTGAACTTATGCGACCTGTAAAGGTTAAGACTATCGGAAATCTTTCATATTCTGATGTGGAAAAGATAATGTGGGAAAACACAGCCAACGGCTGGCAGCCAGCATGGGAAGAAATTATTGAAGAAGATACTCCGGAATTAGACACGGTAACCGTACAGAACGTTGTATCTGCAGAAAACCAGCATTTGACTGTTCATCAGACGACAATACCGATTCCACTTGACCTGTTCCCTGTGTGCACGGGAATGTCTTTAAGCCAGATTATGAATTACACAGAATCAATTTGCGAAAGAGAACATTGGCAGCCCACATACAGAAACCGCATGATTGCGCTTGACCATCTGAATATGGGATAGATTTACAAAAAAGTTCAAGAAGTAATTCAACTACAAATTGAATTGCTTCTTGTATGCTGAAGGTGATATGGATATCAAAAGGTTCTATAAGAATTCCTGTGTTTGTACCTAAAAAACTTTTAGATGAAAAAGATTCAAATACAAAAGAACTCGAAGCACTGGTTTTAATATGTGGACAAATCCAGCCGTATGAGGATAGTTCTGAAATTATTGATAGCGATGGGATTGTGATTAAATAATTGGAGGTTAACAAAGATGAAATTATTTATTTGTGGAAGCAGAACTATTACTGATAAAAAATGGATATACTCAAAAATCAATGAATGTATTGCGCACCATCAGTTTACTGATGTTACTATTCTGGAAGGTACGGCAAAAGGTGTTGATACAATTGCAAAAGAATGGGCTATAGAACACGGTGTTCCTGTAATAGAATTCCCCCCTGATTATGAAAAATACAAGCATGATGCCTGTTATAAACGAAATGAGGCAATGGTTATAGAATGTGACCTTATGCTTGATTTATGGACTGGAGAATCCACGGGCAGCTTGCACGATATTATTATGGCAGAGAAATATCATAAACCGTATGAGGTGTATATTTATAATACTTCAAAATTTGTTCATGCAGCAGAATTTGTAATAAGCTGTGATAAGGAAATCTTTCATAAATCTGTTAGCTTGCAAGAAGCTTTTAAATTGTTTAAAAATGCGGTTTACAAGGAAATTATGAGCAGTTCTGTTGCCTTCCCACCTTCTTGGATTAATGGGCACAATCCCAGTTCTTATTTCTGGATTAGACCAGTAAATCAGGGGAAAAATGTTTTTGATGCTGATGGTGGCTGTTACTATTGTTATGATGAAGAAATATCAATTGAAGAAGAAATTGTTTCAGATTATTTATATTACCAATTTTTGAAACCTCATTTTGATACTTTCATAAAATATTCTTGCAGAGAATCTGATGAATCAGGATTTGATTGGTGGGGACATAATCTTTATACCTATGAATCAGTCAGAAAAATGGCAGAAGAGATGAAAACATTTGCTAAGGAAAACTCTTTAGGAGATGCTGTTTCTAAATTCTATATTACTCTGGCAGATCGTCTTCTTTTAATGATGGACCGTCAACCAGACTGGGATTATATTACATTTGAAGGACCATAAATTTATACAACTATTGATTTTATACTTTTTAATTAAATAGGGCAAAATGATTATAAAGGAGATTTCTATGAGCAGAAGTTATTATTTAAAAACAGACTATTATGTTGATTTCATTGGAATGCAGGAAGATCTTGAAATGCTGCATGATGAGTATATTACCACGTTCAAAGAACTTGAACCTTCAGCTGGAGAAAAGGATGTGGCTTGTTTTTATATAGAGGGAGAATCTTCTCGTGGTGTTCGTATAATCAATAAAGAAGGTTGTATTGTCATAAAAATGGATTCACTCTGTAATTATATGGATTATGCACTTGCAAGACAAATTCTGACAATAGAAAGGGATTTTCTAAAGACACAAATTACTGATGAAAACGATACAGTAATTGTACTCGAAGAGTATTTTTCAGATGATAA
>JAEEGL010735550.1_pt1 | contig 27432 bp, 21 predicted proteins | sample 9134231 | NCBI WGS metagenome assembly JAEEGL01 (sample SAMN16246548, study PRJNA631951) | gut metagenome | biome: gut microbiome; feature: rumen; material: fiber-attached | host: Bos | place: Iran: Karaj | collected 2018-10
ACATCTTCACCGAACCGTGCCGCCGCGAGGAGGTGTTGTTCGGGTCGGAGAACAGCAGGGTAGTGGTCGAGGCGGATGAGCCGAAGTCGAAGGTCAGAAGCGCCCCCTGGCAGCCCGTGGGCTCGATAAGGGTCGTGGCTGAGGGTTCCGACCATGTGATTCCGCCGTCGGAGCTGAGGGCCTGGAAGCGGTAGGGGTTCTCGTCGTTGTCCCTCATGTTCAGCATGATGGACCCGTCCCCGAGTTCCGCCACCGTGGGCTCCCCGCCCTTGGAGTAGTTCACCGATCCTCCCGGATGCCATGACTCCCCGTTGTCGTCGGAGTAGAACACTCCGGAAGGCTTGCCGTCGGAAGCCGTGCCATACACGGGAATGACGATGCGCCCCTTGTTCGGGGCCAGCTGCTTGACTATGCCGTGCACGGGTCCCGTCTGATACCGAGAGCGGGAAGAGGTCTTCACCTGCGAGGTAATTTCCTTGGGAGTGCTCCAGCTCAGGCCGTCGTCGTCCGAATGGCAGACGTACACCTTTGAAGATGAGGCGCTGCTCGCCACGCTCCAGCCGAACACCAGAAGGATACTTCCGCTTTCCAGGACCACCGGCACGGGGTTCCCGTACCTGTCGTCGCCCGCGTCCGCAATCTTGATCAGAGAGCCCCAGGTCTTGCCCATGTCCGTGGAACGCTTCACGACCATGTCGATGTTGCCGTTGTCGTCATAGGAGCTGCGGCCCTCGGCGAAACAGAGAAGCGTGCCGGCCTTGCTTGTGACCATGGCGGGGATGCGGAACACGGGATACCCTTCGGTGTTCTGCTTGTAGATGGAAGTGTTGAATGTCTCAGCGTCCCCGGTTCCACCCTGCTGTCCGCCGCCACCGCCGCCACTGGGAGTCACCGGAATGGTTCCGTCGCCGCAGGAAACGATCAGAAAGGCCGCAGTCGCAAGTAAAAACAGTTTTCTCATTTTATCTTCACATTCGCAAGGAAGGTTTCGAGGGAGTTCGAGAAAACGCTCCTGTAAACTCCGAGCCTGTCGGGACGTCCGCCCACCTCCTCGTTGAGGAAGCCCCAGCCGTGGCCTCCGCCCGGGAAGATGTACATCTCGGCCTTGACCCCGGCCTTGACGAGCGCGTCATAGTACCACAGGCTGCTGTGGATATCGACCACGTTGTCGTTCTCGCTGAGGGCGATGAATGTACGGGGAGTGTTCGCGCTGACGCGGTTCTGCATGGAGTATGCCTTCTTCAGCTTCTTGTTCTTGCCTACAAGGCACTCGCAGGTTCCCTGGTGGTGGTTCAGGTCGATTACGGGGTATATGAGCACCGAGAAATCTGGTTTGGTCACATCGTCCGTATAGAGGTTCGCTGCAGTCGCCGCGAGATGCCCGCCGGCGGAGAATCCCATCACCCCTATCTGTTTCACGCCCCATTCCGCGGCATGGCTGCGGCAGTAGCGCATGGCGTTATGCACGTCCGTGAGGGGAACCGTGGTATGGCCGTTCGGGAGGCGGTACACCACGACGCAGGTGGCGATTCCGCGGCGGGCCATCCAGCGCGCCACGTCCTTGCCTTCCTTGATGGCGCAGACGGTAGAATATCCGCCTCCCGGGCACACCACGACCATCTGGCCATTGCATTTCGCAGGGAAGTACAGCTCCAGCCTGGCTCCGTCGCCGACATAGGAGCAGTTGCCGAATTCATTGACTTCTTCCGCCCTGTCGAAGAGGTTCGACTCTCCGGGTCCGAGAGTAATCTCCTTGCCGTCCTCGACTATGCCCTTGTCAGCGCCCTGGCCTTCGGGATAGAGCTTCACGACCTTGTCCGGGCCGGTCTGCAGCAGGCTCTTGCTGACGCGGGCGAAGGTGATGTTCTCGTAGGAATATCCCTCACCGGCCTCATAGAGGACAGCTACGTCCCCGTCCGGCAGCACGCAGAGGTCGGAATAGGCGGTAGGTCCTTCCTGCAGGGTACAGACCCTTTCCCAGGTCTTGCCTCCGTCTTCGCTCATGCGCAGGGTCATGTTCACCCTTTTCGAAATATGCTCGGGGTTCGAGAAAAGTATCTTCCCTGTCCTCTTTCCTGCGGGGGAATAGTCTATGATGCTGGCGTTGCACACGGGTTCGATGAGGCCCTTCGCGTGGAACGGGGCCTCGAGGGTCTCGCCTCCGTCGCGGCTTATCGCGGCGATGCGGGCATACCCGGTGGGCTTGCGGTCATTGCGGGAGCCCCTCATGTTCAGGATCAGGTCCCCGTTGTCCAGTTCCACGACGGTGCTCTCGTTGCCCACGGGGGAGTCGCCTCCGATGTGCCAGGTCTGCCCGAGGTCATCGGAATAAATCATATGGGAGTGCGAGCCCGCATCCTTGCCGTCCTTGAAGACGTTGTGGTCGCAGGGGACGACTATGCGCCCGCTTCGCAGCTGGATGGCGTGGCAGGGGCCGGTGGCGTACCATGTCCAGTCCTCCTTCTTGGTCTCCGCGGTGATTTCCCGGGGTTTGGTCCAGGTCAGGCCGTTGTCGTCGGAGAACAGCACGAACACCCTGCGGGTATCTTCCGAAGTGCGCAGGTGAATTTTCCTTTCGGGGTCGGAGCCCTTGTTCCACGTCGAGAGCAGGATAATCCTTCCGGAGGCCCTGTCCACTACGGGGGAGGGGTTGCCGCAGACGTTGTCGACGTCGTCCCAGACCGTGATGACGGGTCCCCATGTGCGGCCCCCGTCGGTGGACCTTTTCAGCACAAGGTCTATGTTCCCGGTGTCGGAGCTGCTGTTCCAGCGTGCCTCGGAGAAGGCCAGCAGGGTACCGTCTTTGGCCTGGACCAGGGCGGGGATGCGGTAGGTGTGGACCCCGTTCTCGCCGCGGTTGAAGATGACCCTTTTGTCAATCTGCTGTGCGGGGAGCACAGCAGACATGACAAGCAGGGAAGCAATGGTTACAAACAGTTTTTTCATAAGCTTAATCTACGAACGCCAGCGCCTTGATCTCCGCATCGGTGAGAGCCTTCTTGTAGAAGACATAGTCGTCGATGCAGCCTGCATACATGTTCTCAGGCGCCCAGGCACCGTTGGTGAAACGCACGTTGCAGCCGATGAAGAACGGGACGGTGTTGGTGGTCTTGTCGTACTTGGAGTCGGTATAGTTCTGCTGCTTCAGGGAGACACCGTCCAGGTACAGGCCGTAGTGCTTTCCGCCGTCCGAGTACACTACGGTGATGTTGTGCCAGGTGCCGTCCTGGAAGCTGGTATTCGTCTCGGATGAGCCGGTGCTGGAAGGACCGCCACCCGTTTCAGCGAGCACCCTGAACACGTTTCCTGACTGGAAACGGGCCCAGATCTGGTTGTTGCCGGAAGCTTTGACCCCCGGGCAGTCGCCAAGGGCGATGACTCCCTGGTTCGCGGAAACGGCTCCGGTCTTGACCCAGAAGGAGAAGGTCATGTCGCTTCCCGGAGGCACCAGGCCGCTGAAGTTCTTGGTGGCGTCAGAATTGCCGTCAGGCAGCTGCAGGACCGCATAGGTCTTACCCTTCTCACCGCCAGGGAACTTGGCGCAGTAAGCATGTCCGTTGCCTTCCTGGAAGTTGATCTCGAAGCCTCCTGCGGAGTAGACGCTCGGGTTCAGGCCGTTCGGGCCGTAGTCCTTGAAGTCCCCGTCGAAGGGCAGCAGGAAGATGATCTGGTCGGAAGGGATGACGTGGATGTACTCCGTCTTCTCCTTGCTGTCGTTGTAGGCTCCGTTCACGACTTTCAGGCTTACCTTGAACTTTCCGAGGGTCTCGTATTTGATCTTCGGGTTCTTCTCGGTGGAAGTCGCCGGGGTGCCTCCCTCGAAGGTCCACTGGTACTGCTTGACAGGGCCTTCCGTCTCTGCCTTGAAGGCCACCGTACCGTCCTTGTAGATGGTCGAGGAGAAGGTCGAGAAGTCGGCGGTGACGGCATTGTCGTCAAGTATGGTCAGGACGTTGGTAGCGGTCTTGACGTCGCTGGTCAGGGGGTTGCTGATCTCGAGCTTCACGCTGTAAACACCTGGCTCGAAGTTGAGGACGGGGTCCTTCTCGGTGGAGACTATGGGTGAGCCGGACTGCGGGGTGATGGTCCACTTGACGTTGTTGGGGAAGCCGGTCGAAAGGTTCGTGAAGGTGATGGCCTCGCTGGCATAAGCCCTGTTCTTGCTCAGCTCGAAGTCCGCCGTGATGGAGCTATGGTAGGCTACGGTGATGATCTTCGTCTTGGTAATCTCGTCGGAGCCGTCCTTGTTGGCGACCTTGAGGCTGACGGTGTAGGTACCGGCGTCAAGCCAGCACACACTGGGCTGGGTGACTACGGAAGTCTCCGGGGTGCCTCCCTCGAAGGTCCAGTTCCACCTGGTGATGAGCCCCTCGGAGATATCGTTGAAGGTGACTTCCTCTCCGACGAGCACCGAAGCCTTGTCGTACTCGAAGTCCGCCTTGGGAGCCGGCGCGACCTCCTGCCTGCAGGAGACCGCCGTGAGGGCGAAGGCCAGGGACAATATTGTAAGTATGCGTTTCATATATCAGTTTATTTTAAGACATAACTTATTGCGATGCGCTGGACGCTGATCTTTTCGTATGAGCCGCTTTCACCGTTCTCGTAGAAAAGCAGGACGATGTTGTTGTCGGCCATGACCATGTCGGAATAGGCCACGTGCGGAGCTGAGACCAGGTACCCGGAAGTCCAGTTCTGGCCTCCGTCGGTGGATCCCTTTACGGTCATCTTGATCCTCTCGGACGCATCGGCGCAGTTGGCGTGCAGGAGCACGCAGTTGCCGTTGAAAGTCGTCGAAAGGATGGCTCCCTGGCACCTGGGATCGGGCAGGGCCGCGACCGCGGTGCCGGCGGTGAAGGTCTCTCCTCCGTCGCTGCTCCAGGCGAGAAGCCTCTTGCCTCCGGAAGCGCGGCAGGTCAGGATGACCCTACCGTCGTCGAGTTCGGCCGCGCAGCTCTCGTTGCCGCCGCGCACGGTGCCTCCGATGTGCCAGGTCGCTCCCTTGTCGTCGGAATAGACCACATGGGAATAACCTGTGGTGGCACCCGTCGCCTCCTGCCTTTCATTGGCGTCGCAGGGGAACAGCAGGCGTCCCTTGTGCACGCCCTTCTGGAGGACTATGCCGTGGCAGGGACCGGTGGCGTACCAGCCCCACTCTTCCTTCTTGGCCTGTGCGGTGATCTCCACGGGTTTGGACCAGGTCTTTCCGTCGTCGTCCGAGTAGGTGTAGTATGGACGGCGGGTGTCGGTGGTCTTGCCGGTGTTGAAATCCCCTGCGGACTTGTCGGTGCCGAGGTTCCAGGTCATCAGCAGGTGTATCCTTCCGGTTTCGGGGTCCACGGCCGGGCAGGGGTTGCCGCAGGTGTTGCCTCCGTCGTCCCATATCTTGATCATGGGCCCCCAGTTGGTCCCGTCCTTGGAGCGTCGCAGCATCATGTCGATGTTGCCGGAGTCGCCTCCGCCGCTCTTGCGGCCTTCGCAGAAAGCCAGGAAGGTGCCGTCCTTGGACCTTACGATCGCAGGGATCCTGAAGGTATGGTACTTGCTCTTGTCCTTACCCTTGTCGCCGACGAAGATATCTGGCGCCTTTGCATCCGTGAAGGTGTCGGCGTTCCCCGAGGAACCGCTTCCGTTCCCTCCGGTGCCGCTGCCCGGGTCCCAGCCGCCTCCCGGCAGGAAGTAGTCGGTCCCTGAGCAGGAGACTGCCGCGGACAGGCAGAACGCAGCAAGTATGGTTCTAAAGGTCTTCATATCCTTCGGTGTGGGTCAGGAGATGGTTGAGGGAGAGGTCCGAGAGCGGGATGTCGAAGTAAAGCGGCACGATAATGCCCGCGTCGGTCCTTTCCTTGAGTTTCGGGACGGTCGTGTAGACATCGATGACTCCTTCATGGTGGAAGCGGAGCAGGTCGGGCCACCTCTTGTTCTCGAGGAAGAACTCCCTGGCCCTCTCGTCGAGGATCTCGCGTTCAACGCTGATCTTGTCGGTCGCTCCGGAATAGTTCCCGAGGCCGGCGCGCCTGCGGATCTTGTTAAGTTCCACGATTGCGAGGTCGGGGTGGTTCAGGGCGGCCTGGGCCTCAGCCTTGAAGAGTATCATCTCGGCATGCCTGTAAAGGATCTGGTCGGCGTCGAAGATTACGTTGGTTTCGGTTTTGGTGCCGGGCATCTTGACCTGTGAGGTACCGAGGACGTTGCCGGAGGCATCGACCGCGTCAATGAACGCGTACTCCTTGCGGACGTCTCCCGGATACTTGTTGAACTTAGCCCTGAGGGCCGAGCTCGGAGCATAGCTGCTGCGGGCGCCGCTCTTGGCATAAGGGATGAGGTCCTTGTTCACGGCTTTCTCGACGAACACGTCCCTGAGGGTCATGAAGTGGGTGTAGCTGTCGCCGCTGGTCTCAGGATAGCCGTAGTAGATGCACCAGATGACTTCCTTGCCGTTGCGGTTGTCGGTCGAGTAAATCTTCGAGAAATCCTCCTCGAGTTCGGAACCTTCAGCCGCGAGGTCGGCATAGGTGATGACGTCCTCGAGGTCCTGGCTGGTTCCGCCGAGCACCTTCGCCTTCCAGAGAAGGGCGTCGGCCTTCATGGCATACACACCTCTCTTGGAGGCCCTAGCCTTGCCCTTGGCCCATCCGTCGGTCGGGAACAGTTCGATGGCGGTATCGCAGTCCTTCAGGATCTGCGTCATGACGTCCTCTTTCCTCGCACGGGGGAGTTTCTCCTTCGAGGACCCTTCGGTCGGAATGAGTTCGAGAGGGCAGTCACCCCAGAGACGGACCAGGCTGAAATACATCGAAGCCCTCATTGCGTAGGCCTCGGCGAGTATCTGGTTCTTGTCGCTCTTCTGGGAGAAGTTGACCTTCTCGATGTTCTTTATGATCATGTTGCAGTGCTGGATGGTCGTATAGTACGATCCCCATGCGATGCCGTTGGATGAGGTGAGGTTCTGCGCCCACTGGTTGGAGCCGCTTCCCTCGAGGCCGGCGATGAACTCGTCCCCGCGGGCTTCGAAGTACTCGAGGCTGTTCCAGGTGGAACGGAAACGGGTGTAGGTACCGGTCAGGTAGCTCTTGACCTGGTCCATGTTGGCCCAGTAGTCGCTTCCGTAGATTCCGGAAGGATTCTTGACGTCGAGAAGGGCCTCGCAGGAACTCGCGAGCATCAGTATGCCGGCAGTTGCGAACAGTATGTTTATCTTTTTCATATCAATCACTCTTTACAGGTTAGAAAGTGAGGTTGATACCGGCGCTGAACTCCTTGGGACGCGGGTAGAATCCGTAGTCATATCCAAGGTAAAGTTCGGGAGTCATGCCGTCGTAAGCGGTGATATAGCCGAGGTTGTTGGCTATCGCGAAGACCTGCAGCCCGCTGATCTTCACCTTCTTCAGGAGATTCTGGGGCAGGTTGTAGGAAACGGAGACCTCGCGGATCGCCACGAAGTCGCCCTTGCGGTAGAACATGGACGTGTTGGTCTGGCCGGAGGTGCTGGCTCCGATGCTCTCGCCGCTGCGGGTGAAGTTGCGGGTGCCGTAGTCCGAGTCGCTCAGGGGAGTGAACCTCGGATACTTTGCATTGGGGTTTTCCGGCGTCCAGCAGTCGGTCAGGGCCGTGCGCACCACGTTGAAGTTGTTGCGGATGCTGGCCAGGGAATAGCCGAGGGAACCGTTGTTGATGACGTGGCCGAAGGCGTAGTCCATGACGACACGGGCGGAGAAGTTCTTGTACTTGAAGCTGTTGGTCATGCCTCCGAGCTTGTCCGGACGGATGTAACCCATGAAGACCATGTCCAGGGCGTTGATGTAGCCGTCGTTGTTGCGGTCCTCCCAGATGGCGTCGCCGGCGTGCTTGGTGCGGCCCTTGGCCTGCTCGTCGTAAGGGGCGAGGGCGGCCTCCTCGTCAGTCTGGTAAACGCCGATGTAGTGGAAGGCGTAACGGGTTCCGAACCTTTCTCCTTCCGCGAATCCGCCGACCTTGACGTTCTCGCCTGTGACGGGGTTATAGATGTAGTTGCCGCCGGTGCGGTTCTTGATCTCGCCGTTGTCAGGCAGCTTCAGGACCTTCGAGCGGTAGAAGGTGAAGTTGAAATCGAGGTTCCAGCTGAAGTCCCTAGTGCTTATGGGGACGGCGTGGATCTCGACCTCAAGTCCCTTCGTGCCAACTGTTCCGTAGTTCTCCTTGATGGAGGAATATCCGAACTGGGCGGGCAGCTTGTTGTCGTACAGGCGGTTGTCGGTGACCTTGTCGTACAGGTCGATTATGAAGCCCAGGCGGCTCTTGAAGAGGTCGATGTCCATACCCACGTCGTAGGAAGTCGTCTGCTCCCAGAGGAGGTCGGCGTTTCCGAGGGTGGACTGGATTATTCCGACTTCACCGAGGTAGGTGGCTGTGATGCCGTATTCCCCGTAGGTCTGGGCTAGGGTGAGGCTGTTGTTACCGGCCTGGCCGTAGCTGGCGCGGAGCTTGAGCTTGTTCACGACCTTGGTCGCGCCCTTGAAGAAGTCTTCCTTGTGCATGTTCCAGCCGAGGGAGGCTCCGGGGAAGAATCCCCACCTGTGGTTGGGAGCGAACCTCGAGGAACCGTCGGCACGGAGGCTGACGCTCGCGAGGTACTTCCCGTCGTAGTTGTAGTTCACGCGGCCGAAGTAGCTTAGCATGGCCTCGTTGGTCAGGGTGGAGGTAGTCCTCTGGGTGGAGTCCGCCGTCGCGTTCAGGGTAGGGATGAGGTCTGTCGGAGCTCCGCTTCCGTTGCCTGAAAGCACGAACTCTCTCTTGCGCAGGTAGCTCGATCCCGCGATAGCGTTGAAGTTGCTCTTGCCTATGGACTTGTCATAGGTCAGCAGGGCGTCGGCCTGGAGTATGCCGTCGAACTGGTGGTTCGCGCTGGCGGGGCGCTTTTCAGTCCCTGTGGTCGCGTTGAGGGCCTCGAAACTGCTGGTCATTCCCTCAGTTGACCCGAACGAAAGGGAGGGCGAGAACCGAAGTCCCGGCAGGATGTCCCAGTCTGCGCCTCCGACGAACTGGAGCCGGTACTGGGTATTCATGCTGTACTGGGTCTTGTAGTAGTTCTCGTAAGCGCGGGGGCGGAAGGAGGACATTCCCTCTCCCTCGGCGGGCATGCCGTCCTCGTAGTAGAGCCTGTAGGTCGGGGGCATGAAGATGGCCCTCTGCAGGGAGTTCACCGAGCTGGACATCGTGTTCCTGTCTCCCACGTTCAGGGAAGCCTTGGACCATATCTTCAGCGTCGGGGTGACCTTCAGGGACCCGTTCATCATCGCGCTGTAGTTCTTGTACCACGTTCCGGCGACGATACCGTCCTGGTTGAGGTGGCGCAGCGATGCGTAGTAGGTGGCCTTGTCGTTGCCGCCGTTGACGCTGACCGAGTACTCCTGCTTCATCGCGTTGACGTAGGTCGCATCCTCGAAGTCGGTGTCCATGAATATGAGGTTACGCCCGGTCACGGGGTCCTTCATGGTCTTCCAGCCCTTGTTCTCGAGCAGGTCCGCCACGAAATCCTGGCCGTACCTCGAGAGGTAGTTGTCGAGATAGTCGAGGGTGCAGGGGGTGTCGAAGTTGTTACCCGTGGACATACCGAACGAGCCCTCCAGGAACTTGGCCTTGATGGCGTCGTCGGCGTTGGGGTCTATGGCCACCATGCTGCGGGTCAGGTAGATATATTCCTCGGCGTTGCACATGTTCAGGGACTTGGGCTTGGTGTCCACCCCGACTGTGTACTTGAAGTTCACCTTCGCCTTCTCGGCCTTGCCGCTCTTGGTGGTGACGAGGATGATGCCGTTGGCGGCCCTCGCACCGTAGATGGCGGTGGAAGCGGCGTCCTTCAGGACCTCCATCGATTCGATGTCACTGGGGTTCATGTCCTGCAGTCCCCTGCTTCCGTCGGAGATGACACCGTCGATGATGATCAGGGGAGTGTCGCCGGTCACCCCGGTGGTGGTACCGCCTCGGATGAAGAAGTCAGGGGTGACGCCCGGCTGGCCGGAAGTAACCTGGACGGAGAGTCCCGGGACCTTGCCCATCAGCTGGGACAGGGGGTTCTGCTGTGGGGTGTGCTCGAATTCCTCGGAGGTGACCTTCGTGATGGAGTTGGTCAGCAGGGAACGAGCCTGCTTTCCGTAACCGATCGAGATGGCCTCTCCGAGCAGGAGAGCGTCATCCTCTAGGACGACATTGCTGATGGCAGCCTTGCCGACGGTTTCCTCCCTGGAAACCATGCCGGTGAAGCTGAAGACGAGGACGTCCCCAACCTTGGCTGCGACTGTGTACTTGCCGTTGATGTCGGAGGTGGTGCCCTTCAGGGTGCCCTTGATCTGGATGCCGGCTCCGGGCAGGGGCCCGCCGGTGTTGTCCGAGACCGTTCCTGAAATCGTCACGGCAGTGCCAGGGCCCTGTGCGTTCGCGGCGGGAATGCCGACGGACAACAGCAGCGTTGCAAGCAGCGCCAGTGCGGCGCATTTCGCTGTCACTGTTTTGTGGTTCATAGATTAGATTATGGTTTGCATTTGTAATCGTCGAAGTCCGTCTTCGAGAGTTCCTCCCTGAAGGCGGCGTACTTCTCGTCGCTGAAGGTTGAGAGTGGCAGCCTGCAGGGACCCAGGTCCATGTCGGCGGCCTTCATGAACGCCTTCCCGCAGCCGTTGCCGTACTTGTTCAGGAAGGTGATATAGATGCAGGCCTTGTACTGCAGGGCGGCGGCCTTGCGTATGTCCCCCGCCTCGAAAGCCTTGATTAACTCGGTGTAAACGGGGGCGTTGTAGCCGTAAGTGCTGCCGATGAAGGCTTCCGCGCCTATGCTCAGGGCCTCCAGGAGCTGTTCGTCACGGCCCCACATCATCGTGTACTTGCGATTCTTGTACTCCAGGCACATCTGGAAGTCCATCATGTCCTCGAAAGTGTACTTCACGCCGCCGAGGTTGGGGATGATAGCGTCCATTTCCTGCAGGAGCTGGTACACCTGGAAGGTGACGTGCGTCAGGCAGGGGATATGGTAGAAGAAGAAGGGCAGTTCGGGCACTACCTCCGCCACCTGGGCGAGGGTGCGCGCGAGTTCCTTCACGTTCGCGGCCTTCTGGTAGTACGGAGCGGTCATGGCGACGCCGTCCAGTCCGCATTCCCTTGCGTACAGTGCCAGCTCACGGCATTCCTTCACCGAGGTGCCCCCGACGAAGCCGATCAGAACAAACTCTTCCGGACGGGCCTCGGCCCATGCCTTGTAGAGAGCTTTCTTTTCTTCCAGGGTGAGGGCGGCGCTTTCACCGGTCGTACCGGCTACGAACGCCCCTGAGACGCCGTTTTTCTTATAGTACGCGGCCTGGTCCTTCACTCTGGCGAGATCCAGTTCCCCGTCCTTCGTGAATGCAGTGAACGGGGCTGCAATCAAACCTTTGATCTTTTTCATGTGATTTGTATTGTTTTTGGTTTAATTTTGCAGTGTTTAATTATTGCTACAAATATAGCTTTTTACGGAAATAAAACAATACATAAAGCCGATTTTCCGCTTAGACGTTTCCTAAAAACCTTAAAAAGCTGGTTTTTATGTATGATTTATTGTTAAAATTTGTATATTTCGGCTTGTAAATAGATTCCGTATGAAACCTGTCAGTATAGTAAAGATCACGCTCCTGGTGCTCTCTACCCTCACGTTCCTGCCGCTTCAGGCGACCTCCGTCAAGGCGGTGAAGGCCCCCGGTCTCCCGTTCGAAAGCGGCCACGGCACCGCCGGAGCCTACATAGGGGCCATCGACGGCAGCACGGTGCTCATCGCCGGAGGTTCTGATTTCGAGACCCTGAGGCCATGGGAAGGGGGACGCAAGACCTTCTTCAGCGATATCTTCGTGCTCACGAAGGAGGAAGGCGCCTACAAGACCGCTCCCGCCGGAGCGAGCCTTCCCGTCGGTATGGGCAACGGCTGCGCGGTAGTGTACGGAAAGTCGCTGTACTGCCTCGGCGGGCTCTCGCAGGACGGGTATATATCGGACATAATCGCCGTTTCCAAGGCTTCCGGAGGGTACACCGCCGAAGTCGTGGGGAAACTCCCTGAAGGGTTCAGGGCCAACGCCGCAGCGGTCTGGAAGGGCAGCATCTATGTCCACGGAGCAGCTGCCGGCGCGAACGCCCTCTACCGCTATTCCCCTGAAGGCGGGACATGGACGCAGCTTTCCGGCTGCCCCGCCCGGGTGCTCGAGGAGGGCAGCACGCTGACATACCAGCACAACGGCCGTGAGGCGGCGCTCTACCTGATCGGCGGGCGCGGCACCGACTCCGAGGGGCTCTTCATTGCCGACCGCGTCTGGGAGTACCTGCCGATCCGCGACAGCTGGGAGCCGAAGGCGGCCTTCACCGACGGGGCTGAGCCGCTGCAGCTGATGTACTCCGCCGCATGTGCCTATGGCTCCGCCCATGTGCTCGTGTTCGGAGGCGACGACGGGGTCGAATTCCGCCACAGGCAGGCCCTTGAAGGGGATCCTGCAGCTGCGGACGAGCTTCGCGCCGCGTTCGAATCTCACCCCGGTTTTTCCGACAAGGTCTTCGCCTACCATGCCATAACGGACACGTGGACGGTGCTGGACAGCGCCGATTTCACCCTTCCCGCCGTGACCACCGCGGTGCTTTCCGGCGGCCGCGTACTGCTCATTTCCGGCGAGCAGAGGCCGGGCGTGCGTTCCGATGCCATCGTGGAGATGCAGGTCACCGACCAGGTTTCCTTCGGCTGGATCAACTACGCCGTGGTCATACTCTACCTGCTGGGCATGCTGGGAGTGGGGTTCTACTTCTCCCGCAAGAACAACAGCACCGACAAGTTCTTCAAGGGCGGCGGGAGCATCCCGTGGTGGGCCGCCGGCATAAGCATCTTCGCCACCGCGCTGAGCGCCATCACCTTCCTGTCCATTCCAGCGAAGGCGTACGCGGCCGACTGGAAGATGTTCATGTTCAACATGACCATCCTGATGATAGTCCCGGTTGTCATCAATTACTACCTCCCGCTGGTGAAGAAGCTGAACGTCGCGTCGGTCTACCAGTACCTCGAGGAGAGGTTCAGCAGTCCCGTGCGCAACCTTGCGTCGGCCTTCTTCTGCCTCTTCATGTTCGCGCGCGTGGCCATCGTCCTGTTCCTGCCGTCGCTGGCGCTGAACGCGGTGACGGGGCTGAACATCTACCTGTGCATCACCCTGATGGGCGTGGTTACCATAATATATTGTACCATGGGCGGCATCGAGGCCGTGGTCTGGGGCGACGTGATCCAGGGCTTCCTGCTGGTAGGGGGAGCATTGCTGTCTTTGATCTGGATCATCCACGGCATCGACGGAGGCCTGGGAGGAATGATAACCATCGCGGTCGAGGACAGCAAGTTCAACATCTTCGACCTTCGCTGGGACCTCACTCAGCCGGTCTTCTGGGTGGCCATCATCGGAGGTTTCGCGAACCAGCTGCTGACCTACACCAGCGACCAGTCGGTGGTGCAGAAGTACCTGACGGTCAAGGATTCTTCCGGCGCGAAGAAGGGTATCTGGCTGAACGGCATACTCGCGGTTCCCATCGCCTTCCTGTTCTTCGGTATCGGCACGGGCATGTATGTGTTCTTCAAGGGACATCCTGACATGCTGAACGTCGGCATGAGCAACACGGACTCCATCTTCCCGCATTATATGATGTGCCAGCTGCCGGTCGGGCTCGCAGGACTGCTGATCGCGGCAGTCTTCGCCGCGGCCATGTCCACGCTGGCTTCGAACATCAACTCTTCGACCACGGTCATGTCGGAGGACTTCTATTCCAAGATCGTCCCCGGCTGCACCGACCGTCAGAAGGTGAAGTTTGCGAAGATCGCGGGAGTGGTCGTGGGCGGCCTCGGAGTGGTCATGGCGCTTGCGCTCGCGACCTTCGATATCGCCTCGCTATGGGATCAGTTCAACTTCTTCCTGGGACTGCTGACAAGCGGCCTGGGAGGTCTGTTCATGATGGGTGTGTTCACCAAGCGAATCGGCACCAGGGCCGCCCTGACAGGCTTTGTCGGCAGCATCGCGGTGCTCCTGGCCTGCAGCGCATGGACTTCGATCACGTCCATACTCTACGGCTTCATCGGCTTGATGTCCTGCTTTATCATCGGCCTGGCGTCAAGCTTTATCTACGGGTACAGGAAATGACGGTAAGGCCGGCTGTTTCCGACGATTTATCGGAGATCATGGCTGTCCTGGAGGCGGCTAAGGGCATCATGCGCGCTGACGGGAATCTCGCTCAGTGGACGGGAGGGTATCCTTCTGAGGAGGTCATTACCGGAGATATCCGTTCCGGTTACGGTTTCGTTGTCACCGAGGGCGGCCGGACTGTCGGATATTTCGCGTTCATTCCTTCGCCGGAGCCTACCTACGCCAAGATTTTCGGTGGCGCATGGGTGGATGATGCGGCTCCTTACCACGTGGTCCATCGCATCGCCAGCTACCCTGACGCGCACGGAGTCTTCCGCACCATCATGGACTGGTGTTTTTCCCGTGACTGCAACATCAGGATAGACACGCACCGCGACAACCGCATCATGCAGCATGTCATCCTCGGTTACGGTTTCAGCTACTGCGGGATTATCTACCTGGCCTCCGGGGATGAGAGGCTGGCGTATCAGAAGATAGCGGCGACCAAATAGTGTTTTGGCCGCCTTTCAGGGTAAAGGGCCTTTCTAAAAATCGAGAGTTACCGGCTCGTGGGTGAATGCGCTGAGGGTGGCTTTGGCTTCGGTGAGGAAGAACACCGCCGTGTTGTCGTCGTTCTCGTCGTACATCCCCCTCAGTCCCGGATTGGCATCCAGCATGGCCTTCTTTATCTCCACCCTGGGATCTTCCACGAGGGTCGCGGTGATACGCAGCCATTCCTGCCCGTCGAATGCGCAGATGGCCACCTTGGGATTGGCCGCAATCTGTTTCGCGACGTTCTTGACGTGTCCGGTCTGGATGTAGAGTTTACCTTCGATGATCTCCGCCGTGCCGAACGGCCTCACCTGGGGCTGGTCGCCGTCCACGGTGGCGATGAAGTAACATCCCGCCTTGTGCAGGAAGTCACGTACCTGTTGCATGTTCTCCATGTTGACTGATGTGTAATCCGCAGGGTTTACCGCCTCCTGCGCGGCTTTGTCGGAGCTCTTCGTGGCCCCGTTTCCGCAGGAAAGCAGCGCCGCCGTCGCGGCAAGGATCAATAGTATCTTTTTCATACCCGAAAGGTACGATTTTTCCTTTAATCGGCAAAACCCCGGGGGTGATTGGTTCCGGGCGGCCTCCCCCTTCCCGTGCTTGAGGGTGGGCACGCCCTCCGGCCCGGACTCCCGTCCTCCGCTCCTTTCGCGCCCGCTTCCCCTGTTCTCGTCCTCCGCTCCTTTCGCGCCCGCCGCCCCTGTTTGCCGTGGCGGCTAACCTTCTGACTACCAGCAACTTAACGTATATCCGTCCTCCATTTTGGGAGGACGGATATTGCTTATTCTACTGATTATTAACGATATAGCCGCCACGGCTATAACGAAACTGACAGAAGCTCCTTTGCTATCTGATGCAGCCCGGTTTCGATTCGCTTTGCCTGTGCCGTGGAAATGTAAGTATCTCCGAGTTTGTAATGGCGCATAAGGCTGGGTGAAATGCCAATCTTCTCCGCGAACTTTGAGACATTTAGGAAATCGAACGCATTGAAAAGCGCCGAGATATCATATTTGTATTCAAAGGTCAAGTCTTTGAGGTACTCAGGAACATCATGTCCCGTTTCCGTATATGAGGCCCGTACCTCTTCGATCGAATTCATCAAATCCGCTTTCGCCTCAGCCACCGTTTTACCCTCACCGATGATGGTCGATTCGAGGTTCTCTATAAATGCCCCGTACCCGTTTTCGTCCTTTTCGATAACTACCCTTACTTTCATGATAAGGCAAATATAACACAAAAATGTGATATTGTAACAATCGAAATGGTAAATTAATTATGCGTCCGCGGGTCGCGGAGGCGGGAGTCCGGGCCGGAGGAACTCCGTTCGCCGCGAGCGTCCCGCTCTTGCTCACTCCGGCCCCTCCCATTGTCATCCACGTCTCTGCTCCAAAGATGCGTGAAAGCAAGCTTCCCCGCACTTTTCGCCGGAACTTGCTGCCAACGGGCCCCTCCCCCTTCCCGTGCCCGGGGGTGGGCACGCCCTCCGGCCCGGACTCCCGTCCTCCGCTCCTTTCGCGCCCGCCTCCCCTGTTCGCCGTGGCGGATAATCTTCTGGCTACCAGCGATTTAACGCATGTCCGTCCTCCAAAAACGGAGGACGGACATTGCTTATTTTACTGACAGTTAACAACATAGCCGCCACGGCCTAACCACAGAGGTAACCTCCTTGCAGGGGAACTTCAGGGCTCCCTCTCCGTCATTCAGGGCCCCTATTGGAATTTTTAAACAAACCTTTGTATAATCCAAAAAATAACTATATCTTTGTCGCAGAAGTTAAGCGATTCTACGGATTCGCTGCATACTGGGCTAACGAGTTTCTCGCTAGCCTTCAGTTTTATATAGTACTCTTACTCTTTCTCCGTCAAATACAAGTATAGAGGAAATAGAGCATCCGTTTTGGATGTAACCCCGCATCGCACGTAACATATATCCATCGCTTAAGCCACATTGACGGATTATAATGCTATCTGATTGTTCTAAACCACTATGCATCATATTTCTGAAGGCATTTTTGGTATTCGTAGTTGTATGCGACTCATATTCTACGAATTCATCATCAACAAGCAGGTCCGGACACTTACGGTAATAGCGCGTGCCGATAAGGTCTCCATACACCTCGCGATACAGGGGATCTTTATAGTGAACCGCATGAAGCACTTTTACTTCATGTCCGCTTTCGGCCAGGCATTCAGCTATGGTCATTATGTCATTATAATCCGAACCATTCGTATCAATCCCCAGCATCAACCAAATCTTTCCACCGCTCGGATACTGTTTGTACAAAACAAACGGTTCACAGGAATCCACCATATACTTGAAGGATTAAGAAAAGAAACTGTATTATTTGTGAAGGGAGCGCCGTCCAGAATGGAATGGCCCTGCTCCTGATTTCATTAACGGCCGATTCGACGACCGGTTCGCTGGAAACAAAGATAGGCAAAATGGTGGAGAGGTGCAAACGTCTTCATATGAAAGAGGTATTTACAAATTGATCCAAGGTTTGCATTTAGCGGAGGGGATGTAATGCTAATTTGGTTTTCAGCCATTTAGCCGCCACTCTGAATAAGATAATGATTGAGAATGATTATATTTGACCGTCCTAATGATAATAGCTATGAATGAAGATCTCGAAAACATCCCCTTTTACTTCATTAAAGATTACAACTACCGTGAATTGTTTCAAGAGAAAGCCTTTTATGAAAAAGAAATCACGGAAGAAGAAAGAGAGGGGTTAATAAAGGTTATTGACGAAACACTATCTATGTATATCTCGGGGTTACCGATGATATATAAATCACTAAAAGAGTGTAACGGAGATGGCGATTTAAATAGAATAAGCAAGACTATTTATTCGGTCTCTCTGTTTGTGATCATGACCTTGAGCGATTGCCTTGTAGCCGGAAAATACTATCTGCTTGCAAAAACCGATTATGAAAAAAGGTATATGCGTGGTAAACTGCGGATAGTCTTGAATGAAGGATTTAAGAAACTCTATGGATTCACTGAAAAACAGCATATGATTTCCGAATGGGGAAAATTCCGGGATATACTCCAGTACTATCCTGAGTTGATCCTACGTCAATATAATTTGATAACGGTGCTGCTTGAGGAAAAGTCATTGAGTTCTACTTGGTGGAAGGACGAAAGAGACCTTGAAGTTCATATGGACGCCGAAAAACTGTATGACTCTCGTCAAGAAGAGATTCCTGATAGTAAAGTTATTACGGACACGATCCCTTTATACAATGCTCTATTTGCAGTTAATCAGTTTGTTGGTAATGTCAATGGTTGTTTAGTCAACACATTGAACAGGATGTATCACGAAGGAAAACAGAAAAAAGATTAATGTATTCTGTTGATAATTACTTCGGACAAAAATGTTATTTTTGTAAGATAACACATGTGAGATAATTGAGAGAATTATGGCTTTCGAGCAAACAGTTAAGAACCTGGACAACTGCCTTCGTACCGACAAAGGCTGCACCAGCGAACTCGATTACGTAGAGCAGACCTCGTGGATTCTGTTCCTCAAATATCTGGACGACCTTGAGAAATCCCGCCAACTCGCAGCAGAGTTGCAGGACAAAACCTACGAACCCATCATTGCTGAAGGCTACCGCTGGAACGACTGGGCCATGCCCCGCAACGCAGCCGGCGAATACGACGTGGCCAACGCCCTTGTTGGAGATGATCTGATTGACTTTGTCAACGGCAAACTCTTCCCGTACCTCCGCAAGTTCCGTGAGACAGGTCGCCCTAAGTCCATCGAAATCAAGATTGGTGTCATCTTCTTCGAAATCCGTAACCGCATCCAGAGCGGCTACAACCTCCGCGACATCCTGGAGCAGGTGGACACTCTCCGCTTCCAGACCACCGAGGAGCGTCACGAGATGACCTACTGGTACGAAAGTCGCCTCAACCGTATGGGTAACGCTGGCCGAAACGGTGGCGAATACTACACGCCCAGACCGCTTATCCGCGCCATTGTCAAAGTCGTTGACCCGCAGATTGGAAAAACCGTTTATGATGGTGCTTGCGGCTCCGCCGGCTTCCTCTGCGAGGCCTACAACTACATGCACGAGCGTGTGAAAAAGACCGACGATGAAAAGTTCCTTCAGACCGAAACCTTCACCGGCAAGGACGATAAGGCACTGCCGTACATCATCGCCACGATGAATATGATTCTCCACGGCGTCGAGAGCCCGAATATCATTAACACCAATACTCTCACAGAGAATCTGGCCGATGTCCAGGAGAAGGACCGCTTCGACTACATCCTGGCGAATCCTCCATTCGGCGGGAAAGAACGCCCGGAGGTTCAGCAGAACTTCACCATTAAGACAGGTGAAACCGCCTACCTTTTCCTGGAGCATTTCATCAAGTACCTACGCGCCGGTGGCCAGGCGGGCATTGTTATCAAGAATACCTTCCTGAGCAATACGGATAATGCCTCCATCGCGCTACGCAACAAACTGCTTAAGGAGTGCAATCTGCATACGGTACTGGATCTGCCTGGTGGAGTTTTCCAAGCGGGTGTCAAAACAGTCGTTCTTTTCTTCAAGAAAGGAGAGCCGACGCAGAAAGTTTGGTACTATCAATTGAATCCGGGACGTTCATTTGGTAAGACTGATCCTCTTAATGATAAGGACTTGGCCGAGTTCATAGAACTGCAGAAGTCAAAAGCAGATAGTGACAATTCTTGGTCTGTTAAAGTATCTGACCTCAACGAAAACTCTGATTTGAGCCCCAAGAATCCCAACAAGGTTGAGATTGTTGACGAGCGTTCACCAGAGCAGATAGCCGCAGTAATAAAGAGGCTTGCTAATGAAAGCAATAGATTGTTAGATGAAATCATAGAGATGCTATGAGGGATGGTTGGGAAATAAAGACCATTGGTGATCTCTGCGTCGTTCTAGACAAGAATCGTAAACCTATCTCTAAAAGAGATCGGGTACCAGGGCCTTACCCGTATTACGGCGCTTCTTGTGTGCAGGATTACGTAAACGGTTATTTGTTCGATGGTAAATATTTGCTCATTGGAGAGGATGGAGCCAAGTGGGGAGCAGGAGATGATACTGCATACATTGTTGAAGGAAAGTTTTGGGTTAATAATCATGCTCATATAGTCAAGGCAAAGGATGGATTCCTCGAAGAATATCTGTATTATTACTTGAAGTTTTTGGACCTTTATCCTATTGTTGCTGGTGCGGTCATCCCTAAATTAACTCAAGATAAGCTTATTTCTTTGGAGATCCCAATTCCACCTTATGAAGAACAAAAGCGTATTGTTGGTCTTTTGGATTTAGAATTTGCAAAGATTAATGCCCTGAAAAATAACTCCGAGCGCATCGTAGAAGAGGCTAAAGTTCTTTTTCGGTCTGCATTGAAAAAGGAGTTGACACCTAATGGAAGCTGGCAAGCTCATTCAATAAAGGACGTTTCGGTGACTATTTTTGCTGGTGGGGATGTTCCAAAGCAATCACTATCAAAAGTTCAAAATGCCAAATATAATGTACCAATTGTTTCAAATGGTATTGAACGCGATGGTTTATATGGTTACACGGAGTTCGCAAAGGTTAATGTTCCGGCTATTACAATTTCCGGTAGAGGAACAATTGGGTATATAGTTGAAAGGATAGAGCCCTTCTATCCTATCATACGTCTAATTACTATTATTCCTAAACTTGATCAAATAACTACTAGATTTCTATTTTATTCTTTGAGAAATGAAGACTTCTCACACACAGGTTCTTCTATTCCCCAATTAACAGTACCTATGGTGAAGGATAAAACCATATTCGTTCCTGCATTAGATAAACAAAAACTAGTAACATCTCGCCTAGATACTCTCTATGCTCAATGTAAAGAAGTACAAGACAACTATAGACAAATCATAGTCCTGAGTGATGACCTTAAACAAGCCCTTCTTCGTAAGGCATTCAACGGAGAACTATAAGCTTTAGAATATGAACGACATTGGTACAATAGCATCAATTGTTGCAGCGATTACCGGTATTGTTGCAATGATTACAGGCATAATAGCAATCCGGAACAGCAAAGGGAATGTCATTAAACGGATTGAACGAAAGCAACGAAAAATCCAGGAAATTGGCAATCAGTTTGCCAGGACTTATGGGCTGAATTCCAACGTGAGTATGCATTATCCCACATACAGCAAGATGAGCAAGTTGCAAAAGGATATTGAAGAGTTGAATAAACGTATATAATTCGGTTTATATGAACGAATCCCAAACCAGATACGATCGTGTTGACCCGGCGCTGAAAGCGGCAGGCTGGGGAGTCGTGGAGGACAGTCGGGTCATTACCGAGTACCCCATAACCAGGGGCAGGGTAAGCAAGACCTCGAAACCCAATCCGCTTAAGGCAGACTACGTACTGGTTTACAAGGGAGCCAAACTGGCTATCGTTGAGGCCAAGTCCGTACAAAAAGACGTTGCCGAAGGCGTAGCACAGGCCAAACAATACGCCTCCATGATGGGTATCCGCTTTACCTACGCCACCAATGGAGACGAAATCTACGGCATCGATATGGAAAAGGGTGAGGAAGGTCCCGTTGAGGCATTTCCTTCACCTGGGGAACTCTGGTCCCAGACCTTCGGCGACGTGGACGAATGGCGCGACAAATTCTACGCCCAGCCGCTCTACTCCAACGGCACCAAAGAGCCTCGCTACTATCAGGAAATTGCCATTAACAGGGCACTCACAGCCATTGCCAAAGGGAGGAATCGAATCCTCCTGACGCTGGCCACAGGAACCGGCAAGACCTTCATCGCTTTCCAGATCTGCTACAAACTCTTCCACACAAAGTGGAACGTTAAGAAGACCGGCAACCGGCCTCGGATTCTCTTCCTGGCTGACCGCAATATCCTCGCTAATCAGGCCTTCAACGGCTTCTTTGGCTTCCAGCAGGACGCCCTGGTGCGCATCACGCCCGGCAGCGTACGGAAAGGCGGTAAGGTCCCTACAAACGGCTCCATCTTCTTCTCTATCTTCCAGACTTTCATGACGGATGATGGAAAGCAGTACACCTTCGGCCAGTATCCGCGTGACTTCTTCGACCTGGTCATTATTGATGAGTGCCATCGTGGAGGCGCAAATGACGAGAGTTCATGGCGCGAGATAATGGAGTATTTTGCCCCCGCTGTTCAAATCGGCCTTACGGCTACGCCCAGACGCGATGTCAATGCTGACACATACCGTTATTTCGGTGAGCCAGTGTACCAGTATTCCTTGAAGCAAGGCATAGCAGACGGCTTCCTTACTCCATTCCGCCACTGCAAGATGCAAGGCACCCTGGACGACTACATCTACACCCCGGAAGATGAAATTCTCACCGGCGAAGTGGATGCCAACCGTGTTTATAATGAGAACGACTTCTACGCCGGCAACATCAAGATTAAGGAACGCGATTTCAGCCGGGTCAAGGAGTTTATGAAATACATCGGCCCGGATGAAAAAACGCTGGTCTTCTGCGCTACGCAGAACCACGCAGCCCAAATCAGGGACATGATTAACCAGGTCCACGGCGGCAATCCTTTCTATGCAGTCCGCGTCACAGCAAACGACGGAGCAGAAGGAGAGCGGCAGTTGAAGGAATTCCAGGACAACGAGAAAACCGTTCCCACCGTCCTCACAACTTCCCAGAAACTCTCCACCGGCGTTGATGCCCTCAACATCCGCAACATCGTCCTCCTGAGGCCCATCCATTCGATGATAGAATTCAAACAGATCATCGGCCGTGGTACCCGTCTCTACGATGGCAAATACTACTTCACCATCTACGACTTCGTCAAGGCCTACGAAAACTTCCAAGACCCCACTTGGGACGGAGAGCCCGTGCTAAATCCTTCCGACACTGTCTCCGGCTACAATGTGGAATGGAAAGACATATCTGCCGAACTCCATGAACCAGAAGGCCCCGGGTATGGCCCAGAACACAAAGTATGCAAGAAATGCGGCCAGTATCCGTGCGTATGTGAAAAGCCTGAGAAACTGGAAATCCGCCTCTCCGATGGCCGTGCCCGTAGAATCAAATACCTTAAGTCCGACATGTTCTGGGGCGCTGATGGCAAGCCCGTGGCAGCAGAAGAATTCCTCAACACGATGTTTGGCCAGATGCCATACTTCTTCACCAGCATTGAAGACCTGCAGATGAAATGGTCCAACCCCAAGACACGAGAGGAACTGCTTGCCAGCATGGACGCTGCCGGTTACGGAAAGGATGTCCTCAAGCAGATTCGCACCCTCATTGACGCCGAAGGTTCCGACCTCCTCGATGTCCTGGAATATATCTCCTTCAATATCGAGCCTATCCAACGCACAGAGCGAGTGAAGAAGGCCGAAGGCTTCCGTGCATCCCTCAACGCCACCAGTCAGGACTTCATCAACTACATCATCCAGCTCTACGTCAAGGAAGGCATCGACGAACTTGGCCCCGACAAACTCCCGGCCATCATCTCGATGAAGTACGGCTCCATTCCTGACGGCATGAAGGTTCTCGGTGGCGTAGATGTCGCCCGTGGACTCTTCTTGGACTTCCAAAAAAACTTGTACCTAGGAAGGGCGGCGTAATATAACACAAGTCTTTTAATTGTATTATGAGAAAGGTCCTTTTTATACTCACGGCACTGCTATCCTTACTCTCTTGTGCAGAGGAGCCGGAAAAGACAGAGAATAGCGACGATACACCTTCTAAAGATATATTATACGTAAGGTATTGTTGTGACGACCCGGGTGCAGGGGGTACGTATATGGTGAAGTACACAAAAGAAGATGGCACGAAGACGACGTTGAATAATATAAGGATAGAGGGTCTTTTCGAAAGGACAGTCGGCCCCGTTGATAAAGGTTTTATCAGTGCGTTGACAATTGTCTCGAATTCGAACAATAATTTAACGATTATTGGGAGAATTGAGGTTAAAAAGAATGATGCGCCGTTTGTGGTAAAAACTGAAGGGAGTTGTAACGGCAGCATAAGCTATATAGTTGAGTAGCTGTGTTCACGGACAAACGTCGCGAACAGATAACTATCCCTTAAAGGGGACGACGGGCCAGGAGAGACTCTAATCCTGCCGGCCTAAGATGTGCGCTAACCTGGGGTCAGCATCCAGCTATTCCGCAGTAGGGTCCTTCCAGTCGGGGAGGCTGAAATTCTAGATTTCTTCGGAGACTTTGATGTTTTCGGAGCGGTTGGACCGTTCCGGTTAGGGGTAGATAGAAGAACCTTTAGCCTGATCATTCCACCCTCGTCATCGTCGTGCGGATAGTGATCTCCTCCTTGGAGGGGACGATGAAGTTGAAACCGCAGATTGTGTTGTCGGTTCCGGGGTCGAAGTCGGCGACGGGGCTGGTGGCGGGGTCGGGTTTGGAGGGCCAGGTGTGGTAGCTGACTTCGGCGCCCTCTGCTTTCAGGAGCACGGCTACTCCGTTCTGTTTCAGCAGGATCCCATCCTCCCTGACTTCCGCCTCGGCGGGAGTGACCAGGGTCCACCTTACGAATGCGGGAGTCTTGGCCGCCTTGACGACGTCCTTGATCTCGACGTTCCCGTCATCGAGCAGCGAAGCGGTCCTGACGGCGGAGGCGAGGTCCGGAGCAAGGGCGGCGGTTATGTCCACTTCGGCACTCTTGAGGCCGGGCGCCTGCCATGTGGAATTAAGCGTGGCCTTGCCCTGGGGATTATGCAGTTTTCCGTTGACGGTCAGGGTGTTGTGGAAAAAATTATTATATGAACTGATCTTCCATCTCCATGACTCCGGCGTGTTCGCCCACAGGGAAGCCTTGTATCTTTTGAACGCTTTCTCGGACACGGAGTAGGCCGGAATCGGGACCTCTGCGGCCCAGCGGCATCCCCAGGCGTCATAGACGAAGGTGCCGACGTCAAGATGACCATGGTGCTCGCCGCCCATTCCGGCCTTGATCGCGAGGTAGGAGTTATCCTTTCCCCAGCCATTCCTCATGAAGGCCACAGGGGTGTCGCCCTGCCCGTAGAAAAGACCGGAGGCGGGCGGAGTGATGTTGCGGGTGTCGCATTTGCCGGCGAGTATGATGTACATAGGCGTGAGGTGGTCGCCCTTCCTGTCTCCGAGGGCTTCCTTCGAGCAGGTCCGCTGATATTCGTAGTAAGCGATGCTCGTATCGGAATTCTTCACGGCGAAGTACCACAGCTCCGGCCGCATGCCCGCAGCTTCGGCGTTGTCGGCGAAATTGAAATGCTTGCCGACGCCGCTTTCGGAATAGACCTGGTACCTTCCCGTGGAGAGGAATCCCGGATGGTTGCTCAGGCCGAAGTCAGTCCCGAATGCGGTCTCGAGGACCGTGAGGAGAAGGATTTGGTAGGTGGTTCCATAGCTCCAGTATCCGGGGCCTTCCGGGTAGATGCCGTCGGGTTCATACATGACGTCCATCCTCCAGGCGTTGGATTTGATGGATTCGTCGATGCGCCGGCGGGCCACTTCGGGATAGACGTCCGCGAATGCCACCGCTCCGCATATGATTCCCCCGTTGCAGACCTGGTTCCAGTTGTTCTCTTTCTTGAGGTAGGTCTTGACGACCTCGTCCCCGATGGCATATTCCAGGACCTTGCTCTCGACCATGGCCCTTGTCTGCTTGCTGAGGGCGGAATACATCCAGTCGTAGGCTATGGACACTGCCGCAGTCATCTCCGCGGTGTCAAGGAAGTGCGATGTGTTCCAGTCGGGGAAGGCGCATACGTCGGCGAGTATGCTTTCAACCCTCTTGACATAAGCCTTCGAGGGTTTGAAACGGTAAGCATACGCGAGGGCGAAGATTTCCTCGAGGGCGTGCCTGGAAATGCTCAGGATGCGCCTGCCGCTCCCGTCCTTTTCATATACGAGGTGCTCCGTGGATGCCGCGTACTGGGCGGCAAGTTCCAACCTCTGCTGATGGAGGGTGACCATCGCGGGGTTCAAGCCCTTCGCAACTGCCTTCTTGTGCTCGTTGAACACCCAGTCGGTGGCTATGAGGCGGGGGTGCTTCATGGCGGCAAGTTTGTCATACTGCTTGGCGGTGGGGGTCTGAACTTCACCGACGGCCGAGCCGGACAGGATGGTGAGCAGCAGGGCCGCTGCGGTAAGGAATCGTTTCATCTTGGTACTATTTCCCACAAATATAACAAAAGAAGCGCATGTTCATGAAAAATCACTAAATTGCAATGTCAAACAATTAAACGGTTATGAAATCCTCCACGTACATCATGACGGCGCTGGCGGTTGCGCTCATCGCTCTGTCTTCCTGCTGCAAGCATCACAAACCTTCCCGCCCCGGCGGAAAGGATAAGGACAAGACCGAAGAGGAGTCCCCCTGGGTTGATATCGGAACGGTGGTCGACGGGAAGAAGGTCTTCTGGGCCAAATGCAACCTGGGGGCTGAAAACGAGTGGGAGTACGGTGACCTGTACTCATGGGGGGAGTTGGCGCCCAAGAGCAGTTATACTCCGGAGACGCAAGTCTACAAGGATACTCCGGGGACTTTGCCCTTGACGGCCGATGCTGCCAACAATGAACTTGGCGGCAAATGGCGCATGCCTACCAAGGCTGATGTTGAGGCTTTGCTGGCCCTGCGGAGCAACGAGGACTATACATTCGAGGTAAAGGGTACACTCAAGGATGGGAATGGCAATGATGTCAGTGGACTTAAGATAACCCGCAAATCCACCGGCAAGGTATTGTTCTTCCCGGCGGCTGGAACCTGTTATGGTGATAGCCCTACCAGTGTAGGATCGATAGGCCGGTATTGGACATCGAATTATTACGACAAGTTCACCTATCCCGAAGCTACTGTATTAGGCTTTGCGAGTATAGATGTCGGCATAGGTTCAATCCGGGCCTATATGGGTCTCTCCATCCGTCCCGTCTGCGACGAATAAAGGCCCGGCAGGAATCATTCAGCCGAAGGCGGCGGAGTCCCTTCCGGGTTTGGATCCTGTATGACCTTGATCTCAAGTTTGTGCCCGTACTCGGGGACCACGAAGCAGCGTCCGGTGCGGGTGACGTTGAAGTCGTTCATCTCGGTGACCAGTTCCGCTTTTTTAGTGACAGGTTCCTTGCCGTAATCCTCCCAGTAATCCGGCATCAGGGCGAACCAGTCGCAGCCTTCATCGTACTGCACGCCCCAGGTCACGTTCGAGGTGAATGGCAGCGTGAAGGCGTCCCCGTCCCACCTGGAATGGATCTCGGAGGGGATCTCCATCTCGAAAACCACACGGTATCCCGGACCTTTGTCGCCCTTTTCGGCGCATGAGAAAAGGAGCAACAACGTTGCGGCAACGGCAAGAAGCCTGAAGAATCGTATTATGGACATAGTCTTTTCAATTTTCTTCAAATATAAGATATAAATCCCGACTTTTCTTCGTAAATTAGCCGGAAATAGCATTTAAACCTTTAAATCAATACTAAAAATGGGAAAATTTGTAGTAACAGTCCGTAAGAACGGCGAATTCCAGTTCAACCTCAAGGCCACTAACGGTCAGGTCATCCTCACCAGCGAAGGCTACAACACCAAGGCTGCCTGCCTCAACGGCATCGAGTCCGTGAAGAAGAACGCCCCCGTGGACGCCCGCTTCGAGAAGAAGGTCGCCAAGAACGGCAAGCCTTTCTTCAACCTGAAGGCTTCCAACGGCCAGGTCATCGGCGCCAGCCAGATGTATGCCTCCGAGAAGACCATGCTCGCCGGCATCGAGTCCGTCAAGAAGAACGCTCCCGA